>JAEEGL010215292.1_pt1 | contig 13870 bp, 8 predicted proteins | sample 9134231 | NCBI WGS metagenome assembly JAEEGL01 (sample SAMN16246548, study PRJNA631951) | gut metagenome | biome: gut microbiome; feature: rumen; material: fiber-attached | host: Bos | place: Iran: Karaj | collected 2018-10
GAGCTGACAAGCTTGATCTAGGAGCTTTGGGATAGGGAAATAGATTGATATAGTGGATTTCCCTATACATTGCGGAGCTGACAAGCTTAATTTAGGTGTTTTGGTATAGGGAAAGAGTTTGATATAGAAGAAATCCCTATACTATGCGGAGCTGACAAGCTTGAATAATGACAAATCTCTTCGCTAGAAATGAGGCGAGTGGCGAAGAGATAAAGGAAAACAACTAATCTCTTCGCCAGAAATGAAGTGCGAAATGAGGTGCGCCGCCGGCGAGCAGAAAACAGAGAAAAAATAAAAAAATAACCCCCCACCCCGCTTAAAATCAAACCATATTGATAATATAATATCAACTGTTGTGAATGATTTAGTGGCGTAAAGCCATAAAGTGCATAGAAAGCGACATATTAAAGGAGGGTACAAATGCACATTCCAGATAATTACTTGAGCCCACAGACTTGTGGAGTATTAGCAGCGGCGATGGTTCCTGTTTGGACTATTTCAGTAAAGAAAGTAGCAAAGGAACTTCCAAAGGAAGATGTTCCAAAGATGGGCGTAGGAGCAGCTTTTTCTTTCTTAGGTATGATGTTTAACATTCCTATTCCAGGCGGTACTACAGGCCACGCAGTAGGTGGGACACTTATTTCTTCAGTGCTCGGACCTTATGCGGCATGTTTGTCTGTTTCAGTAGCGCTCTTGCTACAAGCCTTGATATTTGGAGATGGAGGAATACTGGCATTTGGAGCAAATTGCTTTAACATGGCGTTCGTACTTCCATTCGTTGGATATTTCGTATTTAACTTGTTGAAAAAAGCATTTTCAAAATTCAAAAATGGTGATATCGCAGCGGCTTCTATCGGAGCTTATGTAGGACTTAATGCAGCAGCACTTGCGGCAGCTATCGAGTTTGGTATTCAGCCACTTCTCTTTAGAGATGCAGCGGGAAATGCTATGTATTGTCCTTATGATCTCTCAGTTTCAATCCCAGCTATGATGATTGGACATCTTACAATCTTCGGATTGGCAGAGATCGTTTATACAGGTTTAGTTTATGGTTTTATCAAGCAGGTTTCTCCAAAGACTATCTCTGGTTCTACTACATCAAAGACACCGAAGGCAGTGATCGCACTCATCGTCCTTCTGATTATACTTACACCACTCGGACTTCTCGCTGAGGGAACAGCCTGGGGTGAATGGGGCGCTGATGAAATCGCAGCTACAGGTGTTGGTTATACACCAAAGGGAATGCTTGATGGATTCTCATTTGATGCTTTAATTCCTGATTATTCAATTTCTGCACTTCCAGACTGGGTTGCTTACATCATGTCTGCTATAATAGGTGTAGGTATCGCTGTTATCGTCTTCAGAATTCTTTCCTCTTTAAAGAAGACAAAGACAGTCGAAGCATAAGTTGTGATTTTTGTGGCGAGAATTATTACTTACTAGTTTGGAAAGTGTTTGAAATTGAAGCTAAATCTATCTATTTTGAAAGCTATAGCAAAGCTATTACATAGTGATTCAAATAATAGAAGCCTTAAGACCGGACCGCTTAATAAAGTGGCCCCGGCCTTGAGGCTTTTTGGCGTTATATTTATAATCCTGTTATGCGCACTATCCAACAATGCTTATTTTACATATATAGTAATCGCACTAGCGGTTCTGCATCTTTCGGTGCTTCCGATTGATGCTCTAAAGGATGTCCTAAAAGTGGTTATGAGCGCTGTCCTTTTTTCGGGACTAATCCTCCTGCCGTCTATCTTCATGGGAAGCCCAGGAACCTTCTTCACAGTGCTTATGAAAGTAGTGGAATCGGTGATGCTCCTGGCGACGCTAAATGCCGAAGTCGACTGGAAGGATATCACGGCTTCTTTCAGAGCATTAAAGGTTCCGTCCGTCTTTGTACTAACCTTGGATCTAACAGTCAAATTCCTGGTCATACTCGGACGCTTTAGCGACAAACTCTTAGAAGCGGTTACGCTTCGTTCCGTCGGAAAAAGAAACTGGAAGACGTCGGGTGCCGGAGACATATTAGGAACCACTTTTTTGAAGTCTACAAAAGTGGCGAGTAGAACTTCAGAAGCCATGGCGTGTAGATGTTTTGTGGGAGAGTACCGTTCCTTTAGACGACACAAGTGGAATGTATGGGATGGAATATATGTCCTGGGGTTGATCGTGCTCACAGTGGTATTCGCCTTGACAGTAAAATAGTTAGTAAGAAAGATTAGGGAAAGAACTTTGATTAGATTAGAGAATATTTCTTATAAGTATGATTCGGGAATAGTTCTGGACGATATATCATACGAGTTTCAGATGGGAAAATGTTACTCGATCATCGGACCAAACGGATGTGGCAAATCAACCTTGTTTAGAGTGCTGAATGGTTTGTCATTCCCTACGAAGGGACGCTTTATCTTTGATGGAACAGTGATTGACGAACGCTATCTAAAGGATGAACAGAACGCACGAGATTTTCATCGTCGTATCGGATATGTGTTCCAGGATTCGGAAGTTCAGCTTTTTACGCGAAGCGTCGAAGACGAAATCGCTTTTGGACTGTTCCAGTTGGGACTCGACGAGAAAGAGGTAGAGGAGCGTGTGGAGTACTATCTTAAGCTTTTGGAGATAGAGGATTTGCGATATCGCGCGCCTTTTAATCTGAGTGGCGGGGAGAAAAAAAGAGTTGCTCTGGCGGCTATCTTTGCCATGAAACCGGAGGTCTTGATCCTCGATGAACCACTTGCCGGACTGGATGAAGAGGGTCAGAAATTTATTACTGATTTTATAATTAAACAGAAGTCAGCTGACAAGTTGATTATCATATCTACTCATAATCGTGAGCTTGCCGAAGCCGTTTCAGATGAGGTTGTTCATATGGACAAAAATCATAAATTTGTGTTATGATATGCTCGATTTAGAGATGAGTTTTGAGGTGATTTCATGGGGATGAAACAATCTTATACGCGAAGGTCGGATGTACTTAATGATTTAAAAGCGGCTTTTGAAGGCGAATCCGATACGAAGTTTCTCGATGGAAACGAGGACGGTAGATTTATAGCGTCTCGAATTGCATTTGAAGCTTATACTCCAGAGGAGATGGAGAAGCTTGCAAGGCTTAAGAAGAAAGCTACTGAGAGGGCTGACCGCCTAAAGAAAGAGCAGGCGAAGCGCCGTCAGGAACTTGAAATGTTCCGTATCGCATATGAGATGAAGAAATCAGGAACTAAATTATAAATAAAAACGAAAATATTAATCATAGAAGTAAGTCTCAGTTTTACTTGAGGCTTCTTTTTTGTATAATAAAACTTAGATTCGATTTATAGAATTACTGATTATTAGGGGGCTAACGTGGATAAATACAAGTTTACTGACGAGGCAGCCAGAATACTCGAAAACTTAGATGTTCCGTTTGTGATATATCAGAGTATTTCAAATAGAATCGTAACCATATTGGCTACGAATGGTTTTTGTGACCTTATAGGTCTGTCACGGGCGGATGCTATTAAACTTCTCGATACTGATATGTATCGCGGAACACATCCGGAGGACAAAGCTTTTGTGGCAGAGCTTGGTATAAAGTTTGCCGCAGGCACTAGCGAGTACGATTGTGTGTATCGTTCCTGGTCACCTAGACTTGAGGACTACGGCATAGTTCATGCTGTGGGCCGACATATTATCATGGAAGATGGAACTCCGCTGCTCCTCGTTTATTATATGGATGAGAGCGCTCATTCGGAGGGAAAGAGTGCTGATTTCACAGATGATATTCGTGAAGTTTTCGCTCATATGATTTCGAACAAGATGCCTGTTTTGAATAGTTATTATGATATTCTCACAGGATTGCCCAATATGGCGTATTTCTTTGAGCTGGCGGAGGCCGGATGCAAAGAAATCGTTAAACGTGGGGAGACGCCTACGATTCTGTCATTCGATTTGAATGGAATGAAGGATTTTAATTCCCAGCATGGAATTGAAGAAGGAAACAAACTATTATGTGCCCTCGCAGATATATTGAGGGATGAATATACAAATGAAAACTGTGCCAGATTTGGCGAGGATCACTTCTATGTGTTCACTTCTGACAAGGGAGTAGAAGAAGGAATTCAGCGTGTATTTGATGCGTTAGAGCATGCGAACGAAGGACATGTTCTGCCCCTTCGCGTCGGTGTATACATAGATGAATACAATGTCGCAAACATGGGTGCAGCTTGTGATAGGGCAAAGATGGCCTGCGATTATGACAGAAATACTTATTTTTCAAAGATCGTTTATTTCGATAAGAATATGTTGCGCCAGTCAGCAGTTCGTGAATATGTATTGAATTATATCGATATCGCGCTCGATGAAAGATGGATCGTTCCTTACTTCCAGCCGATAGTTCGTGCCATAAATGGAAAAGTTACCGAGGAAGAAGCTTATGCTAGATGGATTGATCCGAAGCGTGGAATCTTTTCTCCGGCTGATTTTATCCATGTGCTCGAGGAGTCGAAACTCATGTATAAACTCGATCTCTATATGGTGGATCGCGTTATTGATGCTTTTGAAGTAAAAAAACACAGTGGGCTCAAAATAGTGCCTGTCTCTATAAATATAAGCCGATACGATTTTGAATGTATAGATATGGTTTCAGAAATCGTACGTAGGCTTGACGAGCGTGAGATTTCACATGAGTTGTTAAAGATAGAGATAACAGAAACTGTTATCGGTTTTGATTCTGAGCTCTTAAATCACCAGATTAAGAGATTTCATAAGGCGGGAATCGAAGTTTGGATGGATAACTTTGGAGCGGGCTATTCATCTTTGAATGTACTACAGGATTTTGATTTTGATGCTATTAAGCTTGATACGGCTTTTATGAAGAATTTCAACCAGAATGGAAAGAACTATCCTATCATTCTGGGATTGATTCGCATGGCGAAAAATATGGGAATTCGCGTTATTGCTCAGGGAGTTGAAACTGAAGATCAGGAGAGACTGCTTAGAGCAGTAGGTTGTGATAATCTTCAGGGATACTATTATTTCATGCCGGTTTCAATCAAAAAACTTATCGAACTCATGCAGTCAGTTGGTGGTAAATTGAAAGAAACTGATATTGAGAACGAATACTATACGAGAATTAGTGAAGTGAATTTGAATCGACTGGATATTTCGGGAAATTCAGAAATCGAGGATGCGATTCGTTCTCGAATTTACGGTGCGCCGATAGCGGTAGTAGAGTATGGCGCTGGTGATCTGAGGTTGATTCGATGCAACGAAGCATACCAAAACTATTTGAGAAAGTTTGGTTTGACTTCAAAGGATGGGTTTATTTACGACGAAAGGGAACCTTTTTCACGAACAGTGAGAAAAGCATTTGAGGAGGTCGTGGATGATGCTGGTCCAGATAGATGGACAGCTCTCGGAGTTCAGAAAGATTATGTCCTTTCAACGGGATTTATTAGGAAACTGTGTACGAATGTAGAAAGCGGGAAGTCTGCATTTGTTATTATCATTCCTATTTATTAAACATATATTCTAAAGGGGAAGTCATGAAGAGGAAGAAAGTCGAAGTAGTAGGAATCATAGTGTTGACTACGATACTTAATATCGTAGTCGCATGTGGTTCATATCTGTTACATATACCATTATTCTTAGATTCTATAGGTACGTTGTGCTGCGTGGTTTTGTTGGGTACATTTCCAGGTTTGACGACGGCAATTTTAACTAATGTCATTTTAAGTCTGTTTGAAAATTCTATAGTGTATTATTCCATACTAAATATACTGTTTGCCTGGCTGGGTTATGTCTTTATTAAGAGAGGCTGGCTACAGCGTGTAAGAGGTATTATTGGCTATATAGTAACATCGGGCCTGTTAACAGGAGTACTAAGTGGTGTGATACAGCTAGTTATTAAATCTATTAAGCCTTATAAAGAAACTGTGCAGTTTAGTGAGTTTATTTCAAAGGCATTATCTATAGACTATATACCTTCTTTTTTACTATCAGCTATTTCGTTTAGTTTACTGGATAGGGCACTCGTAACGTTGATTGCATTTGCTATCATCCGTATTATTCCGAATAGGGTAAAGGACTATCTGAAAGACTGGGAATGGAGAATGAATCCATCCATGAAGGATTTATACCGGTCGGAAAAAAACGTGTTAGGACGTCGAGTGTGCTTCTATCTTCATCTTACGGCTTTGATGCTGTCAGTACTGCTGTTGATCAACGGTATATTGGTATTACATGAGAATCATTTGGACCATATGATTTTTGAATATGTATTCAAGGTTGCGATTCTGTTCTCGGGATTCTTTATATGGATTCTTTCGTTTGGAGCCTGGTTTACAGCATATTTCCTGCTGTTCCCGATAAATGGCATGTCTAAAGTGACTGAGGAGTTTTTTAAGGATAACGATAATGAAGTTCTGCTCCACGATCGAGTAGAGAACCTAAAGAAGCTGGACATTCAGACGCATGACGAAGTCGAGAATCTCTACCATTCTATCTGTGCCTTGGCTTCGGATATGGAACAGAAGCTTTCCGACATTCGTAATCAGTCGAAGATGATATCGACTATGCAGAACGGTCTATTGATTACGATGGCGGATATGGTCGAGAATCGTGATGCCGATATGGGATTTCATATCCAGAAGACGGCTGACTATGTACGAATCATTCTCGATGGTTTGAAGAGAAAGGGATACTATTCAAATCGTCTTACTGATAAATACATAAACGATGTCTATATTTCAGCTCCACTTCATGACATAGGAAAGATTCGCATTCCAGATGCAGTATTGAATAAACCTGGCAAACTCACAGATGATGAGTATGAAATTATGAAGACTCATACGACTGCCGGTAGAGAGATTATCGAAAAAGCTATCACCATAGTAAAGGGAGACAGCTATCTAAAGGAAGCGAGAAACATGGCCGGTTATCATCACGAGAAATGGGATGGAACGGGTTATCCGGAAGGCCTTTCGGGAGAAGTGATTCCGCTTTCTGCCAGAATCATGGCAGTCGCAGATGTATTTGATGCGGTTAGCTCAAAGCGAGTTTATAAGCCGGCGATGTCCTTTGAAAAAGCTATTTCGATTATCGAAGAAGGAAGCGGTACACATTTTGATCCAAAGTGTGTAGAAGTGTTTATAGAAGCCAGAGAAGAAGTAAAGAGTGTCATGAAGAAATATAGTTAAAATCAGAGGGAGAAATGGGATGGCAAATAAGAGGAAGCTTTGCTTAGCATTTATATTGTTTTTGACTATTCAGGTGGCTGTTCCACCTGTTAATACATATGCGCTGACAGTCGATAATGCAGTCTCTTCCGCGACCAAAAATTCGACTCAGACGTATGGTGGAGGTTATGCTGCCACGGGTCAGATAAAGGATATCGATTATACTTACAAGATTTACAATGCGGACAATGGACTTCCGACATCTGATGCAAACTGCATCTATTCAGATGACAAGGGATATATCTGGGTTGGAAGTTATAGTGGCGTAGTGCGTTATGATGGAAACAGTTTCGAGCGCAAGGACAAAAAGACCGGACTTGTAAACGGCAAGGTCATCTACCAGGATCATAAGAAGCGCATGTGGTTTGGAACGAACGACAATGGCGTGGTTATGATGAAGAGAAATACGCAGAAGCACATCACTTATAAAGAGGGGCTTCCGTCTTCCTCTATTCGTAGTATCGTCGAAGGCCGTGATAATCGTATCTATGTAGGAACTACCAGCGGTGTGTGCTATATAGACAGCGAATTCAAGGTGCATAAACTTGAAAACGATATGATTAAAGATGAGTACATCATGCGTCTGGTTACAGACCGTGAAGGAAATATCTTTGGAAATACTAAAACCGGAAAGATTTTTTCCATATCGCATGGAAAAGTAAACAAGATTATAACTTCAGAGGAGCTCGGCCTGGGAAAGGTTACTGCTCTAAATATTGATATCAGAGATCCGAAGTATTTCTACTATGCAAATGATGATGGAATCCTGTATCGAGGAAAATTCGGTCAGAAAGAAAGTGATATGGATTTAAAGATTGAGACCGGAATCGATAGTATCACTTACCTGACTTTTGAATGTAATCGTTTATGGGTTGTCGGTCAGTCACTAGTAGGTTATATAGAAAAAAACAATACGATTGCATATCTCGAGAACAATCCTATAAACAGCAATATTGAGATGGTTACATCGGATTATCAGGGTAATCTGTGGATAGTATCCTCGCGTCAGGGCGTGGCAAAGGTGGTTTCAAATAATTTTCAGGATATCAGTTCCATGGCAGGCCTCGGTCACGATGTGGTAAATGCTGTCTGTCAGTCAGATGGTGAGCTCTATATCGGTACTGATAAGAAACTCGAAATCATCGGAAACAACATGCAGGTAGTTCATAATGAGCTGACCGATTATCTGGATAACACTAGAATTCGTTGTATCGAGAAGGACAAATTAGGTAATGTCTGGATTGCCACATATAACTCTGACAAAGGCCTCGTATGCCTGAAGCCGAATGGAAGTATCGTGAGCTTTAACACTGAAAACGGCTTCATCAGCAATGATATCAGAGCCGTTCGCTCTATGATGGACGGCGGAATTCTCGTAGGTACAAATAACGGAGCCGCAGTTATTAAGAACGGTGAAGTTATACGTAGAGTTACGAAAAAAGACGGCCTTGAGAACACAATCTGCCTTACAGTCGAAGAGACAGAGGAAGGCTGGTTGATGATCGGAACAGACGGAGGCGGTCTGTATATAGTTAAAGAAGATGGAAAGATCGAGAAGCTGACTCGTGAAGATGGATTGAATTCTGATGTAGTTCTTCGAGTAAAGGCGGACGATGGAAATGAAGTAATCTGGATTATCACATCGAATTCTGTTCAGTACTTAAAAGGCTCAAAGCTTCATGATGTTCCAGGTTTCCCTGCCACGAACAACTTTGATATCCAGATCGACAGTCACAACAAGGCTTGGATTATGTCCTCTTATGGACTGTATTCGGTAGTGGCTTCGGACATGGTTAATAAGAAGACTTTTAAGTATGAACTGTATGATACAAAGAATGGTTTAACAAGCATACCTACAGGAAATTCTTACAGTTTCCAGGATGAACAGGGACGCATTTATGTCGCTGGTCGTTCAGGTGTGTGTATGTTCCATGCCTATAATTTTTATGATGAAATCTACGAGATGAATATAGATGTTAAGAGTGTTATGTATAACAATAAGGAGATTTATCAGAATCAGTACGGAGAATATGAAATCCCTGCGGAAGATGGACGTATTCAGATTAATCCCACAGTAGTAAATTTTAATCTTTCTAATCCGCTCGTTCATGTGTATATCGAAAATCTATCTGATGACAGATCTTTCTTACAGAGTGAGATAACACCGCTTGAATATACACACTTGAAATATGGGAAGTACAAGCTTCATGTTCAGATTATTAACAAGTCAAATTTGAAGGTTCATCAGGACATGGAGTATATCATTAATAAGAAACCACGTTTGATGGAACTTATGGTTATAAAAGTGCTTTTAATTCTGGGAGTAGCAGCGATAGCAGCTATTATCGTATGGCGACTGATGTCTAATACTGTCATCCGACGCCAGTACAAAGAAATCCAGGCAGCAAAGGAAGAGGCTGACCGCGCGAATACTGCAAAGTCCCGTTTCCTTGCAAATATGTCACATGAGATTCGTACTCCTATTAATACTATCCTCGGTATGGACGAGATGATTCTGAGAGAAGATGGAACCGGAGTACCGAAACCTTACTTTATGTCTATCATGAATTACGCGCTGGATATAAAGGGAGCATCAGAGAACCTGCTCGGACTTGTAAATGATATTCTCGATATTTCAAAGATAGAGTCTGGAAAGATGCATCTGGTGGAACAGGAGTACAGTCCGGAAGAACAGATTCGAAACATGGTAAAGATGATTCGGGTTAGAGCAGATGATAAGAATCTCGATTTCTCTCTAGACATCGATGAGACCATGCCTCGTAGACTTTATGGTGATATGGGAAAAATAAAGCAGGTCGTTTTAAATCTGCTTACAAATGCTGTTAAATACACCGAGGAAGGTGGCTTTAGACTAAAGATTTCCGTAATCGAGAGAAATGCAACGACTTGTATGATTCGATTTTCTGTAAAAGATACAGGAATAGGTGTAAAGGAAGAAGATTTAGATAAGTTGTTCTCTGCATTTGAGAGATTAGATGAAGAGAAAAACAGTGGAATCCAGGGAACAGGACTAGGACTGGATATTTCACGTCAGTTAGCGGAACTTATGCACGGTGATTTGATTTGCGAGAGTGAATATGGACATGGCTCAGAAATTATCTTTACTGTAAACCAGGCTATCGTCGATGGCGCTCCTATGGGCGAGTTCAAAGAAGATTCGGAAAACATAAACCGTGGACCATATATTCCTAAGTTTATAGCTCCTAAGGCAAAGATTCTCGTAGTAGATGACTATCGCATGAATCTCGAAGTTATCAGAGGTTTGTTAAGCGCTACAAAGATGGATATTATTACAGCAACTTCTGGAGCAGAAGCTATAGAAGTTCTGAACAGGGAACACGTTGATATCGTATTCCTGGATCATATGATGCCAGAAATGGACGGTATCGAGACGCTAGGACATATTCGGGAGAACTTCCCTGAGTTACCTGTTATAGCTTTGACGGCGAACAATGATTCTGATTCGGAAACTTTCTACAAGGAAGCTGGATTCGATGGTTATCTGGAGAAACCTATTAATACTGAGAAGATGGAAAGTGTTATAAAGGAAATCCTTCCGGATGAATTAATAGAAGAACCGGAGAGGGGGACATTTACTATAGTAAATATGGAACTTCCGGATGACCTCTTATGGCTAAATGATGTTTCACAGATTGATGTGGAAGAGGGTATCAAAAATAGTGGAGGAGTAGATTCATTTATCTTTAGTTTGAAACTCTTTAGAGAAACGCTGGAGGACAACTGGAGGGTTATCAGACAGGCTTATAAAGATGGTGATATCAAACTTTTTACAGTAAAGGTTCATGCGCTGAAGAGTTCCTGCAGAATCATAGGAGCTTCAGATCTCGCAGACTTATGCGCGCTATTAGAGGATGCGGGGAAGAAGGATAGGGGGGCATTTATTGATGAAAACTTCGAGATTCTCGATAAAGGATATAATTCTTTCGCGACTATCCTCGCTCCGATGCTGGCTTATGGTGAGATTGCGGTTGAGAAGAAAGGTCTCATTCCTCAGGATGAGTTTAACGATGCGATAGCAGCTATTACAGAGTTGGTGCCTCAGATGGAATATGATGGCTTGAAGATGATTTTTTCTCAGCTGGATGAATATGAGATTGAAGACAGATATGTCGAGGTGATGGATAAGTTGAAGGCCGCGTTGGACAGATTCGACTGGGATGAAATGGAAGAATTATTGAAGGAGTTAAGATGATAGAACTTCTAAGATATTTACAATTTGATTTTATGCTGTTTTTGAGCGGAGCGTGCGCGGTTTTGATAATTCTCACGCTTTCGACGAAAACACTTTCAGCAAAGAGAAGGATGGCGCTGGTCTATATGCAGACCAGTGCGACTTTGTTGCTGATATTTGATAGATTTGCATACATGTATAGAGGAGATGCATCGAGTACTGGATACTGGATGGTTAGAGTATCTAACTTCATGGTATTCCTATGTACTCTCTTAGTAAGTCATTCATTTAATCTTTATATGCTGGACCTGCTTAGAACCAGAGGCGGCGTGAAAAAAACTCCTATTAGATTCTACGTCTGCGAGTTTTTCTTTACGATAGGCGTGTGGCTTTTGATTATTTCTCAGTTTACAGGACTGTACTATACTTTCGATTCAACGAATCACTATGTTAGATCTCCAGGTTTTGTAATCAGTTATCTGATTCCTACTTTTATAGTAGCTATTCAGTTTAGTGTGGCTTTTAAGTATAGAAGAGAACTTGGTAAAGACTATGTTAAGCCACTGATACTATTTACGGTTATCCCATTTATAGCATCGATTCTCCAGATCTTTGCGTATGGATTCTCACTCATTAATATTACGAGTGTAGGTCTCGTAGTTCTATTGTATTTCTTTGAGATAAAGAATATTAATAAGCTTCGAGATGCAAAGATTGCTGCGGAGCGCGCGAATAGTGCGAAATCACGATTCCTCGTTAATATTTCTCACGAGATTAGAACTCCTATTAATACCATCATGGGTATGAATGAGATGATAAAGAGAGAGGATACGAAGGGTGTACCAAAGGAATATGTAAATCATATCAAATCATATTCCAAAGATATCCATAACGCTTCGGATGTGTTGCTTTGCCTCGTAAATGATATCCTCGATATTTCACAGATTGAGGCTGGAAATGTGAAGCTGGTGGAGAGCACATACGATCTCACGATGTCCTTAAAGGATATGCTTTCACAGATTAAAGCGAGATGTGTTCAGAAGGGGATCGATTTAAAGATAGATATCGATGAGAGCATACCGAATACTTTGTATGGTGATGAGAAAAAGATACGACAGACTCTCACATACCTCTTAAATAACGCTGTTAAATACACCGATGAAGGTGAAGTTTCACTAAAGATGGAAAAAGTAGCTCTAGATGGAAAGATAGTTTAGCTTAGAGTACTGATTAGCGATACTGGTGTAGGCATTAAACCGGAAGTCTTGGAAAATCTTTTTTCAAATATGAAACAGCTTGAAGATGCAAAGAGCAGTACGGTTCATGGAACTAAGCTCGGACTCGATATTTCGAAATACTTCGTTGATATGATGGGCGGTTCTCTGAAATGTACCAGTGAATATGGAAAGGGAAGTTGTTTCGAGGTTGATTTAGACCAGAGAGTTATCAAGTCTAAGCCGATAGGAAAGTTTAAACTGACTGAAGACAGCATGAATAGAAGCGTGTATATTCCGCGTTTCATAGCACCGGAAATCAGTATTTTGGTTGTAGATGATAATCCTATGAATCTTTCGGTTATAAAGGGATTGCTCGCTCCGACGAGAATGTATATAACTACGGTACTTTCTGGTGAGGAGTGTATCGAGAAGATAAAGGAAGCGGATTATAACATGGTGCTTCTCGATCATATGATGCCGGGAATGGATGGTATTGAAACTATTCGAGAGATTCGAAAGATTAACCCGGAGCTGCCGGTTATCGCATTGACTGCGAATTATATCGACAATGGTGAAGAGTATTATCGAAAGCACGGATTTAACGGTTATCTGCCTAAACCTGTAAATGGGGAAAAACTAGAGCGTACTATTCGTCTGTTCCTGCCAGATGAGGTGGTAATGGATGTAAATGAAGATGATATCCTGTTGAATACATCTCTTCCTGCAGAGTATGCCTGGTTGAATGAAGTGGAACTTCTAAATACACAGGATGGAATCGCTTACTGCGGCGGTGTATCAAACTTCATAGATACGATAAAGATGTTCTACGATTCCATAGATGATAATAGCGAAGCTTTGGAAGAGGCATTTGAGAAGAATGACATAAAGATGTATACGATAAAGGTACATGCTCTAAAGACGGCGGCCCGTATCATCGGAGCCCAGAATCTGTCTGACAAAGCTAAAGCGTTAGAAGATGCCGGAAAGGAAGATAACTGGGAGTTTATCGAACTATATCATCAGGATCTCATGATTATGTATAGAGCTTATCTGGAGTTGCTGGATAAACTGAATGTAGATGAGGAAGATGAAGATTCCGATAAAGGAATGATTTCTGAAGCAGATTTACAGGATGCTTATGAAGCTTTAAGAGAACTCGTCGATCAGATGGATTATGATGCTATTGAAATGGTTCTCGCATCGGTAGCGGAGTATCGATTGCCGGA
>JAEEGL010667580.1_pt1 | contig 13870 bp, 11 predicted proteins | sample 9134231 | NCBI WGS metagenome assembly JAEEGL01 (sample SAMN16246548, study PRJNA631951) | gut metagenome | biome: gut microbiome; feature: rumen; material: fiber-attached | host: Bos | place: Iran: Karaj | collected 2018-10
AGGAATGTCGATGCTTTCCAGCGAACTGCAGTCCCAGAACGCCCAATTTCCAATGCTTGTGACGCTGTCGGGAATGTTAATGCTTTTGAGGGAACTGCAGCCAGAGAACGCGGAAATTCCAATGGTTGTGACACCATCTGGAATGTCAATACTTTTGAGGGAACTGCAACCAGAGAACGCACAATCTCCTATACTTGTAACGCTGTCAGGAATGTCGATGCTTTCCAGCGAACTGCAGCCCCTGAACGCCCCATCTTCAATGCTTGTGACACTGTCAGGAATATCAATACTTTTGAGGGAACTGCAACCAGAGAACGCCTCATCTCCAATGCTTGTGACGCTGTCAGGAATGTCGATGCTTTCCAGCGAACTGCAGTCCCAGAACGCCCAATTTCCAATGCTTGTGACGCTGTCGGGAATGTTAATGCTTTTGAGGGAACTGCAGCCCCTGAACGCCCCATCTTCAATGCTTGTGACACTGTCAGGAATATCAATACTTTTGAGCGAACTGCAGCCCCAGAACGCCTTATCTCCAATGCTTGTGACGCTGTCAGGAATGTCGATGCTTTCCAGTGAACTGCAATTATTGAACGCCCCATCTCCAATGCTTGTGACGCTATCGGGAATGTCAATGCTTTCCAGTGAACGGCAGCAAGAGAACGCGTCTTCTCCAATGCTTTTGACGCCATCAGGTATGATGATAGAAGAAGATCTACCGTTCACCCCAATAACGGTTTTTCCGTCTTCACTAAGTTTCAATCCATTTTGTTTCATACGCAGTGGGATTATTCGATTGCAAAGGTAGTGATATTTATCTGACCGTGTGCAAATTTGTGAAGGTAATTTATATATAATTCACCTCGCGTAGCATAATATTTCCTACACGCCGCATAAAACGGTCAGGCCGCCATGTAAAATTAAAATAAAGCTTTTATTCGGAGAAATAAAACTTATATTTGCGCAAATAAAGGCTTTATTTGTGCAAATAAAGCCTTTATTTTAATTTTGGAGGGCGTGTTTGGAATCATAGGCGCCGCTTCGGGGATTTTTGGGGCTATTCCCATGGTTTTGAAGGGGCTGTTCTGCGGTTTTGAGAGGGTAGATGGGAATGATGGACAGATGGAGGTATGGGGAATGGGAATGGTTGGGTTTGGGTGAGAAGGGCGGCTTGCGGAAGGGAGGGTGTATCGACAAAAAAACCGCCAAACTGCACAGGGCGGCTTGACGGCATAATGAAAAACTAAAAAATTCTATTTCTTTCCGTAGAGGACGGGGTTGGTGTCGGCGTCGTTGTACATTTTCATTTGTTTATAGACTTTCATGTACTTGCGGCCGGCGGCGATGTCGTCGAGGAGGGTGTCGATGGCGGTGGAGAGGTCGACCTGCTGTTCGAGGAGCACGTTGAGCTTCTGCTGGCAGCGGGCGATGTGGTCGGGGGCGGCGTCGGTGCGCTCCACCTGTTCGCGCATGTGGTAGATCTTGAGGTTGAGGATGCACAGGCGGTCGATGGCCCAGGCGGGGCTTTCGGTGTTGATGGTGGCGTCGGGCAGCACGGCTACGTCGCGGTATTTGGTAAGGAAGTAGCTGTCGATGCGCTCCACGAGGTCGGTGCGGTCCTGATTGCTCTTGTCAATGCGGCGTTTGAGCACGAGGGCCTCGGCGGGGTCAATCTGCGGGTCGCGGATGATGTCTTCAAAGTGCCACTGCACGGTGTCGATCCAGGCTTTCAGGTAGAGGTCATTCTCTATGGTGCCTGCAGGATAGGGGTTACTGATGGGGGTGTCCACGCTGTCGGTGACGTGGTACGCGTTGATGGCCTCATTGAAGATGGGCTGGCAGAATGCTGTAAAATTCATGTTCAGTTGGGTTTTTGTTGCCACAAAGGTAAGAATAATCCCGAAACGACCCAAGAAAACGTGGGAAAACATTACTTTTGCAGTGATGAAAATTGTCATTGACGATAAAATCCCCTATTTGCACGGCCAGGTGGAGCGGTTGTTCGACGAGGTCGTCTGCTTGCCAGGCGCGGCCATTGGACCGGCCGACGTGCGCGACGCCGACGCTCTGATGGTGAGGACGCGCACACGCTGCGACCGCCGTCTGCTCGAGGGCAGCCGCGTGCGCTTTGTGGCCACGGCCACCATCGGCTACGACCATCTGGACACGGCGTGGCTCGACGCGGCCGGCATCGGGTGGACCAACTGCCCGGGCTGCAATGCCACGAGCGTGGCGCAGTATGTGGAGAGCGCCGTTATCCTTATGGAGCGCGAGGGACTGCTGTCTCCGCGCGGCAGTGTGGCCGGCATTGTCGGTGCGGGCCATGTGGGCGGCGCCGTGGCCGGGGTGCTGCGCACCAGGGGTTACGAGGTATTGCTCAACGACCCGCCACGCGAAGCGGCCGAAGGCGGAGATGACTGGCATACGCTGGAAGAGATAGCGGAGCGGTGCGATGTGGTGACGCTGCACACGCCCCTGACACGCGACGGCCGGTGGCCGACGTACCATCTGGCGGGCGAGCGGTTCTTCAACCGGTGCAGCCGCTGCCCGGTGGTTATCAATGCGGCCCGCGGGGCGGTGGTGGACACGGCGGCCCTGCTACGGGCAATGGACGAAGACCGCGTGCGCGGGGCGGTGATTGACACGTGGGAGGGCGAACCGGACATCTCGCGCGAATTGCTTAAAAACGCGTTTCTGGCCACGCCCCACATAGCGGGCTACTCGGCCGACGGCAAGGCCAATGCTTCGCGCATGGCACTGGAAGCGGTGTGCCGGCACTTCGGCCGGCCGGCGGACTTCACCATTCTGCCGCCGCCATTGCCAGAAACGACCCCGATGCAGGGCGATGACCGCAAGCTCTGGCTTTACGACCCCCGACGCGACAGCGACGCGCTGAAGGCGGCGCCGGAAAAGTTCGAATGGTTACGCGGCCACTACCCGTTGCGGCGGGAGAAATAAGAGAGATTTTGACAACTGAACAAATTAGCAGGCAAAAAAAGAAGCGGCGGCAAGACTACGCGTGTCTTGCCGCCGCTTTTGTGTTGTGACGGAGGGAGGGGGAAAAGCTCAGTGCAGTTCCATGCCTTCTTTGACATGGGCCACCTTGCGCTCGCCCTGCAGGGCATAGAGCAGCGCCAGGGCAAATTCCACGGCGTGTCCGGCACCGCTGGCGGTGATGAGGTGGCGGTCCTGCTCCACGTCATGTCCGGTGAGCACGTAGTCTTTCATTTCATCCACACAGCCGTGATGCACGGCCACCCGGCTGCCTTTGGCCACGCCGTAGCGCTGGAGTACGGTGGGCGCGCCGCAGATGGCGGCCACGAAGCGTCCGCTGTCGTAGTAGGTGCGCAGGGTCTGGCCCACCACTTCGTTTTCGGCCAGATTCACATAGCCGGGATAGCCTCCCGGCAGGATGAGGGCATCGCCGTCGGTGATGTCGATTTCTTCAAGCAGGCAGTCGGCCTCGACCACCACGTCGTGCGAGCTGGTCACCTCGATGTTGCCGCTGATGGAAACGGTGTGTATCTCGACACCGGCGCGGCGGAACACGTCGATGGGGGCAAGGGCTTCAACGGTTTCAAAACCGTCGGCTAAGAACATGTAGACTTTCATCGTCGTAATGAGTTATTAAGGTTTTACATTTATTCGTTATCTTCCGGCTTTCCAAGGAGCAGCCGGGTGAGCTCTTCCATGCCGTCGGAGGCTTTCTTGCGTATATAGTTGACGCCGGGCATGTGGGCATCGACCTCGTTGGGGTCGATGAGGTAGATGGGCGTGCCGGGCCTGACGTAGTGCACCAGTCCGGCGGCGGGATAGACATTGAGCGAGGTGCCTATGATGACGAAGATGTCGGCCTGGCTGGCCAGCATGGCAGCCGTTTCAATCATGGGCACGGCCTCCTGGAAGAAGACGATGTAGGGGCGCAGCAGGCTGCCGTCCTTGGCCCTTTGTCCGGGCTGCACTTCAAAGTTGTCGCGTGTGAGCGTTTCGATGCAGTCGGGGTCGTCGGGGTTGCGGCTTGAGGTCACCTTCATCAGTTCGCCGTGCAGGTGGACCACACGGGTGCTGCCGGCGCGCTCGTGCAGGTTGTCCACGTTCTGCGTGACCACGGCCACGTCGAAGTGGCGCTCCAGCCGGGCCACCAGTTCGTGGGCGCGGTTGGGCTTGACATCGAACAGCTGCCGGCGGCGCTCGTTGTAGAAGCGGTTCACCAGCTCGGGGTCGGCCAGCCAGCCGTCGTGCGAAGCCACTTGCTGCACGGGATACTTTTCCCACAGCCCGCCGGCATCGCGGAACGTGCTGATGCCGCTCTCGGCACTGATGCCGGCACCGGTAAGTATGACCAGTTTTTTCATATTGCACCTGTTTATACCGCAAATATATGAAAAAAGCGATAAACAATGGCCATGACAGGCGAAAAAACACGTCTCCGCCCCGATTTTTTTGACTTTAGCGGGTGTCGTCACCGCCGCTGCCCCCTTTCAGCCCGTTCCGGAGCCTGCGCCGCCCCCTTTTGGGAAACAAAATCCGTTTTCGTCACGACTAACTCCGTTTTCGTGCAGACCAAGTCCCTTTTCGTGATGAAAAAAAGAATTTTCCGCACCCCTGCCAGTCCAAACCACCGCCAAAGCAGCCGAAAAGGAGAGCGTTAAACAATAATTAGCGTATAAATGTGTGGTCCTGTTGAAAAAAAGTCGTACTTTTGCGCACATTATTAAAAGAAACACATCAAAAGCATGGACAAACTAAGTTACGCCCTGGGCATAGGCATCGGTTCGCAGCTGCGCGACCTGGGAGCCACGGAGCTCAATGCCACCGACTTCGCCCAAGCCGTGGCCGACATGATAGCCGGGCGCGAGCCTGCCGTCGACCAGCACGAGGCCCAGCGCCTGGTAAACGAATTCATACAAACCGCCGAGACACGCAAGCAGCAGGAAATGGCCGCCAAAGGCAAGGTGCACAAGGAAGCCGGCGAAAAGTTCCTGGCCGAGAACGCCAAGAAAGCCGGCATCGTGACCCTGCCCAGCGGACTGCAGTATGAGGTGCTCAACGAAGGCACCGGCCGCAAGCCGAAGGCCACCGACCAGGTGCGCTGCCACTACGAGGGCACGCTCATCGACGGCACCGTCTTCGACAGCAGCTACCGCCGCGGCGAGCCCGCCGTGTTCCCCCTCAACGGCGTCATCGCCGGATGGACCGAAGGCGTGCAGCTGATGAGCGAAGGCGCCAAATACCGCTTCTACATCCCCTTCAACCTGGCCTACGGCGCCAACGGAGCCGGAGCGTCCATACCGCCCTACGCCGCACTGATTTTCGACGTGGAACTCATTGCCGTTCTATAATTAACCTGTTGACGAATAACTCTAAAACCAATAATACAAAATGAAAAAGTTAATGATGATGGCCGCAGTGGCCATGATGATTCTCGGTTCCTGCCAGAAGAACGCAGGTCCCAGCGCAAGTTTGAAAAGCGACCTTGACACCCTGAGCTATGAGCTCGGTATGGCCAACTCACAAGGTCTGAAGATGTATCTGGCCAACGCCCTGGGCGTGGACACAGCCTACATGAGCGAATTCTACAAGGGCCTCGTGCAGAGCGCCAACGCCGGTGACGACAAGAAGAAAGCCGCCTACTTTGCCGGTATCCAGATCGGCCAGCAGCTCGGTACCCAGATGTACAGCAACATCAACTACCAGCTCTTCGGCGAAGACAGCACACAGCACATCAGCATGAAGAACTTCCTCAGCGGATTCATTGCCGGCACCGAGGGCAAGAACCTCAAGCTCAACATGGACAGCGTGAAGAAGAACGTGCAGCAGCACTTCGAGGGCTACCGCAACAAGCAGCTCGAAAAACTCTACGGCGCCAACAAGGAAGCCGGCGAGAAGTTCCTGGCCGAAAACGCCAAGAAAGTAGGCGTGAAGACAACGGCCAGCGGCCTGCAATATAAAGTGCTCAAGGAAGGCAACGGCCCCATCCCCGCCGACACCGACGTGGTACACGTAATCTATGAAGGCCGCCTCATCGACGGCACCGTATTCGACAGCTCGAAGAAGAGCGCCGAAGGCAAGCCGACCGAAATCCACCTGAACCAAGTGGTAAAGGGCTGGACCGAGGCTCTCACCATGATGCCCACCGGCTCGGAATGGGAAATCTATCTGCCCTACCAGCTCGCTTACGGCGAACGTGAAACGGGTGACAAGATCAAGCCCTTCTCTGCCCTGATATTCAAAATCAATCTGGTGGATATTAAGAAATAATCCATATGAAACTACGCACACTATTCGTAGCAGCCATGGCCATGCTGGTCGTGGCTGCTCCGGCACAGAAGAAGGCCAAGAAGACGAAAAAGGCCGCCAAGACAGAAGCCGTGCAGCCCAAGGTTGACACCGTCAGCGTGGACGTATTCAGCTATGCCATCGGTGTGGCCCAGGTCAACGGGCTCAAGCAGTATCTCGCCCAGCGTCTCAACGTGGACACCGTCAATGCCATGGACGACTTCCTCCGCGGAGTCAAAGAAATGTTTGCCGCCCCGAAGGACAAGAAACTCACGGCCTATAGCGCCGGACTGCAGGTGGGCTCACAGATGCTCAACCAATTTCTGGCCCAGCTCAACCAGCAGATTACCGGCGAACGCGACAAGGACTTCATCCTGGTGGACCAGTATAAACAAGGTTTCCTGGCCGCTCTCTCGGGAGAAAACGCCCGGATGACCGTCGACAGCGCCACGCAGATTACCAGCAAGCAGATGGAATACTACAAGGAGCAGGAAATGGAGCGCAAGTATGGCGAAAACCGCCGTGCCGGCGAAGAATTCCTCAAGGCCAACGCCAAGAAAGACAGCGTGGTGACCCTGCCCAGCGGTCTGCAATACAAGATACTGAAGGCCGGTGAAGGTCCCAAGCCCACCGCTGCCCAGACGGTGAAGGTAAACTATGAGGGCAAACTCATCGACGGCACCGTGTTTGACAGCAGCTACAAGCGCGGCAAGCCCGCCACCTTCCGTTGCAACCAGGTCATCAAGGGATGGACCGAAGCCCTGCAGCTCATGCCCGTAGGTTCCACGTGGATGCTCTACATACCGCAGGAACTGGCCTATGGCGCACGCGAAACGGGCGGTCAGATCAAGCCGTTCTCCGCTCTTACCTTCAAAGTGGAATTGCTCGGCATCGAACCCGACAAACAATAAAACCGGACTTTCGGTCTGAAGAATAAAGGCGGCGCCTCAAAAATTTGAGGCGCCGCCTTTACGTTTCCAAGTCCGACTTAGGCAGAACGAAACGCCGCTTCGGCGACACTTCATGTTTTCTGCCAAGAAACGGGGGAAGATTATGGCAGGCGATTGTACTGCTCGTCGGTGACGGCCTCAAGCCATTCGTTCGAGGCGCCTTCCTCCATTTGTGTGTGATAGGTGAGATGCTGGAACCATGAGTCTTTGGCTGCACCATGCCAGTGCTTGGCTTCAGCCGGAATGGCAATGACGGTGCCGGGCTTCATCTCCACAGCCTCCTTGCCCCACTCCTGATACCAACCGCGACCGGCCACGCAGATGAGCACCTGCACGGCCTTGTGGTGCACGTGCCAATGGTTGCGGCAACGCGGCTCAAAAGTGACATTGCTCACCGCCCCCATGGGAGCCAGATAGCTGTTGCCGGTGAAGTACTTGGCGTAAGCCGTGTTGGGCTCGCCCTGCGGCCAGGGCGACTGCAGCGACGAGAACGGCAGTTGAGCCGTCTGGCCATCGCCAAGCACCTGTGCCACGGCCGCGGCACAGCGCACGGCTTCTTCCTCGCCCACCCGTTGCCGCAGGACCGTGGGTATGGCACGCAGCTCGGCATCGCTCACCCCCATGTTGCGGGCCCCGCTGACGTGGGCCAGCAGTTGCGGCTCGCAGCCGCGCAGAGCCGAAAGGGCACTGACGGTCACAATCTCGCGCTCGGCAAATGTCAGATTGTCGCGGGCAAAGATATCACCGAAGAGGTGGGCTTTCAAATAGTAATCGGTCTGCGGGGCAAACGTGTAGTTGAACGGCTGGCCGGTAAGTCGGGTCTGAACCTCCGTACCCTGCTTCAGAGCGTCATAGTCGGCGGGCAGGGCACTGGCCTCACGGCCCTGTTCCGTTTTCAGACCGGCGGCATCGCGGTCTTTCAACACCTGTTGCAGCGTGCCCAGACCGTTGAGCGAACGCGGGAAACCGGTGTAGGCGTAAAGTTGCGACAAGGCTTCTTTGGCTTCGCTGACGGTAAGCCCGCAATTAAAGCCGTCGTTAAGGGCTTTCTTCAGCCCTGCAATATCTCCTTTGGCTTCCTGGACGGCCACAGCCACAAAAGCCTGTTGTTTTTCTGTCATAGATTGTGCGTGGATAAAGCAAGGCGCCAACGACAACAGGGCCGTCAGCACCGAACTTGTGATTGAAAGTTTCATTTTAGGTTTTCCTTAAAGAATTGTTCCAATGTGTCGTAGGGAATCACGCCGGCCACATCGTCGTAAAGGTCCACATGCGAGGCCCCCGGGATGATGAGCAGTTGCTTGTTGCCCACCTTCTTGCTCTCTCCTTCCACATGCACACCGGTCATCCGTTCAAAGGCATACTCCGAGAAGTAGCGCGAATGGGCTTTTTCACCGTGGACGAGCAGAACGGGGCTTTCGATTTCGTGCGCCCAGCAGAGCAAGGGCTGGTTCATGAACGACTGGCAGCCGGTCACGTTCCATCCGTCGTTGGAATTGCCGCTGCGCTCGTGGTAGCCGCGCTTGGTCTTGTAGTAGGCGTGATAATCCTTGACAAACCACGGTGCGTCGTCGGGCAGCGGGTCAACGACTCCGCCGGCACGCTTGTAGCTACCGTTCTTGTAGTCTTCCGTGCGCTGGGCTGCCAGTGCCTTGCGCTTCTCCATGCGTTGTTGAGGCGTGTCCTCGCTCTTGAAGTAGCCTTCCACATTGACTTTGCTCATGTCGTACATGGTCGAAGCCACGGTGGCCTTGATGCGGGGGTCGAGGGCAGCGGCATTGACGGCCATGCCACCGAAACCGCAGATGCCGATAATACCGATGCGCTCCGCATCGACGTTATCCTGCACCGAGAGGAAATCTACGGCAGCCAGGAAGTCCTCCGTGTTGATGTCGGGCGAAGCCGTGCGGCGGGGTTCGCCGCTGCTCTCGCCGGTATAGGAGGGGTCGAAAGCGATGGTCAGGAAACCGCGCTCGGCCATGTGCTGGGCATATAAGCCGCTGCTTTGCTCCTTGACGGCTCCGAAAGGTCCTGATACGGCCAGGGCGGGCAGTTTGCCACTGGCGTTTTTCGGCGTGTACATGTCGGCGGCCAGCGTGATGCCGTAGCGGTTGTGGAAGGTCACCTTCCTGTGGTCCACCTTGGCGCTTTGCGGGAATGTTTTGTCCCATGTTTGGGTCAAATTAAGTGTTTCGCTCATATTCTGCTGTTTTAGATTGTTAGACTCATGGTTGTTGCAGGCCGTCAGCAGGGCGCCGGCCAGGGCAAGGACTGCCATCATCTGTTTCATCATGTCTGTTTATTTTTTATTGTATTTCTTTCCGTTCCTGATGACAATGCCTTTTGTGGCGCCGGTGGCGCGCAGGCCTCCGACCGTATAGCAGGGCTCCGCCTGTGCCGGCAGCCTTTTAACGGTGTGGATGCCGGTATTGGCTTTCATAAACGTCACGCTGACGTTGCCGCGGCCCAGGGCTTCCTTGAGTCCCGCCGGATTGTCCACGCGGCCAAGGGGGGTATAGCTGTAAGCCGTCTGGAAGGTCTCGTAGAAGAGCACCAGGCAGTCGCTGCCCCAGAGCATGAGGTCGCCACTGTGGATGGTGCCGGGGGTGCTGCTGTTACGCGGCAGGCTTTCGCTGAGATAATAGTATTTCTCGTTGCTGTTAAGTTCGTTCATCTCCACCGTCAGCGGCAACAGGGCCACGAAGGCCTCGGCCGCGGCATTCTGCTCGAGAGTCACGGGGAAAGCGGTGTTGCCGACGAGAATGACGATGTTTTCAGCCATCTGGTCCGGGGCAAACGTCTGCTCTTTCAGCCATTCAGCCAGCAGGGAGGCCGTCCGGCTGCGGTTGCTCCGGTTTATCCACAGCGCATCGCCCGCCCACACGGCGTCGGGCACCAGCCGCCGGGCATCGGCCACAACCGAGGAAATGCCGCTGGATTGGCTCGACACGATGAGCGCCACGTGCTTGCCGGCCATTTCGCGGCCGTGCTCAAAGAGAAACGTCTGCATGGGTGCCGCCATGTTGCTCCACCACAGCGGGGTGGCAATGATGATGTTGTCGTACTGGCTGAGGTCCACCTTGTTCTGCTTGATGGACGGATAGCTCGACGCCTGCTCCGGCGCCTCACGGATGGCCGCGATGAGCCGGCTGCCAATGGCATAGTTGTTGGCCGCATAGTCCAGACCTTCCTCGGCGGGTTGCACCTCATAGACGTCGGCTTCCATCTGGTCCGTCAGCTGGCCGACGATGGTACGCGTGTCGTTAGTGAAACTGTAGTAAACCACCAGTGTGCGCCCCTCGGCGGCCCGGGGCAAGGGCAGCAGGACTACCACAAGCAAGATTGCATAGAAAATACGTTTCATCGGATCATCTGTTTTGTGCACTGCAAAGTTCGTCCTTTTTTTATTATAGGAAGTAAAACATATTGCGGTAAAACTGACCTTTTTTGCGGTTTAGGCTGTAAGAGATACGAAAAAACGCCTCCAACTCGTGGGGGCGTAGCGCAATGAAAAAATCCTTATTACTATCAGTTCTGCGTTGTTCCACTCCGATTCGAACGGGGACTGAGGGTACCAAAAACCCTAGTGCTAACCATTACACCATGGAACAATCCATGAGCAAACAATAGCGGTTTGCGGGTGCAAAGGTAATAATTTTTATTCATTGGCAACCATTTTGGCTGAAAAAAATTTCACACGGCCATACAATAAAGCACTCCGCCGGCTTCCTTTCAGGGAGGCAGGGCCCGGTGGAACGAAATCGGCTTTCGTCCGCTCCAAATCCGATTTAGTCCGCACGAAAACGCATTTGGTGGCCGCGGGCGGCCCAAAAACGGGCCATTTCCGCCGAAAGTCCGGACCATTGGCAAGGATATCGGGCTGTCTTCTTTGTTTTTCTCCCGCATATTCGTAATTTTGTAAGAAATAAACAGTCAAATGAGAACACGGACAATACTGATCATGGCCTGTCTGCTCCTGTTGGCGGCAACGGCCGGAGCCAAGCGCACATACCGCATGGCCGACTACGGTTTAGTGCCCGGAACGGGCGAGAATGTTTCGGGGAAATTCACAGAAGCCCTCCGGCAGATTTTAAATGAAGCGCGGGGGAGCGGCGGCCCGGTGCACATTGTGCTGAAAAAGGGCCGCTACGACTTCCACGAGGCTGGATCGACAGCCAAGGAATATTACATCTCCAACCACGACCAGCAGATGCCCAAGCGCGTGGGCTTGCTCTTCGAGGGATTGAAGGACGTGGTCTTCGACGGCCAGGGTTCGGAGCTCGTCTTTCACGGCCGCATGCTGCCCGTGGCGCTGACCGACGCGCGCAACTGCACACTGAAGAATTTCAGCATCGACTTCGAGATACCTCACATCAGCCAGGCCACGGTGGTGGCAAACGACACGGTGCGCAACGAGATAACCTACCGGCTCGACCCGTGGGTGAAGTATGAACTGCGCGACAGCACGCTCTACTCTCAGGGCGAGGGCTGGGAGCACGCCTCCACCTACGGCATTGCTTTTGAGCCCGGCACACGACGGCTGGTTTACACCTCGAGCGACATCTGGATCAGCACCAAGCGCGTGGTGGAGATAGCCCCGCGCACCTTCCGCGCCCCGTGGCGCAACCGCAAGCTGGTGCCGGGCACGGTGCTGGCCATGCGCGGACCGGGACGGCCCTGCCCCGCCGTGTTCATGTACCGCGACACCGACACGCGGCTGGAGAACATCCATGTTTACTACGCCGAGGGCATGGGCCTGCTGGCGCAAATGTGCGACAACATCTGGATGGACGATTTCTCGGTACGCCTGCGCGGCAAGCACGACCCGCGCTATTTTACGGCCCAAGCCGACGCCACCCACTTCTCCGGTTGCCGCGGCGTGGTGAGCTGCGTGAACAGTCTCTTCGAGGGCATGATGGACGACGCCATCAATGTACACGGCGTCTATCTGCGCGTATTGCAACGGTTGGACGACCGCACGCTGGTGGCCGAGAACAAGCAGCCGGGTTCCTACGGTTTCGAGTGGGGACGGCCGGGCGACCGCGTCGATTTCCTCCGCTCGCGCACCATGGAAGTGGCCGGGCACAACACGTTGCAGGCCATCGAGGCCGTGGACGCCCCGACTTATCATGGCGCCAAGCAGTTCCGCCTGACCTTTGCCCAACCGCTCGACACGGCCATACGTCCGGAAAACTCCATAGGCATTGAAAACCTGACGTGGACGCCGGAGGTGTACTTTGCCCACAACATTGTCAGAAACAACCGTGCCCGCGGCGCCTTGTTCAGTACGCCGAAGCGCACGGTGGTGGAGCACAACCTGTTCGACCACACTTCGGGAGCGGCCATACTGCTCTGCGGCGACTGCAACGGCTGGTATGAAACGGGGGCGTGCCATGATGTGGTGATAAGGAAAAACCGTTTCGTCAACGCCCTGACCAACATGTTCCAGTTCACCAACGCCGTCATCTCCATCTATCCCGTCATTCCCGAACTGAACCGGCAACGCCAGTACTTCCACAGCGGCATCGTCATCGAGAACAACCGTTTCGACACCTTCGACCGCCCGCTGCTCTACGCCAAGTCGGTGGACGGACTGACCTTCCGCAACAATGTGGTGAAGCAAAACACGGACTATCCTGCCTTCCACAAGAACAACCGCCGCTTCTGGCTGCAGCACGTCAGGAACATCATCATCGAAGGCAACCGCTACTCCGACGGCTACGACCCCTCGCGCGATTACAAGGAGGAATAAGGAAAACGGGGCCTCACCTTGCCGATACAAAGTGGGACCTTGACAAATCAAAGCGGCGCCTCAAACGTTTGAGGCGCCGCTTCTTTGCTTCTTTGTGAAAGGTTATGGTTCTACTTTTTTCAACGGGCTATGATGAGGAAATAGTTCTTCTTGCCTTTCTGCACAAGCAGGTATTTGCCGTCGAGCAGGTCGTCGCTGGTGATGACACGCTCGGGGTCGGTCACCTTTTCCTTGTTGATGCTCACGCCGCCGCCCTTGACCAGCTTGCGGTATTCGCTCTTCGAGGGGAAGCACTGCGTGGTTTCGGCCAGGAGGTCGGCCGAACGTGCGCCGTCGATACTGGACAGGGCCACTTCATAAGTGGGCACGCCGTCGAAGACACTCAACAGGGTCGCCTCGTCGAGCTTCAGCAGATTTTCCTTGGTAGCCTTGCCGAAGAGCAGGTTGCTGGCTTCGATGGCCAGGTCATACTGCTCGCGGCCGTGAACCATCACGGTCACTTCCTCGCCCAGACGCTTCTGCAGCAACCGCCGGCCGGGGTCGGCCTGGTGTTCGGCCACGAGGGCGTCGATTTCTTCCTTCGGGAGCGAAGTGAATATCTTGATGTAGCGCTCGGCATCGTCGTCGCTGACGTTAAGCCAGAACTGGTAGAAGGAGTAAGGCGTGGTGCGCTTGGGGTCAAGCCAAACGTTGCCGCTCTCGGTCTTGCCGAACTTGCGGCCGTCAGCCTTGGTGATGAGCGGACAGGTGAGGGCGAAGGCTTCGTTCTCACTGCCCAGTGTGCGGCGGATGAGCTCGGTGCCGGTCGTGATGTTGCCCCACTGGTCGTTGCCGCCGAGCTGCAGACGGCAGTTCTTGTGCTGGTAGAGGTAGAGGAAATCGTAGCCCTGCA
>JAEEGL014049920.1_pt1 | contig 13870 bp, 17 predicted proteins | sample 9134231 | NCBI WGS metagenome assembly JAEEGL01 (sample SAMN16246548, study PRJNA631951) | gut metagenome | biome: gut microbiome; feature: rumen; material: fiber-attached | host: Bos | place: Iran: Karaj | collected 2018-10
GAGAGTGAGATAGGGTAGTTGAGTAGTTTGCCTCGACCTCTACAATTTTTATAGATCCACCGTCTCTTCACCTACTGTTAAACAACTTAATCAACCTTGCTTCATACTCAGACTCATACACTGTTAGCAACCTCTAACAACAACCTCTTGACAAACCCACCCCAATGTGATATACTATACTTAGCAGCAAAGGCTGCGGCAATACAACACCCCGAATGAAAGGTTGGTACAGACTATGAAAAGAATATTCTTCATGGCACTCGTGCAGATCACACTTCTTACAGCACCTGTCAAGGCAGTACAGGCAGCAATGACTGAGACAACAGGTAAAGGCAACGTTGAGTTCGAAGTCTACGACGTTAAGTTCAGAGGCGACGGCGTTGATGCATGGATTAAGGGTAAGATAACCCACTTAGACGGCACATACACAAACTGTTATGAAGAAGTGTTCTACTACCCGGTAGAATGGAAAGGAGAATGAACATGAATAAGACTGAAGCACTCGATGCAGTGAGATTCCTGAGGAACTCACTCTTCAACACAAGAGGAATCAACGGTATACTTGATAACCTCGAACAGTACATACTCACACACGACGCAGAGGTTGTTAAGCAGACACTCAACAGCATCTACGGCACACACCTTGAGGAGGTTGAACGATAATGAAAGACAACAGCAGAACACCTGAGGCAAAGGCCAAGACTCTCAAGCGTAAGCAGCAGAGAGCAAACAAGATCATCTCAACTCAGACACACGCACCCCACAACGACGAGGCTCTCAAGAACCTCATGACATATGTAAGGAGGAAGTCAAGATGAACAGATACAAGTACCTCAAGTCAATACTCAAGGAACTCGAAGAGCTCCCTCAGAGCTATCGCAACACCAGACTCAACGCAGCAATCGGTGCTCTGGAACAGGCAGTACAGCACATCGATGAGCAGAACGCCAAGATAGAAGCACTGCTCGCAGTATTGTGCAAAATCACCAATTGACTTTCTCAGTCGTCTATGATACAATATAGACACTGAAGGGTCACAGATCCTGAGAGGGTAGCAGCGGAACGTTGACAGATGCTCTTCCCTCTCGAAAACACTGGGTGTGGCGGAACAGGAATACGCACTGGAATGAGATTCCAGCGGCCACAGTGCATTGAGGGTTCGACTCCCTCCACCCGGATTAGGAGCGGTGTAACTGAGATGGATACAGACCGGGTACATCAACCGGAATCGTGGGTTCGAATCCCATCACCGCTTCATTAAATTATTCCCAACCAGCTAAGGGAACAACAATACTGGGAAGCACAAGAGGTTCCGTTTGTAAACTAATCTGAACCAAGTGCTACAAGGAGAACTTATGAACAAGGTAACTATTATTGGAAGACTCACAGACAAACCCGAACTCAGACAGGCAGGAGACAACAAGGTCACAGACTTCACTGTTGCAGTTCCTCGCTCCTACAAGTCAGACAAGACTGACTTCATCAGATGCACAGCATGGAACAAGACAGCAGAGCTCATTACTCAGTACCTCGCTAAAGGTTACCCGATAGCAATCGAGGGTACATGGCAGACAGACTCCTACACAAACAAAGACGGAGTTAAGGTCTACACAAACGTTTGCAGCGTTGAACGTTTCGAGTTCGTTCCTCAGAACCCGAAGACCAATGTTGCAGAACCTGGGTCAACACCTGCAGCAGCCATTGCAGCAAACTCTGGCTCACCCTTTGATGTAAACCGTATCTGAGTTGTAACAAGGCCCGCTTCGTGCGGGTCTTTTCTTTTAGAAGGAGGTAACATACTATGTGGAAGAGAATTCCAAACCTACAGCCTTATGAGGCACACCCAGACGGCCGTATACGCAACGGGAACACCCTCAAGGTACTTACACCACAGGAAGACAGAGGCTACCTTAAACTGCGAATACGAGGCCGTCAGTACCGCATCCACCGTCTCATCGCCCTGACGTTCATACCTTGCCCCGGAGACCCTGCTGAGTACGACGTCGACCACGAAGACTTTGACAAGCACAACAACGCTGTTACAAACCTGCGTTGGATGCCCAAGCTTCTGAACGCCGTCAGACAGCCTCACACACGCGAGGAAACGCTTAGAAAGTACTTCAGAATATAATTATAGCCCCTACTCTCAGAATCGATTGTAGGGGCATTTCTGACGCTCTTAGAGGTATGTACCGCTAACGAGTGCGTCGTGTATCATGTTCTTCTCTTCCTCAGTTGCACCAGTGATGCCGCTGCAGTCAACGTCACTACACTCTGTGTAACCTGTGAACCTGCCAACCTCGCCGAACATGTTGCAAGCGAAGCCAACTGTGTGGCCATAGACTTCGGCACTGTAGCCGGGAGCCATCTTCGGCCTGTGAATATTAAGTCTGGGGTATCTCTCAAGACCTGCTGAAACTGTCGAGGAAGCAGAGCCAACAGACATTCTTGTTACAGGGATATGAGACATTTCCTGTTTAGCCTTTTCAAGCGTGAGGTTTGCTGACCTGATACCGTTGATGCCCTTTGCAGCAGCACCCAGAGTACCAATCATTGCACCGCCAATAGCAGCACCGATCTGGCCCTGTGTAGCATTGAGGTCTGCACCTACCTTCTGAATACCTGCAGCACCAGTTGTAGCAGCCTGTGCTGTACCGAAGACCATGTCAGTGATTGCAGCAGTCTTCTGAAGCTCAGCACTCTTCATCTGGAACGCGTTCTGCACCTGAGAGTTAATCATGTTCGCAGCGTCTGTTGCATGTACAGGAACAGGGATTCCAACCTGGCCGTCGACTGAGAGCATCGGGATTCCCTCACGGCACACGAGAGCAGTGCTGACGCCAGTTCTGATGTCGATGATGTACTTGATTGTAATGAGTCTGCCGAGCCAGTCTGCAGGGTCGAGCTGTACGCTTCCATGGTACGGAATGACAAGCTCTGCTGACGTATATGGTGCGTAGTCTCTGAAGTCGTTGAAGTAAGGCTGCCACATGATGCTTGAACCAGTACCAGTGAACGGCACGAGGCCTGAGCTTTCACCGATCTTGTATCCTTCAGGCTTTGCGGCAGCCGGCACATCAGCACCCATAACCTGATTCGTCATGAGAGTACCGATATGCAGGTAGTTGAGACCTGAGCCTGTAGGAAGCAGCCACTCCATTGAGATAGTCGGGAAGACCATCAGCGAAACAACACCGTCGATAGGAGACTCACCATAAGCACAGTTCTTGTACTCCTTGAGTATCTCGTCAGGGTCTACTCCTGAGGGCGGATACAGTGCGTACTTCGTGCAGTCGTTGAACCAGTCATGAAGCTCTTCGACGTAGTGGTCGTTGAGCAGGTAAGCTCTTTCAAACTTACCGAAGCCTGTTCTCATTACTGAGGGGAACTCGTAAGGGTCGTCGATGTCTCTTGTCGGGTCGTAGCCAGGGTCGTAGTGGTTGTCGTTGATGTAGTCGTCTGAAGCCATCTGAGGAACTTCTGCAGGGTTTGTAACTACCACGTATTCGCCTGTTGCGATGCCGTTGTCGTCGAGTGTACCGATGTAAACAGGAGTTTCACCAGTCTCAACTTTGCCGATATCATCAGCCCACGGAATAGCGAGCCATGCCATCATCTTGTGAACGGCTTCCTTGAAGTCGGCCTTGTTGTCAGGCTTGTCGAACCAGATCGGAGCAGTCAGCGGAGAATCAAGAACAGCAGTTGATTTAATCATTCTGAGATGGCTGAAACCGTATGCAGGAGTAACACCCTCGTACGTATAAGCAGGCGGGTCAGTGTATGCAATCTGTCTTGAGCCAGAAGTGTTTGTATTGCAGCCGAGAACGTACATGAAGTTACCGCTTGAAGGTGAAAGCTGGTATTCACTGCCGTTTGTTCTTGTATACGTAATAGTGACACCATTTGCAGGCATCCACGGTGAACAGAAGTCAGAACCAGTTGCAACGATCGTTCCGTCTGTGGGCCCGCCGAGCGTATCGGTACTAAATCCGAACTTCTTATTGATGATCGGTGTAATGCCGTTATTGAGAATTGACGTTGTCTCGTTGAACGTTGGAAGCGGGTTCATAGTCTGAGGGTCTTCAGCAATCCATCTGCAGAGATACGTCACGTAGTAAATGCCGTGAACAACTGGATATGTATCCCAATAGTTATTGAGGTATGTATCAAGGGTATATGACCGCATGTTATTGAACTGACCGTGAGCCGCACTGTATCTGCCGTACTCGTCTTCAGTTGCATCATATGTCATGTTACTGCAGAGTACAACAGGAACTACGAAGAAGTTCTTGTAATCCATCTGCACGATAGGTACAAGCGATGTTGCATCAATGTTGGTGTTGTCGTTGTCTCCGAGAGTCTTATCAGCACCCCACAGAACGTCGTCAAGCTTTACTTTACGTACACAGTATCCGTGGCCGTATGTGTTGTTGCTTCTTCTATGGAAGCACCACAGAATCGGAGCTGAGGGCGTGGGTGCGATGTCATGAATGTTGTTCTCCCCGTAGATACCGAGATAGCCGAATCCACCGTAGTCATTGAGGGTGTTCCAATCGCCGTAAGGCGGAATGCCGTGTGTCTGAATGCTGCCGTCGAGGTCTTCGCCTACTGCGAATCTGTCTGCAAGAACAGCACTCTTGAGCTGACCTGCAACCTCGTTGCCGTTGCCGTTGAAGTTTGCACAGCGTATATCAACGTTTGCTGTGCCGCTTGTTGTGAGCCTGTAACCATTCTCACCATAAAAGTCTGTATTGTAAGGCATGAATCACCACTCCTTTCTTATCTCGTAATGAGTACGTAGTTGAACGCGTCGCCTACAGAGTCGCCCATGAAGACTGTTCCGTTAGCACGCTTCGACACGATGTTCTCAGTGTTCTGAAGAACCGGAAGCTGCTGGTCTATAATCATTGTAGGCTTGCCAATACCCTCGTTGCGAATTACGTTGCAAGGGCAGTTGCGAATCTGGTCACGCCATGTGTAACGAGCATCGACGCTGCAGTGTACGTACACCATGCCGCCGCTGTCTGCTACAATGTCTGTCACATGGTAGTATCTGCCAAAGTTGGGAATATACACGTAGTTGAACTGAGGGAGCTGAGAGCTCGCGTTGGCGAGCTTCAGCACCGGTGTTGAGACAGAACAACTACCATATATTTCAACGTTGCTGAGGGTTGCTACCTCAGTGAGTGTCTTATCCATGACACGGAAGTCATCAGAACAGGAATATACAGTTATTGTCATCTTCAACACCTCCCATTGTAACAAGATTGTCGTGTGCGAATGCATCTATAATATAATCAAGCATGTTGAACTTACGAACTTCGAGTTCCTTGAGAACCATCTCCTGCGAGCTCATGACGCCGATGTTGCCGTGTACACTTGTATGCTCTGCTGTGATGTTGTCTGTGCCGCTTTCGTCGTAGCCGTGTTCGTCGTAGCTTGTTTCAGTGTGTGTTCTATTGGCTGCTAAACCGCCTGAATCAGCCGCCGTTGCGTTACGTGTTGTGACAGTGCCTGAATTATCCACCTTGCCAGTCTTTCTATCCATAGTTGTGTTATCGTAGGTTGTTGCATACTGCGTATCAGTGAGGTTGTTGGTCTGTGTTGTAGTTGTGTCGCTGTGTACGTTGCTGTCTCCGATGAGCTTACCTCTGTCGTCGTGCTCCTTGCTCCACTCTGAGCTTCTGGTGTGGTCTTCTGTTCTGTCGTAGTTCTCGATAGGGTTGTAATCCTTGAAGAGAGTGTTGATGATGCGATCCCAGTTGTGACCGTTGTTGTACTTGAAGAGCGACCACGCGTTCTCGAAGTCTGTGACAGGCTGTGCGAGTGTATCCCATGAGGGCCTGTCGTCGTCCCATACGAAGAACCACTGACTGTATTTGCGGAACATCTCTCTGATGAGTGACTCACCCTGAGCCGACCAGAGAACCTCGCTTGTTCCTTCCTTGTAAATGGTGACCGTGTAGAGGTTGAGATCCTCAGTGTCGTAGTCATCAAGTATCGTCTTCAGTCTTGTTTTCTTCAGCATCGCCATCACCGCCTTTCTCTGTGGGTGTTGCATCGGGTGAACCGTCTGTGTAGAGCTCCTGTGCCTCTTCCCTTGAGTCTCTCCATGCTTCTGAGAAGTCAACGTCGACGTTAAGACCGTTGATGCTGTTGAACTCGTCGCAGAACCTCTTTCTGAAATCAAGGCCCTGAAGCGGAAGAATCATCGAAACTGTATCATTGCCGTGAAGCTCGTCTGTGGTCTGCTGAGCAAGCTTTGCTGTGCTCTGCATGCCCTGACCGTGTGTCTGGAAGAAACGCTTCACAACGTTGTCACGGTACTGGTTGAGGTACTGAAGCTTGTCGACTTCCTTGATATCGACGAGGTCGAGGAAATCATTCTCACTTGTCTTGCCCTCTGTGAGGAACTCTCTGACGTTGTCTGAAACAACCGCTGTGACATCGCCTCTGATGATTGCCTTGATGCTGTCTTCAACTGCTGCCTTTTCTTTGTTGTCACGTACTTTCGGAATCCTGAGGAAACGCGTGAAGAGCAGGTTGAGATGCTCTGACACATCGATCTCAGTGAGGATTGAGGAAATCTGCATGAGTGAGAAATCAGGTGTTGCTGTGGCGTTGTTCCAACATACTGCCACGTTGTCGCCTACCTTACCACGGAACTCACCTACACCGACGTTCGTGAACTGGTACTCAGTGGGAACAAAGTTCACCACGTCGCCGCAGTAACCACCAGGGCCTGTATAATACTCGCCCTTAATCTTTGCGATAGGTGCTGTTCCCTGTGTCAGAAGCAGAGTCTCGAAGAACTCAGGGCGAACCGTATCAGGAAGGTTCTTCCATTCGAACATACCGAGCGTAGCATTGAGCAGATTGAAGAAGTGGAGAGTCTCGTTGTAATCCTTCTGAAGCTTCGACTTCATATGTGAATAAGCATTGAACATGAACATCACTCCTTTCTTAAAAATGAGCCTCCCCTATTGGAGAGGCCCTTGTAGCTGTGTTCGTTATCAGTCGCGGATTACGAATGTTACGATCGGGTAGTTGTCGTTTACGATGTAGTTTGCGAGAGCGTGGTAGAAGAAGTTTGTAGTATCCCTTGAAGCAGAGTACTGAGAAGTAGTCTTCTTCTTATCGATTGTTACACCCATTGCGAGACGGTCGTAGATGACGCCTACTACACCAGTGATTTCGCCTGCACCCTCGCCTGTGAGACCTGCCTCAGCAGCTGCTGCGTCTGAGAGTGAGATGCTGGAAGCTGCTGTGAAGTTGTACGGGTTTGTGTCGCTTTCGGTGATAGCTGCCTGCCATGCAGAAACCTTGTCGTAGTCACCGATACCGATCATCTCTGCGTTGTAAGTATCAGCCTTGAGGTTGAACTTAGCTGCGATAGAGAACTTGTTGAGAAGGATCGTGTTAGGCTCTGCTGCGAATGTAATGTGCTCATGGTTGTTGTAGAGCTCTGTGAATCTGCGGATATTATCCTTTGTCTCAGCGATTCTCATGAGAGCGTATCTGAGGAAGTCAGGATCCTGAAGAGCAGTTGCAGCTGTAGCTGACGGCTTGTAAACCTTGAACTCAGAGAGAAGGTTAATCTCGTTGCCGTTTGCCTTAGCCTTAGCGATACCCATTGAAACAGTCATGAGAGCGTATACCTCAGCCTTGAGCTGAATGGTATTCTCCACGCTATTAAAGAGACCTGCAAGGAAAGACTCGTACTGAGCGAGGCCTGTGAATGCTGTGAACATCTGCTCACGAGCTGTTGTAAGAGCAACCATGATAGCGTGTGCTTTCTTGTAAAGCTTAGCTGATACAGGCGGCTTGTAGCAACCGAACTCGATTGCAGCGATTCTCTTGCCCTCTTCTACGCCGGGATATACACCACCTGAAGCAGGTGTGTTCCAAGCGATGAAGCCGTTAGGATTCCACATCTCATCGATCATTACGTCGCTGAGCTCAATGGTAATCTGCTCCTGGAAGAGACCCCAGTTGATAGGATCAACGAAGAGCTTCGGAAGCTGTGCCACGTAAGAACGTGTATCAACTACGATTTTACCGAGCTGAGACATAAGAGCCTTGAAGAAGATGTCTGCGGGTGTGTTGTTCGTGATGTCGCCGTCCTGAATGTTGAGCTTCTCACCGAGGTCTACGATGTACTGGTCGTCAAGAGCTGTGAGCTCTTCATCAGCACCCATGAAGCCTGATGCAGTAAGCTGAGCGATAGCGGCTTTCGTCACGTTAAGAGTGTTCTGTGTGCTATACATAAAACATCACCATTCCTTTCTGAAAACTGATTTGCCATTGAATGTGATTTCAATGACATTCTTTTCTGTTGTGAGGCCTGTCGTGTCGATAGGCTCTGACTGGATGTTCTGGAATGTGTTGTAGGTTTCCCCTGTCTTCTCATTCCCGAACCACTTGTGGTTTGCGTACTCGTTGCAGTCTCTTGAATCAACGTGTACGTAATGGTTATCAATCGGTGCAATGCCGCCGAAGCCAAGTTTCTCAGCTTCTTTCGCAACAGTGAACGCGTCATATGGCGAGCCGTCTTTCTTCTTGTAGGCTATGATATCAGCCGCAAATCCCTTTACGTGGGCATCGTTGACGTAGCCTCCGACCGCTACACTGTGAGTAGGGCATCTGTAACCAGATGATACGATGATTGACTTTGCGTTGAGAGCTTTGTGAAGCTTCTCAAGACGCTCGACGAAATCCCTCTGGATTTCATTCTTGCCACAATGAGGGCACTGGAACTCAGTGCTATCAAAGTGTTCAGTTATCCTTGACATTTGAATCACTTTCCTTTCGTGCAAGCTTCTCCTGCTGATGTGCGAAGTAGAATGTAACAACCATTGTTACACAGTTCTTCAAGGTCTCCGAGTAGGTTGGCGGGTCTAAGAAGCAAAGAACACAGACAGTGCCTACAAGCAGGATTGTTATTAGTGATTTGACGCACATTAGATTACGCATTGTTGAATCGCCTCGCTTTCTTAAACTCTATGTATATTATAGCTATAATATAAAGAAAAGTCAACTGTGCAAAGTGCAATAGAAAAGGGCCTCAAAGAGACCCTTGATTTGTTAAAATACACCAACATTTGTGCATCTGTTGTAGTACGCTTCGAAGAACGAGCCAACATCGTTTGTTGCGAAGTACATTCTCTTCTCTTTCACAAGCTTCTCAAGCAGCTTCGTTGCAGGGCCGTGACCGAACCGGAACTGGTAGCGGTCATCGTAACGCTCTTCAATGGTGAAGATGATTGAGTCGGGGTATGTACGAGTTGCCCAATGCACGTAGCAGCAGAGACCAAGCTCAGAGTGGTAAACAAGTTCGAGACGAACATACTTGTGGTTGTAGTAAACATACATGCAGTTCGTGATTGTCTCGACTGTGATGTCTGAGTCAGGGTCTATCTGAGGAATATGCTGATAGCATCTCATAGACCAGTCTGCACCAGTGATAGAAGCAAGCTTCGGGTTCTTGAAGCCGTAGAACAGGCGGTTGATGATTGAACGCTTCTGCTGTCTTGCAACCGTTGCACCGATGAGCTCGACATAGACTGTTGTTCCGAGCTCTGTAGTGATGAGCTTGTTCGAGCCGATAGGAAGTGTCTGTACATCGTCGTACACTTCGATTTCATTGAAGTAGGGCGAGTGCTTGTCGATAGTGTTCGCCAGCATGACGATCTTCGGTGAGCGACGTCCTCTGAAAATTGTCTTCGTGAGGTTGCAGAGGTCGATGAACTCATCAGGGTAGTAGTACTTGTTGACGAACTCGTCGAAGATGAGGAGGTCACCTGTCGGTGCGTTGTACGAAGACTTGAGCTTCTGCTGCGACTGAATCGAACACATGAACATGAAGTGCTCTGTTGCTTCCTTGTCGATCTTTCCGGTGTCGTCAACGTGAACGAAGTACCAACGACGTGAGCGGTACTTGACTGAGTTGTATTCGCCGTGTGTAATCTGCTCGATGTAGTCGTAGTCGAGAATGACGCTGAAGAGGTCGCTTGAGTTCTTCGGTGCGATGTCATCGTCAGTCTGTCTGACGTACTGGATTACTGTGCCGTACTCCTGATTCATAATCATGCCGTAGAGGAGCCAGTTTGTCGTCTTTCCTGACTCACGGTCTGAGAGAAGCATGAGGTACTGTGCCGCGTCAATGGGTGCTGTCGTGGGGTTGTAGACGTCGGGCGGACAGCCGAGGCTGTTGTAGATCTTGTTGATCTTGTCGAAGTCATAGACGAGACCGAAACGAGGGTCTCCGCCTATGTATTTTGATTTCTTTGCCATATTAATCAATCCTTTCTCCAGTGATATAGTCGTGCTTCCTGAGCTCTGAAACGGTCTCTGTCATGAGGGCGAGGTAGTCGTCTGTGAGTGACATTGAGAAGTCTATAGGGAAGATGCCCACTGAGGATTCCTCATGCATCAGAACGACGTTGCCGTCTGCATCAGCGATGACGTCAGAGTGTGGGAATTCGTTGTAGACATGACCGTTCTTGCAAGCAGAAATAACCATGTCATCGGTGAAAACTTCGTATGGGTCGAGGCAGCGTGCCTCGCAGTATTCTGTGAGTGCTGACTTAGGAAGACCGGCAATAGTTGACTCTGTCTTGATTTCGATTGCTCCTGTCTTCTTGTTCTTCTTCGGGCCTGTCTTGAGGTATCTCTTAGCACCGAGACACTTGAATTCGCTGTAGTCTCCGAGTTTGTTTATCTTGTCGAACTCTCCGAGGTCTTCAAAGAGCTCGTAGAGAACGCCGTTCTTCTCCTTGAGGTATGCTTCCTTTTCTTCCTCAGGAAGAGCGTCGTAGTGCTTGCGGTCGAAGCCTCTCTTGTTGTTGACTCTATCTACCCACACCTGGTTCTTCTGTCTTGCTCTCTTGTTGTAATCCTCGAAGAACTTGAGATGTCTGTCGTAGTGGAGAAGATAAGCAGAGTCTGTGTCACAGTACATAACATCTTCGCCAAGAGTGATGACCGAGTGAATGAGGTTGCGTCTTGCATATGCCGTGATCCATGTGCCCCAATAAGGTGAAAGAACTGTCTTCGGGAGTCTGGGTCTGCCTGAACAAGACAGGATTTCTTCCCACTTGCTGCCGATGACTGCTGTGAGGTACATATCATTGAGCACTGTTGAGGGAAGACCTGCGAGATCGTCACATTCGATGACGCAATCGTCGTTGAGATAGTAGTCTTCAAGATTGACTTTCTGACTGCACATTCCGTAACCTGCATTGACAGTGCCCTTTGCTGTCTGGTATGTGCCCTTGAAAGCAGGGTCTTCATCGAGGCCTCTCTTCTTGAGGTCTGCTTTCTGCGTGTAGAAGAAGATAACAGCGTCGAGAAGATAAGACGGAAGCGGTCTGTAGAGCGAAACTGCTGCGTCCCATATCTCAGGTTCGCCGTCCCACTCATAAACATCGAGGTAGTTCCTGAGGTCAACGTCTGTGAGCATTACTGTGATTTCGTCAGCGTAGAGGATTCTGCCGTTGTCAATAACGCCGTTGTATTTCTCCTGAAATGCCGAAACAGACTTGCAACAACCGTCGATATACTCTTTTGTTTTAGAGAGTGATTCGAGGGAGTGTGACGTCTTTGCTGTGATGTTGCGGAACTTGTACCAAGCCTTTACTGCATAGCCTGAATCAGACCTTGCAATAACCTTTGCCACAGTGTCGAGTGACGGGTCTGCTTCAAACTTTGTCATGGGGTACTGCTCCTGAAGCATAACAGCAGGATATGATGAAGTGTAGTCTGCACCGTTGATGTTCTCGTTCACGTGCCTCTTGCCTGCGTGAATGTAGTTTGCGTGTGTGTAACCACCACGGAAGAGGTACTTGTCGTTTTCGAGTGAATCTTCGTATGTCTCAGGAATCAAATCAACGATTGCCTTGATGCGTTTCCACTGCTTATCGTAGTACTTGCCGCCGTCTGCAACCCACTGCTTAGCGAGTGACTTGACGCAGTCTCTGAGAACACCTGTACGTGTCGAGGGGATATCGCAGTGCTGATCGACGTATGTGAGAAGCAAGTAGTTCCAGAACTCACCAAGGATAACGACGTCATTGATGCAGTACTGAAGTTCCTGAGGGGTGAGCTGTGTGAGTGAGTTTCTGGGGATGATGTAGTCGAGGTCACCCACGCACTTGAGTGTAGGTGTGTTGTATGTTGCCGGGATATCCTTCAAAGCACCGCCTGAGAGCACAAGAGCGTCACGGAAAACCATGTGGTTCGTGACGAATGAGATGAGGTCTGTCGGGCCCTTAGCGAAGATAGACTCTGTATTGAGGTAGTGCTTGATGAAGTTGAACTCGTAGTTGATGTTTGCAATCCAGATGTAGCACTCGTAAGCTGTGCAACGTGAATAATCTTTTGAAACAACAAGACCGAGACAAAGCTCACGTCTGATGATGTCGAGAAGCTCAAGAAACTCTGCCCATGTTCTGCCAATGATGACTGTCTCGTTGATGAGGAACTGCCAGATATACATGTAAGCATGACGATTCTCAGGAACTGTATATGTCTCGATGTCAAAAGCGAGTGCACAGCGATTGACATATGTTGAGTTGATCTCATCCTTTCTGTTGACACCTGTGCGGCTCTTGTCATAGAACCAGTTGTCGCCGATGAGGTTGCCGCACTTGTTCTTCTGCTTCGGGAAGATAGAAGACCAATTGAGGTTCTTATTGTAGTTAAGAACCTTTGGTACTATCTGTTTGGGTGTAATCTGTGTTACCTGCATGGGGTTGAGCTTCTTTGCCATTGTAATCTCTCCTTTAATCGAATGCCGTTGAGTTTGCGAATCCTCTGTAGTTACTGATGAACTTCTCGAAGTCGATAACCGCATTGTATGTGGTGAGGTTATCTCTCTTTGCTATCTTGAGTTTGAAGTCGTCTCCTTTAGCAATTACTACAGGGTCATTCCTGTGTGCGTAGATCCAGTCGAAAATCTGCTGAACTCTGTCACTGAGGTCGTGAACGAAGTTCGCAATCTTCTTATACTGTGCGTATGTTCTAACCTGACCGAGACCGACTTTCTTTGCGAAGTCTCTGAGCTTCTTCTTCTCAGCACTGAGTGAGTGCTTGTTGAACTCAGCCTCAATCCAGTCAAGCATCTGCTGTGTAATGCCTGTGCCCTTGCCTCTGTTGATTGCCATTTTGCCATTGCCTCTCTTGATTGCTTTGCTCTTGTTAGGCGTACGCATCAAACCGAGCTGCACAATCTTCTTCATAGTGCCATAGAGACTTGAGCCTTTGCCGAGTGTTGCTGCAACTGTTTCAAGTCTCTTGTTGAGTCTTCTGATCTGGTTGTCGAGTGAGTTTGCCATATCATTCATCTCCCTTCTTTGCGTGTCTGATTGCGTAGATTATCATGCCTCTTCCCACCTGTGAGAGTGATGCATTGTAGTGATCTGAGAGTACTCTGAGTATTGCGTAACCCTGTGAATTTGTTGCTGCACGTCTCCGAACAGTGACTGTTACAGGGTCAAGCTTTATCTCTTCCATGATGTCTTCGAGCTCAGGGAGAAGCTTCTTGAAGTTCTCAGGGTGCTCGTGAAGACAATCGAGATATACAACAGGGTGTATAACGTTGATTGAGTCAAGTGCTTTTGCCTCTGCCTCTGTCACGTATGCTGTGACATAGTTTCTGGGTTTAGTCGGGTTCATGTCGTCATGAAGTTCAGTCATGATGTTTTCTTTCATAGTCTATACCAACCTTTCATTCGGGGTGTGAAGTTGTCGCAGCCTTTGCTGCTAAGTATAGTATATCACATTGGGGTGAGTTTGTCAAGAGGTTGTTGTTAGAGGTTGCTAACAGTGTATGAGTCTGAGTATGAAGCAAGGTTGATTAAGTTGTTTAACA
>JAEEGL016050353.1_pt1 | contig 13870 bp, 13 predicted proteins | sample 9134231 | NCBI WGS metagenome assembly JAEEGL01 (sample SAMN16246548, study PRJNA631951) | gut metagenome | biome: gut microbiome; feature: rumen; material: fiber-attached | host: Bos | place: Iran: Karaj | collected 2018-10
CAAATCCCGATATGCTGTTCGATGTGCAGGTGAAGCGCCTGCACGAGTACAAGCGCCAGTTCATGAACGCCCTGTCCATCCTGGCTATCTGGTACGGTCTAAAGGACGGGACCATCCGGGACTTCACTCCCACGGCGTTCATCTTCGGCGCGAAGGCCGCCCCGGGCTACGACCGGGCGAAGGCCGTCATCCGCTTGATCAACATGATCGCGGACAAGGTGAACGCCGACCCCCAGATGGAGAAGCTGCTGAAGGTCGTGTTCGTGCAGAACTACAACTGCTCCTGGGCCGAAGAGATCATCCCCGCGGCTGACGTCAGCGAACAGATCTCTCCCGCGGGCACAGAGGCCAGCGGCACGGGCAACATGAAGCTGATGCTCAATGGCGCTGTAACGCTGGGGACCTTTGACGGCGCGAACGTGGAGATTGTCGAGCAGGCCGGGCGGGAGAACAACTACATATTCGGCGCGACGGTGGAGGAACTGAACGCTATCCGGCAGACTTACGATCCGCGCGCCATCTACAGGAGTGATCCGATGATCGCCCGGGTGCTGGATGCGCTGGTAGACGGCACCTTCCCTGATGAGGACGGCGCTCTGAAGGAGCTGTATTCCGCCATCCTGGCGGGCGCTTCCTGGCACGCGCCGGACCACTACTTTGTCTTGAAAGACTTCCGGCCCTACCTGGAGGCCAAGCTGGCAGCGAACCGCGACTACGCCGCAGACCCCATTGGCTTCGCGCGGAAGTGCCTCATGAATGTGGCCTCGGCAGGGAAGTTCTCCTCCGACAGAACCATCGCCGAGTACGCGAAGGACATCTGGCGGGTATGATTCTCGCCAGATAACACCGAGCTGGAAACATCCGCATAGAACGTGCGAAAGCTTCTGAAATAAGAGCGAGTGACTGCGAAAACAAGCAGTCACTTACTTTTATTACGGAAATCGAGCATATACGGATAAGTGAATAAAAAGCATATGCGGCGGGGAATGGTCCCCGCCGCACGCAAATCAATATAAAAAAACAAAACAGAGTCCTATTCCTGCCAGTTCTTGCAGACATCCACCCAGGCAATATAGCCCGAATGCTTTTCCAATTCGTCAATGGACAACTCAATGGCGCTGTTGCCGCTTCCACAGGCCGGGAAAACGGTCCGGAACCTCTTCAGCGATTCATCGAGGTACGCGGTTACACCCTCGTTGACGGCAAAGGGACATACGCCGCCCACGGCGTGGCCCACCAGCGATACCGCCTCGTCCGGCGTGAGCATCTTCGCCTTGGCCTCGAATCGCGCCTTGTACTTGGCGTTGTCGATTTTTGCGTCGCCTGCCGTCACAACAAGGATGGCGCGTCCGTCCAGCATGAACGAAAGCGTCTTGGCGATCCGGCAGGGCTCGCAGTTCAGCGCATGGGCAGCCAGCTCCACGGTGGCGCTGGACACGTCGAATTCAATCACCCGGTCTGCCATCCCATATTTCGCAAAATACTCTTTTACCGCTTCAATGGCCATTGCGTTTCCCTCTGTGCGCTGTCAAAGCCGCGTGGTATAAACGCCTCAGTGGAATCAGAGCTCGTCCAGCCTGATCTTGGAATCCTTGCGCGCCTGGCGATAGATCACGAACCTGTTGCCGATCACCTGCACGGGCTCGGCGTGCACGCGCTCACAGAGCTCCACACACATGGCGCGGGCAAAGTCGGGAGCGTTTTTCTGTACGGTAACCTTGATCAGTTCCCGGGCCTCCAGGGCATCCCATGCCTGCTTGCATAGATTGTCCGTGATGCCGTCCTTGCCGATCTGGAGAACGGGTTCGATGGTGTTCGCCATGGCGCGAAGCCTCGCACGCTGTTTTGCGGTCATAAGCCCTCCAAAAGTGTTGATTTGTACAGAAAAAGTATAGCCCGTTCCCGGGAAATTGTCAAGTTTTGTTTATATGAGGCCGCGCACGGCACGGATCAGGGCTTCAACGTCTTCAAATGTGTTCTCATAGCCGACGCTGGCCCGCACGGCCCCGCGCCGAAGCGTGCCCAGCATGCGATGCGCGCCGGGAGCGCAGTGCAGTCCGCCCCGCACGGCGATCCCTGCGCGATCCAGGGCGTCCGCCGCCTGGGAGGAGGACAACCCGGGCACGTTGAAGGCGACGATGCCAGCCCTGGCCGCCTCCTGCACAGGAGAATACACTTCCACGCCGTCTATCTTTTTGAGCTCTTCCAGCATATAAGAGGTCAGCTCCCGCTCCCGGATCATGATTTGCGTGAGAACGGGTTCGATGTGGGCCACACCAGCTCCCAGCCCCGCGATGCCGGGCAGGTTCAGCGTGCCGGATTCATACCTCTCGGGACGCTCCGTGGGCTGCAGCATACTGTCTGAGCTGGATCCCGTGCCGCCCTCCCGCAGGGGGCGCAGCGCCAGACCGGGGGCGATGTACAGCCCGCCGGTGCCCTGGGGGCCCAGCAGAGACTTATGGCCGGGGAAGGCGTACATGTCGCAGCCCAGCGCCTTTACGTTCACCGGCATGGAACCCAGGGCCTGCGCGCCGTCGATGAGATATTTGACGCCCAGTTCCCGGCACAGGGCGCCTACTGCTGCGACGGGCTGGACGGCTCCCGTGACGTTGGAGGCGTGGGTCAGCACTGTCAGGCGCGTTTCCGGGCGCACGGCGCGGCGTATGTCCTCGGGATCCACCATGCCGTCCCCGCGGGGAGGAACGAGCGTGACGGTGATCCGCCCGGCACGCTCCAGCTCGGACAGCACCCGCAGCACGGAGTTGTGCTCCAGCATGGAGGAGACCACGTGGTCTCCGCGGCGGAGTATGCCCTTGATGGCCAGGTTCAGCATATCGGTGCAGTTGAAGCCAAAGGCGACGCTCATGGGGTCCTCCGCGCCCAAGAGCCGCGCCAGAGCCTCACGGGTTTCCAGGACGATGCGTCCGGCCCGAAGAGCCCTGGCGTGGCCGGAGCGCCCTGGATTCGCGTTGTTATCGGTCAGCGCCTCCTGCACGGCGCGCAGCACCTCGGGCGGCTTCGGATGGCTGGTGGCGGCGTTGTCAAAATAGATCTCCATGGGGGACCTCCTTCACGCAGGAATCGCAAATGGCGTACAATATAATACCGCCCCTCGCGCCCGCATATGACGGGCGGGGGTGGAAAGGCGTTCGGGAGGGATTTCCATGGGGGAGAGTTACGGCATTGCCGCTTTTCGATCCAGACAGCAGGTGCTGGGGCTGGACAATGCGCTCAGGCGGGATGGGGTCGGCGTGAGCGTCGTCTCCACGCCAAGGGATGTGGCGCTGGGCTGCGGGCTATCAGCCAGGTTCGCGCTGGAGGATATCGACAAGGTACGTCGGGTCGTCCGTCAGATGCGGCCGGGGAACATGATCGGCATCTATCGCGTGGACGGCGAGAACGGCAGGCACAGACTGACCGCGCTTTCCAAGCAATAAAAAACCGACTCCGGTATAATATCGAAGTGGAGAAGTGTGCTATTCCAAGAAATGCAAACGAAACATTTCCGCCGCTTGCAGTTTTTACAGGGAAATCGTATAATAAGTATATACGAAAGACGGTGAGGTAGTCTATGCTGGACGCGGCGAAAGCGGCAATGGTGATGGATGCCCTGAAAGGGCTTTATCCTGAAGCGAAGCCGGAACTGAATTTCTCAAACCCATACGAGACACTGGTTGCTACCATCCTGTCCGCACAGTGTACGGACAAGCGTGTCAACATGGTTACAGAGAGGCTGTTCCCAAAATATCCGGACGCAAAGAGTATGGCGGCGCTGGAGCCGGAGCAGCTGGAGCCCCTGATCCGCGAATGCGGGCTGTATCACAACAAGGCGAAGAACATCGTCGCGGCCTGCCGCGCCATCATGGAGCGCCACGGCGGCAACGTGCCCTCCACCCGTGAAGAGTTGGAAGCGCTGCCTGGCGTTGGCCGCAAGACGGCTGGCGTGGTGCTCTTGGCGGCGTTCGGTACCGACCAGATTCCCGTAGACACACACGTGTTCCGCCTTTCACACCGCATCGGCCTCTCCGAAGGCAATACGCCGGAGAAGGTGGAGCAAAATCTCAGGGAACTCCTCCCGCAGGAGATTTGGTCCTACGGGCATCACCTTCTCATATGGCACGGGCGGCGCTGCTGCACCGCCAGGAAACCGGAATGCGACCGGTGTCCATTAAGCGACGGATTGTGTGAAAAACACCTGGAGGCATAGGATATGGCTTTGTTTGTGGATCGCGTCAGCATCCGCGTGAAGGCGGGCGACGGCGGCAACGGCTGCGTTTCATTCCATCGGGAGAAGTACGTGCTCGCCGGCGGGCCGGACGGCGGCGACGGCGGCAAGGGCGGGGATATCGTGTTCATGGCCAGCGAGCGTATGCACACGCTGATGGATTTCCGCTATACGCGCTCCTTTACCGCGGAAAACGGCGCGGACGGCATGGCTAACCGGCGCACGGGCAAATCCGGCGCGGATCTGGTGATCGAGGTGCCGCCGGGGACCGTGGTGAAGGACAAGGAGACGGATCGCGTGCTGCTGGACATGGTCGAGCCGGGCGAGAAAAGGACCCTTGTGAAGGGGGGGAAGGGCGGATTCGGCAACCAGCACTTCGCCACCCCCACACGTCAGGCCCCGCACTACGCCAAGCCCGGGGAAAAGAGACAAAGCATTGAGCTGACGCTGGAACTGAAGTCCATCGCGGACGTTGGGCTGGTGGGCTTTCCCAACGTGGGGAAATCCACGATCCTGTCCGTCGTGACGGCGGCGAAGCCCAAGATTGCGAACTATCACTTTACGACCCTTACGCCCAACCTGGGCATCGTGAAGCAGGGGGAGGATTCCTTTGTGCTGGCGGACATCCCCGGACTGGTGGAGGGCGCATCGGAGGGCGTGGGCCTCGGGCATGACTTCTTGCGTCACATCGAACGCACTCGGCTGCTGATCCACGTGCTGGACATCGCGGGCAGCGAGGACCGGGATCCCCTCCAGGATTTTGATGCCATCAACCAGGAACTTGAGGCATACGGCAATCTGAAGGACCGGCCCATGCTGGTGGCCGCAAACAAGATGGACCTGCCCGGGGCGGAGAACAACCTGGAACGGCTAAAAGCAAAGCTGCAAGGCACCGGGATCCGCATTTTCCCTGTATCCGCGGCCACCGGTGCCGGATTCGATCCGCTGATGTACACAGCAGCGGCCATGCTGCGGGAAATGCCTCCGGCGGAACCCTTCTACGAGGGCGAGATCGGCGAGCTGGACGCCCGGGACGACGGATTTACGGTGGAGAAGGAGGATGGCGCGTTCTACCTCTCCGGCGGGTTGATCGACAGGATCGTGGAATCTGTCAATTTCAACGACGAGGATTCGCTGAACTACTTCCACAGGACGTTGAGAAAGCGCGGAATCATCGATGCGTTGCGGGAAGCCGGCGCCCGGGAGGGCGATTCCGTCATCATAGGCGAGATGGAATTTGAATTCGTTGACTGAGCGAAAAACACATGCGCACGGACTTCAAAACGCGCCTTGATGCCCGGGCGCGTGTGTTTTTCGCGTGGATGTCGCAAAGCATTGATGCTCGGAAAGCGGCCGTAAAAGCAGGAAATCATCCGAAGAAGCAGGATTATGACCTGTTGAAAAGGATTTCCTGCAGCGCGTCGGCGACGGCGGGCATGGAATCCAGGGCTTCCTGCAGCGTGTTTCGGTTGGTGCCCACCTCCAACAGGATGGACGGCGTGCCGATGTGCTGATTGTAGCGGTTTTTCTTGATCAGGACGTCCTTACACAGCCCGGGCTCCATCGCGTTGATCCGGCTGGTAAGCTCCGTGGCGAAGGCCAGGTTTTCCTCAAAGTCCGGCTTTTCGGAGAAAGAATCGGCCCTGCCTACCAGCAGCATCAGCATGGCGCGGCTGACGCCGTCTTCGCACTTCGCGGTGGTCTGCATGCCTTCCGAATAGGCGTCGCGGTGCAGGTCGATGTACAGATCAAACGTCTCAGCGTAGCTCTGCAGGGTTTCCTCGGAGCGCAGATAGGCCGTGGAAAGGTCGCTTTGCTCGTGATCCGTGATGTCGTGAACGACAGAAAATCCGCGCTGCCGCAAAAGCTTTGCCAGCTCCGCGCCCACGCGGACCACGCTGTGGCTCCCGTCGAGGGTGCGCCACGCCTCCAGGGCTTCATAGGGGTCGGCAGGGGTCTGCTCGTAAGCCTCATGGGTGTGAGTATGGTAGATCAGGATGGAGGGGGCTGTGTCCCCGGCAGAATTGCCATCAGAATACCGAAAATCGGGCAGGATCACCGAAATCTCAATTCCCGCGCCGGAAGCAGAAGGAGCGAAGGCGCTGTATGCCTCCGCTCCACCGGGTTCCTCCGTCGAAACCAGTTGACCGATCCCGCCCGAGGACGCGGATGAATCCCTATCCGCGAGCAACCGCTGTGCAGCCAGCAGACAGAGCACGATCAGCAGAAACGCGATCGCCGCGCCCAGCAGCAGCCTCGAGCCGCGAATCACCTTGAACCTTACCACGCGCATCACCCTTTGCCGCAGACTTTGCCATACATTATGCGGCAGGGTCGGGAAGTATTCACGTGCACAACATGCGGCGCATCAGGGCGATGGCTTTTTCGCCGCCGGAGGAGAACAGTTCCGTTTTACCATCGGCGTCCTCCAGCAGGCCGTGCTCCTGCAGCACGCGGGCGAGCTGGCGGGCAGTGCCTTCTGCGCCGTCGAACACAGGAACACCTGGCGCTACGCTACGGATGTCGTCCAGCAGAAAGGGAAAGTGGGTGCAGCCCAGCACGATACCGTCCACGTCGCCGTCCATCTGGGGATCCAACAGGGCATGCAGCGCCGCCTTTGCCTCCGGCGTATTCTGCTTACCTGTTTCAACCAGCTCTACGAGCCCGTTTCCGATGATGGGCACTGCACCTTCGCCGTAACGCTCCATCAACAGGTGGAATTTCTCCAGGCAGAGCGTGGCCTGGGTGGCCAGTACCAGCACTTTTCCACCGCGGCGGGAGAGTTGGGCGGGCTTCAGCGCCGGCTCGATGCCGATGACGGGGATGGCAAGCTCCTTGCGGAGGATTGCAGCGCTGGCGGATGTGGCGGTATTGCAGGCGATGACCAGCGCTTTAATCCCCTTTTCCAGCAAGAAATCCACGCCAGCGCGTGTGAGGTTGCGTATTTCCTCCAGCGGGCGGGGGCCGTAGGGCGCGTTGCGGTTGTCACCATAGAAAACAAAGTGCTCACGGGGCAGCAGCCGGCGCGCCTCCATCAGCACGCAGAGGCCGCCCACACCGGAATCGAAGAAGCCAACGGGGCGCATGACAGACCTCCTGAAAGCATTACACGTTTGTCCTTCATGCATTATACTCCATTTTCCACCAAATTGCAACGAAAGCCTGTATTGCGCTTTTTCCATTGTACAGGAAGGAGAAGGAAGACGCTTCTGATTGCGGAAAACGGGATTGTTTCGCCCAGTGGTGTTTTATATGAACTTCCAGATTTTCCTTGCACCATTATCCGCTGCCGGAAGTGATGAATTTGTGCAAAAGTGTAGAAATTTCATTCCATACTTGACAGAATCGGACAAATTTGATACACTACATCAGTAGTATTTGCTGCGCGGACAGTGTCCGCGCAAGGCGCATACACGGCGGACCCCGCGGCCGTATGCCGAAGCGCCGGGCCCGGCGGATACGGTTTCCCAAACGATCATGAAAAAGAGGAGGACACGAAATGAGCAGAGTGTACAATTTCAGCGCCGGCCCCGCCGTGCTGCCGGAGGATGTGCTGAAACAGGCTGCCAGCGAGCTGTTTGAATACGGCGATTCTGGCATGTCGGTCATGGAAATGAGCCACCGCTCCAAGGCGTTTGAGAACATTCTCGATGCGGCGGAGGCAGACCTTCGGGAGCTGATGGGCATCCCGGATAACTATAAGGTGCTGTTTTTGCAGGGCGGCGGGCACACGCAGTTTGCCATGGTGCCCATGAACCTGATGAAAAACAAGGTGGCGGACTATATCCTGACTGGCCAGTGGGCAAAAAAGGCTGCCAAAGAAGCGGAAATGTACGGTAAAGTGAACATCGTGGCGTCCTCCGCCGACAAGACGTTCTCCTATATCCCCGACGTCTCCGACCTGCCCATCAGCCCCGACGCGGATTACGTCTACATCTGCCAAAACAATACGATTTACGGAACAAGATATTCCAAATTGCCCGACACCAAGGGAAAAGACCTGGTATCGGATATCTCCTCCATGTTCCTGTCGGAGCCGATGGATGTGACGAAATACGGCATCCTGTGGGGCGGCGTGCAGAAGAACGTAGGGCCTGCCGGCGTGACCATCGTCATCATCCGGGAAGACCTGATCCGGGAGGACGTGCTGCCGTTTACACCCACCATGCTGCGCTACAAGACCCACGCGGACGCGAAGTCGCTGTACAACACGCCGCCCTGCTACAATATCTACGTGTGCGGGCTTGTGTTCAAGTGGCTGAAGCGCCTGGGCGGCCTGCCCGTGATGGAGCGGATGAACCGGGAAAAGGCGGCTATCCTGTATGACTTCCTGGATCACTCCAAGCTGTTCAAGGGTACCGTGCGAAAGGAAGACCGGTCCCTCATGAACGTGCCGTTCGTCACAGGGAACGAGGATCTGGACAAGAAGTTCGTCGCCGAGGCCACCGCTGCAGGGCTCGTCAACCTGAAAGGCCACCGCACCGTGGGCGGCATGCGGGCGTCCATTTACAACGCCATGCCCAGAGAAGGCGTGGAAGCGCTTGTGCGGTTTATGGACCGCTTTGAAAAGGAGAATGCGAAATGAAGGACAGGAAGATATTCTGCCTCAATAATATCGCCAAGGTAGGCCTGGATCACTTCCGCAGCGGATATACGTTCTCGGAGGACATGGAAGATGCCGCCGGCGTGCTGGTGCGCTCCGCGGAAATGCGGGAAATGCAGTTCCCGGCCGGGCTGCGCGCCATCGCCCGCGCCGGCGCGGGGGTGAACAACATCCCCGTGGAGCGCTGCGCCGAAGAAGGCATCGTGGTATTCAATACACCGGGCGCCAACGCCAATTCCGTCAAGGAACTTGTGCTGGCGGCGCTGTTCATGTCCTCCCGGGACATCATCGGCGGATACGAGTGGGTGAAGCAGAACGCCGGCAGCGCGTCCATCGCAAAGGACGCGGAAAAGGCAAAGAAGGCCTACGCCGGTCACGAAGTCGCCGGAAAGACGCTGGGCGTGATCGGCTTGGGCGCGATCGGCGTGCTTGTGGCCAACGCCGCCGTGTCCCTGGGCATGACCGTGTACGGCTACGATCCGTACCTGTCCGTGTCCTCCGCGTGGCACCTGAGCCCGGCGGTGCGCAGGGCGGGCGATATCAACCAGATCTATTCCGTCAGCGACTACATCACCATCCATGTGCCCGCCACGGCTTCCACGGCGAAGATGATCAACGCGGACGCCATCGCCAGGATGAAGCCGGGCGTGAAGTTTTTAAACTTCGCCCGTGATCTGCTTGTGGACGAGGAGGCAATGGGCGCTGCGCTCGAGAGCGGCCAGGTGGGGAAGTATATGTCCGACTTTGCCAATCCCCTGAGCTCAACCTTCGCCAACGCCGTGGTGATCCCGCACCTGGGCGCCTCCACTGAGGAAGCCGAGGACAACTGCGCCATCATGGCTGTGAAAGAATTGCAGGACTACCTGGACAACGGCAACATCACGAATTCCGTCAACTATCCCGACCTCAATGCCGGCGTGTGCGAGACGGAAGCCCGGGTCGCCATCCTGCACAGGAACATCCCCAACGTGCTTTCCCAGATCACCTCGTTCTTTGGTACAAACGGGCTGAACATCGAAAACCTGGCCAACAAGGCGAGAGGAGAGTACGCCTACACGCTCTTGGACATCTCCCATGCGATGCCCCGGGACACCGTGCAGAGCATCAAGCGCATGAACGGCGTGATCCGCGTGCGGCGTGTGTTTGAAAAGGCCGGCGCCTGACCGGAAAGGAGCGTCCGCATGGAAGCCTTCACCTCTTTTGACGTCCTGATCCCCAAGGGAAAATACATGGCGAATTGGCCCGTCATCGCCTGCGACCAGTTTACGTCCCAACCGGAATACTGGGAGAAGGTCAGGACGCAGGCGGAGGGTGTGCCCTCCGCGTTCCACTGCATCCTTCCCGAATCCGGGTTGACGGCAGCCACGGAGGAAACCTATGCCGGGATCAGGCGCAGCATGGAGGCTTTTCTTCGCGCAGGGGTTTTCAAGGAATACAGGGATTCCTTCGTATATGTGGAGAGAACGCTGCAGGACGGTTCAATTCGCGCTGGCGTAGTGGGCGTTCTGGACCTGGAGCAGTACGATTACCACAGCGACGCGCGAGCCGCTGTGCGCGCCACGGAACGGACGGTGGAGGAGAGGATCCCGCCGAGAATGAAGATCCGCCGTGGTGCCCAGCTGGAGCTTTCCCATGTGCTCCTGCTTTGTGATGACGGCGAAATGCGCCTGATCGAGCCCCTTGCGGAGGAAAAGGCAAGGTTGAAAATGGCATATGACCTCGACCTCATGCTGGGCGGCGGACACATCTCCGGATGGCTGCTCCAAGGCGCGCCGGCTGCCGCGTTCCGGCAGAGGCTCCAGGAGTACGCCGACAGGTGTGCCGCTAAGTACGGCGGGGAAGGTGTCGCACCGGTGCTGTATGCCGTGGGAGATGGGAATCATTCCTTGGCCACGGCCAAGGAGTGCTATGAGGAGATGAAGGCGAATTCCGTTTCCGCGGAGTCCCTGCGTCTTGCCAGGTATGCCATGGTGGAACTGGGCAACATCCACGCGCCTTCGCTGAAATTCGAGCCGATCCACCGCATCGTCACAGATGCAGACGTGGACGCGCTGCTGGAGTATGCGAAAGGTTACTGCGCGCCGGACGGATATCCCATCGGCTGGGTCGCCGATGAACGCCGCGGAACGATCTATCTGGACAGGAGCAGGGGAGAAATGGAGGTCGGCATCCTGCAGAAGATGCTGGATGAATACCTGCGCGACAACGCGGGTTCCATCGATTACATCCACGGGGAGGACGCGCTGCGGCAGCTGTCCGCAAGGAAAAACGCTGTGGGTTTCCTCCTGCCGGCGATTTCCAAGGAATCCCTGTTCCGGGGCATCGCCCGGGACGGTGTACTGCCCCGAAAGACGTTTTCCATGGGGGAATCCGTGGAGAAGCGGTATTACCTGGAAGCCAGAAAGATCCGATAACTGAATATAAAGCGGGCATTCAGGGCACATTCCAGGAACACTGTTTCGGGATGTGCCTTTTTCTGAAAAACAAAAACGAAAACCTATGCGCGTCATTGGCCTACGGGAAGAAAACACTTTCAAATCTTCAGGCAATGTGGTATAATGATTAGGCAGCCGGCGAAGCGAGGCTGCCGACAATCATGAAATAATACTGCTTGCCCCTTGATGACGAGCGGCCAAAAGATAATTGCAGCCCTGCGCTCCTGGTTTTCAGAAAACGTTGACATTGGAGCGGCGAGCTGCCGGAGGATATACGATGGTGCGATCCTGGATGCGTCTGGATACGGCGGCGCTGATATTTCCGGCCGTCCGACGCAAGAATTGGAGCAACGCATTCCGCCTTTCCATTACGCTGCGGGAGGAAGTTGACCCGAAGGTGCTGGAGCAGGCGGCACAGGACCTCATGCCGCGCTTTCCATCGATGTTCGTGCGGCTCAGGACCGGCGTGTTCTGGTACTATCTGGAACAGGTGGATTGCCCGGCGCAGGTGCGGCAGGATTACGCCTATCCGTTGACGCACATGGACGCGCGGAGCCTGCGGGAGTGCTGCCTGCGCATATTGTACTACAAAAAGCGCATCGCCGTGGAATTCTTTCACTCCATCACGGACGGATCCGGCGGCATAATATTCCTGAAGACGCTGGCCGCGCGGTATCTGGAACGGAAATACGGCGTGCATATTCCGGCGGAGGACGGCGTTTTGGACTGGACGCAGGAGCCTTCCGACGAGGAAGTGGAGGACAGCTTCCTGCGCTACAGCGGGCGGTATGCCTTGAGCCGCGCGGAGAAAAACGCGCTGCGGCTGCGGGGTACCCGGGAAAAGAGCGGTTTTCTCCACCTGACCACGGGGATCATCAACACGGACAGACTGCTGGAAGTCGCCCGCGGATACCGCTGCACAGTTACGGCGTTTCTGTGCGCTGTGATGGCGAGCGCGATCCTCGATATGCAGGCCGTGCGAAGAAAGCAGCGGTGGCGGAAGCCCGTCAAGATCACCGTCCCGGTGAACCTGCGGCGGCTTTTTCCCAGCCGTACCATGCGCAATTTCGTCCTGACGGTCAATCCGGGTGTGGACGCTCGCCTGGGGGATTATACTCTGGAGCAATTGTGCGCGACCATGACGGCGCAGCTGGCCGCAGACGTGACACCCCAGCGCATGGCCGCTAGAATTGCCTCGAATGTGCTGCCGCAGCGCGTTCTTGCGATCAAGGCCGCGCCGCTGTTCGTCAAGAACGCCGTTTTGCGCTATGTGTATGCCACTTCGGGGGAATGCAAGGGTTGCCTCAATATCTCAAACCTCGGCCCGGAACGGTTGCCGGAGGCCATGCGTCCAATGGTGGAGCGCGTTGAATTCGTTATCGGCGTGCAGCGCAGCTACCCAAATAACTGCTCTGTGGTGAGCGCAGCGGGAACCACCTGCATCAGCATGATCCGCAGGATCCGCGAATCCGAACTGGAACAACGCTTCTTCGCCCGACTGGTGGAACTGGGGATCCCCGTGGAAATCGAAAGCAATTCGGGAGGAAACGAAACGTGTACTGTGTAAAATGCGGCGTACGCCTGCAGGACGGCGTGGAGAAATGCCCACTGTGCGGTTTGCCGGCCTGGAAGCCGGAGGGGGCCATTTCGTCCGCGGAGCGTGTATATCCGGACGAACTGCCGCCCACCGCGGTACGAGCGCGCCGCGCGGTCCTGGCCATCTTCACGGTGGTGCTCGCCGCCGCATGCCTGTCCAGCCTGATCGGATGCCTGAAGATATACGGCTCCCTGTCCTGGTCCGGTTTCGTGCTGCTGGGCTCGGCCACTCTGTACGTGATTGCCCTGCTGCCGCTTTGGTTCAAACGCTCGCTGCCTCTGTTGTTCGTGCCCCTGGATTTCGCGGTGGTTGGAGGCTTCCTGCTGTACATATGCGAATACACGGACGGAGACTGGTTTTTGTCCTTTGCGTTCCCATCGGTGGGCATGTACGGACTCCTGACGACCGTCGCGGTGGCGCTGTACCGCTATATCCGCGGCAGGCGGCTGCTCATCACGGGAGTATTGCTCATCACGATGGGCTGCAGCATGATGCTGATGGAGTTCTTCGCGCACATCACCTTCGGTGCTTCCATGTTCAACTGGTCCCTGTACCCCGTTACGGCGTGCTCGATGTTCGGCGTGTTCATGATCGTTGCCGGGCTTGTTCCCTCGCTGCGGAACGAACTTGAACGGCGGTTCTTCCTGTAGAGAGGGAAAAGCATTCTTTTCATTTGCCTCTGCGCTGCCGGCGCGGAGGTTTTTCTTGTGTTTTGCATCTTCCCATGGTATACTGGGAATGATTCGATCATAGGAGGACATATGCTGAAATCGAAGAAGATCTGGCTGATCCCCGCAATCGTCGCGCTATGCATGGCGCTTGCGCTGCTTGCGGCGCGGCCTGTGGCGGAGGTCGGGGAGAAGCCGGAGCGGCTGCGCGTATACACGACCTTCGGCCCTCTGTATCTGCTTGTGGGCAGCATTCTGGAAGGTGTGCCGGATGTGGAGCACCACTTGCTGGTGCAGCCTCAGGACGGGTGCCTGCGGGACCATGCGCTTTCCGACTGGGAG
>JAEEGL012058520.1_pt1 | contig 13869 bp, 8 predicted proteins | sample 9134231 | NCBI WGS metagenome assembly JAEEGL01 (sample SAMN16246548, study PRJNA631951) | gut metagenome | biome: gut microbiome; feature: rumen; material: fiber-attached | host: Bos | place: Iran: Karaj | collected 2018-10
TCGGGGTGCTGTGCCTTCACCTCGAAAAACTGCCTGATCAAGGGGGTGTCTTCCGCTATTTTCGCCATACTGTCCTGCTAATTTCGAATCATACAAAGATACGATAATTTTATTAACTTTGTAAGTTATGAAACGCGTGCTCGTCATCACCTATTACTGGCCGCCGTCCGGAGGTTCCGGCGTGCAGCGCTGGGTCAAGTTCGCCAAATATCTGCCCCAGGAAGGCTGGCAGCCGGTCATCTATACTCCTGAGAATCCGGAGTACACGGCCGTGGACCGGACCCTGGAAGGGGAAATCCCCCATTCGACGGAAATCATCCGCCGGCCTATCACGGAGCCTTACAACATCTATCGCAAGCTGATGGGCAAGGGTGCATCGACGGACATGAAAACCCTTACGGCAGGCGCTGCCGGCGGGGCCGTCACGGAAATTTCCAGCGGCAGGAAGACCTTCAAGCAGCGCCTGTCGCTGTGGATCCGCGGCAACGTTTTCGTGCCCGATCCCCGCGTGGGCTGGGTGCGACCGAGCGTGCGCTTTCTGAAACAGTATTTGGCGGAACATCCTGTCGATGTGATCGTTACAACGGGTCCGCCCCATTCGATGCACCTGATCGGGCAGCGGCTTCATAAGGAATTGGGGATTCCGTGGATTCCCGATTTCCGGGACCCGTGGACCCGGATGTATTATCTCAAACACCTGCCGTTGTCAAAAGGCACTTGGCGGAGGCTGCAGGCGATGGAACAGTCCGTGCTGGACGAGTGCTCCACCGTGCTGGCCGTCACGCCGCTCGTGCAGGAGGAGTTCCAGGCGCAGACGTCCACGCCCGTGGCTATGATCACCAACGGCTACGACGGCGGCGACTTTGACCAGGCCGTGGACCCGGATGGCTTTTTCAACATCGTCCACACGGGCCTGTTGGCCGCCGACGGCAATCCGCTCGTTTTCTGGAAAGTCCTGGGAGACAAGGCGTTGGAGGATACGTCCTTCAAGGCTTCCCTCCGTTTGAGACTGGTGGGCAAGGTGGACCGCGAGGTGTACGACGCCATCGCGGCGGCCGGGCTCCGGGACAGCGTCGTGGACCTGGGCTACCGGGATCATCTGGCTGCCGTACGCGAGCAGATGGCCGCCTCTTTCCTCCTGCTCCCCCTGCGCAATGATCCGGAGTACCGGCCCATCCTTCCCGGGAAACTGTTCGAATATCTCGCCTCGCGCCGGCCGGTCCTCGGCATCGGCCAGGAGGACGGGGCCATGGCACGTGTCCTTGCCGACACCGGTGCCGGCATTACGGCCGGCTGGGACAACGCTTCCGCGATGCGCGCTTTCCTTAACAAAGCATGGGAACAGTTCCAGGCCGGCGGTGTTCCGCCCGTGGCCGGGGACATCACCCGCTTCTCACGCCGGAACCTTACCCACGAACTCGCCGCTCTGCTGGACAAAGTGTCGGGCCAAAGCAAATAGACTATGGACAAGAAATTCTTGAAGAAGATAGGGATCGCCCTTGGGGCCATTGCGCTTTTCCTGGTGCTCAGTTACGGGTTCGTACCGCAGGTGCTGGACGGGAAGATCGTGAACCAGAGCGACATTTCCGGATATCTGGGTATGTCGCGCGAGATGACGGCGTGGAATCTTGCGCATCCGGACGACCCGACGTACTGGACGGATTCCATGTTCGGAGGAATGCCCACGACGGCCATCTCCACCCAAAACGGCGGGGATTATACGCAGGCGGTTTACGACCTGCTCCTGACCGGCAAGCGGCCTGCGACCTATCTGTTCATCGCCCTCCTGGGAGCGTTCCTGCTGATGCTCTCGCTGGGAATCAGCTGGCCGCTGGCCCTGGGTGGAGCCGTCGCCGTGGCCTTCTGCTCTTATAATTTCCAGATCATCCAGGTGGGACACAACACGAAAATGCAGGCCATCGCCTTCTTCCCCTGGGTGCTCGCCGCATTGGTCTATACCTACCGCAGCACGGAGAAGAAGGACCGATGGATCTTCAAGACCATCCTGGGTGCCGTCCTGTTCGGCGTTGCCCTGAGTCTGCAGATCAAGGCGAACCACCAGCAGATCACGTATTATCTCGCTATCCTGGTGCTGCTGTATGCGCTGGTGGAGTTCATTGACATCCTGGTGAAACACAAGGACCGTATCGGTCGTTTCTTCATCGCATCGGTTCTCCTGCTGGTTGTCGGCGGGGTGGGTATCGCCACGAATGTGAACAAGCTCCTGCCCTTGGCGAAATATACCCCGAACACCATGCGCGGCGGTTCGGAACTGACGACGGAAGGCGCCGTCAAGGGCGGCGGCCTGGACCTGGACTATGCGACATCCTGGTCCTACGGCTGGGAAGAACTGCCCAACCTGATGATTCCGAACTTCAACGGTGGGGCATCGGCACAGGCCGTGGATCCGGCAAAGTCCGAGACAATCAAGCTGCTCAAGCGGGCGGGCCAGTCCGGTACGCGCGAAATCGCCAAGGCGCTCCCCATGTATTGGGGTCCCCAGCCTTTTACAGCAGGGCCGATGTATATGGGCGCCATCACGGTATTCCTTTTTGTCCTGGGCCTTTTCCTGTACAAGGGGAAGGAAAAATGGTGGATCGTCGCGGGTACCGTCCTCGCGGTGCTGATGGCCGTGGGCAATCATTTCATGGCTTTTACCAAGCTGTGTTTCAACGTATTGCCGCTGTATAACAAGTTCCGGACGGTGTCCATGGCGCTCATTGTCCTGCAGGTGACGCTGCCCGTGCTGGGCTTCCTGGTCCTGGACCGGATCGTCAAGGGCAGCGTGGACCGGAAGACATTCCTCAAGAAGAGCGGCATCGCGTTCGGGCTTACGGGCGGCCTGTGCCTCCTGTTCGCGCTGATTCCTTCGCTCGCAGGCGACTTTACGGCGGCCTCTGATGCGGGCCAGCAGGATGTCCTGGTGGAGGCTTTCCAGGCCGACCGCATCGCCCTTCTTCGGCAGGATGCCCTCGTGTCCTTTATCCTGATTGCCGTGTCGTGGGGCCTTCTCCTCTGGGCCGTCCTGCCCAAGGACAAGCCGGTGCGCAAGGTCATTGCCGGGGTCGCCGTCTGCGCCCTGGTCCTGGTGAATCTTTTCACGGTGGGCAAGCGCTACCTGAACGCCGACCACTTCACCACGCCGAAGGACTTCACCAAACCTTTCGCCGAACGCCCCGTGGACCAGATGATCAAGGCCGATCCGGATCCGTCCTACCGTGTCCTGGACCTGACCGTCAACGTGTTCAATTCTTCGATCCCGTCCTATCACCACAAGAGCGTGGGCGGCTATTCGCCCGCCAAACTCCAACGGTACCAGGACCTGATCGGACACTACCTCAGCGGAGAGATCAATGCTATCTTCCAGTCGATGCAAGGCATCTCCTCGATTCAGGATGCGGAGGAGAATCTGCCTTCGACTCCGGTCCTTAACGCCTTGAACACCCGCTATATCATCCTGGGCGGAGAGTATCCGCCGGTGGTCAATGCGAATGCCCTGGGCAATGCGTGGTTCGTGGACGGAGTTGTCCCTGCGGCTACGCCCGATGAGGAAATTGCGTTCCTGGGCTCGGTGGACCTGAAACGACAGGCGGTCATCGGAAAGGATATGCCGGCCGTAACCGCCGCTCCGGCCGATTCCACGGACGCCATCGTCCTGACCTCCTACGCCCCGAACGAGCTGCGTTACCATTATACGGCCTCGGCGGACCGCCTCGCCGTGTTCAGTGAAATCTACTATCCGGACGGCTGGAAAGCGGAGGTGGACGGCGCTCCGGTCGATGTCCTGCGGGCCGACTGGACGCTGCGCGCCGCGCAGCTTCCGGCGGGTACGCACGACCTGGTCATGCGCTTTGAACCGGCCTCTTACCGGATCGGTGCGAATGTCTCCCGCGCGTCTTCCATCGTCCTTATCCTGTTGCTCCTTCTCTCCCTCGGGGGACTTTTCCTGCCTGCCAGAAAGAAATGAAACGATTGGTCCTTACCCTTTTGATCCTTGCCGCCGGCCTGCCCGTCGCGGCTCAGGGCATCCGCAAGACTGCGGATGAATTCAACAAGATGTCCCGCAGCGATACCACGCTGGTGGAGCTGAAAGGCGTCGTCAGCCGCATGAGAGGCGACCAGCGCGGCGTGTTCTATCTGAAGGACGAAACGGGCGAGGCTTACATCTACGGGCTGGTGGACGGTCGTCCGGGCTCCAACGTGAGCTTCCCGCAGATGGGGATCGCCGTGGGCGACACGCTGACGGTTTATGGCCGCCGGACCGTCTATAACGGCACCACCATCGAGATGGCTGGCGGACACCTTGTCCGCAAGGCGGACGGCCCGAATCACGCCGCCGAACTGGAGAAGCAGGCGGCCCTGGACGTTTATCCCTCATTCAAGGGAAAGGGTACGACCGCCTTCTCCTCGTGGGTGACCTCTCACTTGAAGTATCCCAAGGATGCGAAGGCGGCGGGTATCGACGGCACCGTCACCGTGCAGTTCGTCGTGGGCAAGAACGGCGGCGTCCAGGAAGTCCAGGTACTGAAGGGTGTCTGTCCGGCTCTGGACGCGGAGGCCCTTCGCGTCGTCCGGAGTTCCCCGAAGTGGAAGCCCGGCATCAAGGACGGCAAGCCCGTCCGTGTCACCTACACCCTTCCGGTCATCTTTGTCCTTCCGGACTAGGGCGTTTTCCTTTGTCCGAGGGCTGCGGCCTGCAGGACTTTATTCTTCAGAAGCGTCGGATAATCAGGACGTTCCGCCAGGAAAGCATGGACAAGGGCGTCGGCCTCGGGGGAATTGTGACCCCGGAGCAGGGCGGCGACCCATTTCTTCGGGAAGAAAATGTCTCCCGTGCGCTGGACCTCCTGGACGGCTTCCAGGCCGGGAAGGATATAGTCCAGGGCCTCCGCCTGGCGGAGGGGATGGTTCAGGTAGGCCAGGGCCGATTCGGCCCACGGCTCCACGCGTCGGTTTTCCGGAACGAGCAGGGCGCGGAACACGCTGTCACGCACGGCGCGCTCGGGCGATACGGCCGGGCAGATGAAATCGAACTCCCGCAAGCGGTCCGGATCCTGGATGCGGCTGCGCTGCTCGCTGAGAATCTCCGCACTGCGCTCCGGCAGCCGGACGGCCAGTTCCAGGGCGAGAGTCACATACTGAGTATCATTGAGTTTCACGCCTGGCCAAGGCGTCTGGGTTTTCCAGACGCGGTAGAGTTCTTCGGTCGTAGCCGAGGTGTTGCATATGCCTGCGAGCGTCCGGAAAGCGGAGGTTTGCTCCGCCCCGAGGACCGGATTCTTGGCGAGGCGCACCAGCAGGTTTTCGATTTCCGGCGACAGGGCCTGTTCTCCGTACCGGGCCAGCGTGCCCAGGTAGCCGAGGCCCGCGGACACCAGCAGGGGCTCTTTTTCGCGGGGTATCCAGTCCGCCAGGAAAGTGGCGAGCCGCCGGGCGTCCAGCCGTCCGTCCAGATAGTTCTCCCACAGGTTCGCCAGGAGGGAAATCCGCTCCAGGGGCTTTTCAAATGAGGAGAGGCGGGCCATCGTGACTTCCAGCGCCAGGGAATCCTGCGCGAAGAACCCGTAGGCTTTACCTGAAACGTTGAGGAGCCGGGCGCCGTCACACGGAGTTACGTCCACTTCTTGCGGCCAGGAGATCCCCCGGTCCCAGGGATCCCGCTGCGTCACGCTTCCGTCGGCCGACACGCTGTATTCGGGCATTCCCTTTTCTTCCACCCAGCTGCGGCTCCAGGAGGCAAGGTCTTCTTCCGTACGGGCATCCAGGATGGTGATGAGGTCGTTCCAGTCGGCATTGGCGAACAGGTAGGTCCGAAGATACTCCTGGAGACCGTCCCGGAAGGCTTCTGCTCCCATTCTTTCCGCCAGCATATTCATCACCACCGGGGCCTTGTCATAGACGATGTTGCCGTACACCAGCCCCGCGTCCCGGAGATTGTCCAGATGTTGCTTAACAGGGTTGGTTCCCTCCGTCCGATCCTCTTCATAGGCGGGGAGGTTGAAGCCTTTGAAATCCTTCAGCGCCGTGTCCACTTCGGGGAACATTCCCTCGGTAATCCGGGCGGCGAACCAGTTGGCAAAGACTTCTTTGGTCCACACATCGTCGAACCATTGCATCGTCACGGCATCACCGAACCACATGTGGGCGGTCTCATGGGCGATAAGGTCGGCCCGGGAAAGCAGTTGGTCCACGGTCGGGTCCGGCCCCAGGAAGATCCGCCTGTCGGTGAACTGCACCGCGCCCGGATGCTCCATTCCTCCGAACTGATAGCCGGGAATGACGACGAAATCGTATTTCCCGAAGGGGAACGGGATGCCGGTATAGGATTCCATCCACCGGACGGCGTTCGCGACCTGTGCGAAGACTTCCGGCAACTGGGCGACCTTCGCCTCGTCGGTTTCGCGATAGAAGCAGCGCATCGGCAGACCGTCAATGGTTTTCGAGGCTACCTGCCACCGTCCTGCCACGAAGGAGAACAAGTAGGTGCTGATGGGTTGTGTTTCCTTGAACAGCATGACCTTCCGCCCGTTCCAGACAGTCTCCGTAAGGCGGCCGGCATCGCTGGTGGCCACCCAGTCTGCCGGAATGTCCAGCTGCAGGTTGAAGACAGCCTTCAGGTCAGGCTGGTCGAAACAGGGGAACACGGTCCGGGCGAGGGCCGGAACCAGCAGGGTGTACAGGTAATCGTCATTCCGGTTGAGGGCCTGGTCGCCGGGGGTGAAGGAGATGGTAACCGTGTTCGGGCCCTTTTTCAAGTGCTTGAGGAGGAGATGTTCCGATTCCCACTGGACAGGAACGGCTTTCCCGTTGACTTCCAGGGAATGGATGTTTTCCGCCCCTTCCCGGAAGTCCAGGGCGATGTTCCGCCGGCTGTCCAGCGTGAAGGTGAGCGTTTCCAATCCTTTCACCGGCTCCGCCTTCTCTTCCGGGATCCGGAACGAGAGATGGTAGTGTATGTCACGGATATGCGCGGCCCGCTCCAATGCCAGGCTCCGGCTCACCCCTTCTTCGACGGGTGAGCCGGAGCAGCCGGCGATCAGCAGCAGGGCGGCTATCCAACCGGGCGCCCTCATTTCAGGGCCTTTTCAATCTGCTGGGCGATGGCCTGCCAGTGGGCGCGGGTGACGCGGTCCGAAGGTTTCGCCTTGGAGGCCTTCTTCTGGATGTCCATCAGGGTGCTGGTGAGGAGGGCGCGGACGTCGGTGTTCCCGGCAGAGGCCGTGCCCATGACTTCCAGGGCTACCGTGACAAAGCGGTGCTGCAGGTAGCGGCGGTAGCTGTCAGTTGCCTTGCCTTTGTACAGTTCCTCGAAGATCATGCCGGTCAGGTCCTCCAGATACTCGTCGGCCGCATAGTTGCCTGAGTCGTGCTCGGCGAACTGTGAGAGGCGGGCGATTTTTTGCACGCTCAAGAGGTTGGAGGCGCTGATGACGCCGTTCACCAGGGAGGTCAGATAGGTGTCGGGACGGTCGGTGAGGTTGTACATGTAGGGAACGTCCACCAGCCAGGTTGGCTTCTTGAACAAATTGTCACTCAGCCAGTTGAGTGCCGCCTTCTGGCGCTCCTTCGGAACGGGCTCATACTTGGGTCCGCCCTGTTCGATGCTCTTGTTGGTCACGAAACGGCCGCCGATGTTGGCGGAAACGTGTCCCAGGTAGCGGTTGAACTGGCCGGTCACGGCGGTGTACATCCGGCTCACGTTGTCATACATGTCGGCCTCCTCCACGTTCCAGGAAGGGATTTCCCCGATGACGCGCTTGAGATTCATGACGCCGTAGGTGCTCGCCGCAACCGCGTCGTCGCCGAGGTCCTCGCGCTGGGCGCGCGGATCGGAGTCGCTGCCCTCGCCGCCGAACCAAAGCTCCGGATGGGCGGCCAGCTTTTCGATGATGACCTTGTTCCAGTACAGATGGTCTTCCTTCGGGGTCTTGAAGTCCGTGGGCTTGTAGCCGTATTCGATGGCCCACTTGTCATACGTGTTGATGCGCGGATACAGACCGTCCTTGCCGATTCCGTCCTCCGGCTGCGCCACGTAGTTGAAACGGGCGTAGTCCATGATACTGACCGTGTGACCGTGTTCTTCCACCCATGCCTTGTCGCGGAGCTTTTCCACCGGGGTGAAGCTGCTGGAGCCCATGTTGTGCCGCAGGCCCAGCGTATGGCCCACCTCGTGCGAGGAAACGAAGCGGATGAGGTCGCCCATCAGTTCGTCGTCATACTTCATCTTGCGGGCACGCGGGTCCACGGCGCCCGCCTGCACCTGATACCAGTCGTGGACCAGGGTCATCACGTTGTGGTACCAGCCGATGTGGCTTTCGAGGATTTCACCGGAACGCGGGTCGTGCACGTTCGGACCATAGGCATTGGCCGTGGAGGAAGCGAGATAGCGGATCACGGAGAAACGGGCGTCTTCCATACTCATGTCGGGGTTGTCTTCCGGCCATTCCTCGGCCCGGATGGCGTTCTTCCAGCCGGCCTGCTCAAAGGCCTTCTGCCAGTCGTTCACGCCGGCGATCAGGTACGGACGCCACTGCTTCGGGGTCGCCGGGTCGATATAATAGACGATGGGCTTGACGGGTTCGACAAGCTCGCCCCTCTTCTGCTTCTCCACGTCCTCGGGACGGGCTTCCAGGCGCCAGCGGGTGATGAAACGGACCCGCTCCACCGCCTGCTGCTCATCCGAGAACAGGGTGTAGCCGTCGGCGAAATAGCCCACGCGGGGATCGAAAAGACGCTGCTGCATAGGCACTTCCGGAAGCAGAATCATGGACGTGTTCAGCACGAGCGTGACAGCGCCTGCTTCGATGCCGGCGGGCAGGATGGACGCCATCCGGGCCGGACTTGCCGCACCGGGACCGCCGGCTGACGGAGGATTATAGGCGAAAGTCTTGGTGACCGTCACTTCGGTATTGATGGGATAGGTGCGGATGCTCTGGATGAAACTGGCGTCGCCCCGGAGGTTGCCCAGGTTGTACTGCCGTTTCGCGCGGCTGTTCAGCGAGAAAGCCTGGGTGTCACCCTCGAAAAGGCTCGTGACTTTCACGCGCGTGCAGCCCGGGGCCGATTTCTTCTCCGGCTTGATGGAGGCGATGATCGGGTTCTCGGAACTGGCCTTCACGGCTTTGCCGATGTCATCGCCCTCGTCGGCGTGGAGCGTCAGGGCGTCCACGCGCAGGAGCAGGTTCCCATTCGGGGCTTTCTCCCAGTAGATCATGTGATCGGCGACTTCCTCTCCGCCGTATTCCGATGCGCCCGGGGTATGGCTCACATAGCGGGTCACGGCAAGGATCCGACGGCCCAGCAGGCTGTCCGGCACGTCGAAGTACCAGTCTTTTTCGTGGTGGGAAACGCCGAACAGGCCCTGGGTCACCGTCAGTTCGGGCATGGGCTTTTCGGGTTCGTCCTTCTTTTCGCCGTCCGGCTTGGCGCCGGGGCGGGAGCCGCCCGGAGGCTGGGCGTACAGGCTGGGGGCCGCGGCCAGGAAAACGGCCAGCACGGCAGTGAGGAATCTGTTCATTAGCATTGTGTTGCGAGTTTTGCGTGAAGATAGCGAAAAATTCGTTATCTTTGGCCTGCAATCCCGAAAAACTGCACTTATGGCCAATCGATCCACGAAAGAGGAGAAGATGTACCTTCGCATCCGAAACCTGGTCGGTATCCTGGGCGTGATCCTGCCCTGGCTCGCCCTGTTCTCGGCCGGCATCGCGGCGCACCCGACGGAAGCGTGCCGTCAGCAGTGGTGGTGGAGCATCTCGGCCACGTATTACCTGAGTCCCGCGCTGGTGGGCGTTCTGGTGCCTGCGTGCATCGTCCTGATCTCCTATATCGGCTATGACTGGACCGACAACCTGATCACCTCGCTGTCAGGTCTTTTCGGCTTGGGCATCGTGCTTTTCCCGTGCGCGGTCAGCTGGGAGGAGCCGGGAACGGCGGTAGGCTTTTTCCAGCTGCCGATGGAAGCGTCCACCATCGTCCACACGGTGTGCGCCTGCCTGTTTTTCGTGTGCATCGCCCTCAACAGCATCCTCCAGTTCACCAAGCACGGAGCCGTGATGACCGACCGCAAGATCCTGCGCAACAGGATCTACCGGGTGTGCGGCTACGGAATGCTGGGCCTGATGGTCCTGTTCGCCGTCGCCAAACTCCTGGGGGCCCCGGGCTGGACCACGATGGTCGTCGAAATCATCCTCCTGCACCTGTATGGATTCGCCTGGCTCGTGAAGGGCGAGGCCTTCCCGTTCCTGAACGATAAACCCGAAGAAGCATGAAAAAGAAAGTGAGCCAGCCCGTTCCGGCGGAAGAGAAGGAGCGGAAAGAAAAGAGAGCGAAGGCCCTGGAACTTTCCATCAACTTCCTGGGCAATGTCATCGCCATCATCCTGGGTGTCGTGATCACCTTCATGATCCAGGACAAGATTGACCGGGCCAATGATTTGAAAGATGTCCAGTCCGCTTTGGAACTGGTTCGTACAGAACTGATTACGAACCGGAAAGACATCCAGACCATCGGCGAATACCTGGATCAGGAACGCCGGTCGGCGAATTATTACCTGACACATCTGGGCGATTTGAAGAAGTGTCCGTCCGACTCCCTGGACTACCATAGCGGCATCCTCCTCGCCGACGTGTACATTACCCAGAGCCACGACGCCCTGGAGCTGCTGAAAATGTCGTCCCTCTTCCAGAAGATCGGGGACAACCTCCTGTCGATGAAGATCATCCGCGCCTACGACACCTGTTCGTCCATCGCCGCGAACATCACCCGCCTGATGGAGGTCCGTCACGGCTCCTACAAGGGACGCTTCGACCAGGAGTTCCTCGGTCCCCTGGCCACGCAGGCCGATTCGAAAATGTACACCGACGCCACGGACATCGACGAAGCGATCAAGGCCGTGGAGGCTTACCTGCGCAAATAATTCAGTTCTTCTCGGAAACCGGGTCGTCGTACAGGGCCTGGAGACGCTCCAGTTCACGCCGGAGCGAGGCGGTCAGTTTCCCGGTGCCGGGTTCTCCGTAGATGTTGTGAAGCTGCATGGGGTCCTTTTTCAGGTCGAACAGCTCCCACTCGTCGATATCGTTGTAGAAATGCATCAGCGAGTACCGCTCCGTACGGACGCCGTAATGGCGGCGGACGCTGTGTTCGGCAGGATACTCGTAGTAATGGTAATACAGCGATTTCCGTCCGCCCTTCTTCTCCGTCAGCAACGGCCAGAAACTTTCACCCTGGATGTCTTCCGGGACGGGGATTCCAGCGATGTCCAGGATCGTGGGAGCGTAGTCGATGTTCTGCACGAACTCGGCGATGTCGTTGTCGCGGCGGTCGAAATCGGCCCCGTACACGCGCGTACGGGATTTCGCGGCCTTCACCTTCTTTCCTCCCGGCATCCGGACCAGCAGGGGCGTCCGGAAGCTTTCCTCATACATGAAACGCTTGTCGAAGTAGCCGTGCTCGCCCATGAAGAATCCTTGGTCGGACGTATAGATGACCACCGTATTGTCCAGAAGGCCGTGCGCTTCCAGATAGTCGTACACCTGTCCCACGTTGCGGTCCACGCTGTGGATGACGCTGCAGTAATCCCGCATGTACCGCTGGTATTTCCACTCGTAGAGCGCCTTTCCGGAAAGACTGTCCTGCTTGAACCGTTCGATGAGCGGATCGTAATAGGCGTCCCAAGCGGCCTGCTGGGCGGCCGTCATCCTGCCCGGAACCAGTTCTCCTTCAGGAAGATCGCGCCGGTACAGGTCGCGACCGTAATCCTCCAGCCAAGGCTGGTCGGGGGTATGGATTTCGTTCTCCCGGTCGGCCATCTTCAGGTCATAGACGACGTTCATGTCGGCGAGGATGCTCATCTCCTGCCTGGCCGCGGCCTCGCGGGTGGCGTAGTCGTCGTAGAAGGTCTCCGGAAGGGGGAAGGTGACGTGGTCATACATGCCCAGGTCCTGCAGGTCGGGCATCCAGCTGCGGTGCGGGGCCTTGTAGTGTAGGAACAGGACGAAGGGCTTGTCCTTGTCCCGGCACTCTTCCAGCCAGTCCATGGCCACCTGGGTAGTGATGTCGGTGGAGTATCCTTCCCGCACGACCCGTTCCCCATTCCGGATGAAGACGGGATTGTAGTAGTCGCCCTGTCCGGTGAGGATGTCCCAGTAGTCGAACCCGGTAGGGTCGCTCACAAGGTGCCATTTCCCTACCATCGCAGTCTGATATCCATTGGCGCGGAGGATTTTCGGAAGCGTCTGCTGGCTGCCGTCGAAAACGCCGTGTTCGTTGTTGGTGAAACCGTTCTTGTGGCTGTGCTTGCCGGTGAGCATGCAGGCCCGGGACGGACCGCTCAGGGAGTTGGCGACGAAGCTGTTGGTGAACCTCGCCCCCTCGCCCGCGAGCCTGTCGATGTTCGGGGTTTCCATGAAACGCCGGTCATAGGCGCTGATCGTCTGGTAAGAGTGGTCGTCGCACATGATATAGACCACGTTCAACGGCCCTTCAGGGAGTTTTACGACTTGTTTGTCCTCCTTGCAGGAGAGGACTGCGGCGGCTGCGACCGGGCCGGAAAGCGAGAGGATCAGGAGTGGTTTCATCCGGAAAAGGTTTAGGTGGCTGGGCCAGGGCAAAGATGTGAATAATATTGTAATAACCCAAAAAAAACGCTATTTTAGGTGCGTGAAAAAGAGCACAGACGGTAATTCCATTCCCCTGGAGGATGCCGCCCGCCTGAGCGGACGGCTGGCTTTCAACATCCTGTTCAAGCCGGCCGGATCGTTGTGCAACCTCGGCTGCGACTACTGCTACTATCTGGACAAGGACCGCCTTTACGGAGGGCGGGAGCCCCGGATGAGCCTGGAAGTGCTGGAGTCGGTCACCCGGGCTTACATCGAGGCGAACGACGTTCCCGAGGTACAGTTCGTCTGGCACGGCGGGGAGCCGCTGGTCATTGGACTGGACTTCTACCGGAAAGCCGTTGATTTCCAGAAGAAGTATGCCGACGGCAAGACCATCCACAACTCCATCCAGACCAACGGAACGCTCCTCAGTCCCGATTGGGCCGGTTTTTTCCGGGACAATGGTTTCTTGGTGGGACTCTCCCTGGACGGTCCCGAATCCGTCCACGACCAGTACCGCCGGGACCGGGGCGGAAAGCCCACGTTCGCGCGGGTGATGGAGGGACTCCGGATGCTGCGGGAGCACGGCGTGGAATTCAACACCCTCACCACGGTCAGCAAGGCCGGAGAGGGCCGGGGTGCCGAGGTTTACCGGTTCCTCAAGGACGCCGGAAGCCGTTACATGCAGTTCCTGCCGGTCGTGGAGTTCGTGAAGGACCGGGACGGGGGCGGGCGTCCCCTCATCTCGGATCCGTCCGACGAGGGCGTCAGGCCGGCGGAATGGTGCGTATCGGCAACCGGGTTCGGCCGGTTCATGACGGACGTCTTCGACGAGTGGGTCCGGAGCGACGTGGGGGAATACTACGTTCAGTTGTTCGATTCCGCCCTCTCCGCCTGGTGCGGATTGCGGGAAGGCGTCTGCGTCATCGGTCGCACCTGCAGCGGAAACGCGGTCGTGGAACACAACGGAGACCTTTATGTCTGTGACCACTTCGTCTACCCGGAGTACCGGGTCGGGAACGTCCTGGAAACACCCATCCGCACCCTGATGGAAACGGAGACGGTGAAGCGGTTCGCCTATCGGAAATGGACCTCCCTGCCCCGGGAATGCCGGCAGTGCGCCTGGCTTCCGGCCTGCAACGGGGAGTGCCCCCAGCACCGCCGGGCGGATGACGGAAAAAACGTCCTCTGCGAGGGCTACAAGCTTTTTTTCAGCCACGCGGCCCCTTATATGGACCACATGCGGAAACTCCTTTCGGAGGGCCGCGCACCA
>JAEEGL012125701.1_pt1 | contig 13869 bp, 7 predicted proteins | sample 9134231 | NCBI WGS metagenome assembly JAEEGL01 (sample SAMN16246548, study PRJNA631951) | gut metagenome | biome: gut microbiome; feature: rumen; material: fiber-attached | host: Bos | place: Iran: Karaj | collected 2018-10
AGGCACCCTCTTCTTCCTAATGGGCGCCATGACCATCGTCGAGATTGTCGACTCCAACGGCGGTTTCAACTTTGTGCGCGACACCATGAAGACCCGTTCCAAGCGGAAACTCATGTGGCGTGTGGCCTTCATGACCTTCTTCCTCTCGGCCATCCTCGACAACCTCACCACGTCGATCGTTATGATCATGGTGCTCCGCAAACTCGTCCAGAGTCGCGGCGACCGTCTCATCTATGCCGCCCTCGTGGTCATCTCGGCCAACTCTGGAGGTGCCTTCTCGCCCATCGGCGATGTCACCACCATCATGCTATGGATCAAGGGCGTCATCACTACTCAGGGCGTCATCACCGAGATATTCATCCCCTCGCTCATCTCTATGCTTGTGCCGGCCTTCATCCTGCAGTACCAGCTGAACGGCAAGTTCGACAAATCACTGAACCTGCCTAAGGCCGAAGTCAGCCAGTTCACCAAGGCCCAGCGTAACATTATCTTCTGGCTTGGCGTGGGCGGTCTCTGCTTTGTGCCTATCTTCAAGACCATCACCCATCTGCCCCCGTTCATGGGTATCCTGCTCGTGCTTGGCGTACTCTGGACCGCCACTGAGATATTCCACTACAACACCGCTGAAGACGATACGATGGCCAAGCGTGTCACCGACCTCCTGTCGCGTATCGACCTCTCTACGATCATGTTCTTCCTCGGCATCCTCATGGCTGTCGCCGTGTTGCAGGAGGTGGGCGTGCTTACCATGCTTGGCGAGATTCTTGACAACACCTTCCAGGGTAACCACTACCTCGTGACTGGCATCATCGGTGTACTCTCGTCGATTGTCGACAATGTGCCTCTCGTGGCTGGTTGTATGGGCATGTATCCCGTTCAGGCCGCTGGCGACCTTGCCGTCGACGGTATCTTCTGGCAACTCCTGGCCTACTGTGCAGGTGTGGGTGGCTCGATGCTCATCATTGGCTCTGCCGCTGGTGTCGTAGTCATGGGTCTCGAGAAGATTTCTTTCGGCTGGTACATGAAGAAGATTACCTGGGTAGCCTTCTCCGGCTATCTCGCTGGTATCCTTATCTACTGGTTGGAACGGACGTTCTTGTTCTGATATAGAAAGAATCCCGCTGTTTGGCGGGATTCTTCTTTATGTATCGTTCCAAGATTTGGTATGTTTCGTTCTGATATCTGGCACACTTGGTTCCAATGCTTGGCACACTCAGTTCCAATGCCTGGCACAGTTGGTTCCAATGCCTGAAACTAACAGTTCCAATATCTGGAACGAAAAATGAAACTCTTTCCTCTTATCTCACTTCGCTGGGCTTGAGGCCCATCTTGGCCTTGAACTTAGCTGAGAAATAGTCTGGGCTCTCGAAATTGAGACGATAGGCAATCTCCTTGATGCTGAGTTCGGTGGTGGAGAGCAGCTCCTTGGCACGCAGCAGTCGTAGCTCCTGTTGGTAGGTGGCAGGCGAGAGACCCGTGTGCTCCTTGAACAGCTTGCGGAGGTTGGAGTAGCTGACACCGAGCTCTTCGGCGATCTGCTGGATGGTGATGTCGCTCTCCAGCGACTCTCTGATGCGCATTCTAGCACGGCTGATCATGTCGACCTGCTGCTGGTTCTTGCTGAGTTCGCGGTTGCGTTCCAAGGAGTACATCATGCCGATGAGGTGGTTCACGATGCCGGCCATGAGCTGCTGTGAGTAGGCGGCCTCTTCGACGGCAGCCTCGTAGGCACGTTTGTAGAGGGCTTCGAGGGTGAAGGAGTAGCCGACGTGGTAGATGGGCTTCGTGGGAGCGAGGAAGCCGGCACGCACACGGTCGTCCATGTTCTTGCCGCGAAAACCGATCCAGTAGCTCTTCCAGCCCACTTTGGGGTCGGGGTGGTAGGTGTGCCACTCGTCAGGGAACAGCAGGAACATGTCGCCGGGCTTCAGACGTACCGGCTTCTGGTTAGTGCTCTGGAAGATGCCCTCTCCCTCGGGATTATAGAGCAACTGGTATTCGTTGAGGGTGCGACCTTTGTTGCAGTCGAAGTAGTAGCCGTCGGCATGGCCCTTGGTGGGGTAGGGATCGCCTGGCTGGATATGCTCGAATCCTACGGTGCTGACGGTGAGGCCCCATTGGGCGTCGCGCTCGTTGGCGAGAAGGTACTTACTGATCTGCATGTTGAACTATTCTCTATTATCGATTATCTCTTCACTTTGTTTGGGACAGGGGATCCAGAACCAGAAGGAGGAGCCGTGACCCTCGCCTTCAGATGTGACGCCGATGTGGCCGTTACAGCGCTCGGCGATGTTCTGACAGATGGACAGACCAAGGCCTGTGCCTTGGACGAAGTCGTCGAGTTTGACGAAGCGCTCGAAGATGCTGGCCTGCTTTTCCTTGGGGATGCCGGCACCCGTGTCTAGACAGTAGAACAGCAGTCCATCGGCAAAACCACTACCATCATACTTCTGACGGCGGTCCCAGTGGTAGCCCACCTTGATGTAGCCCTGATGGGTGTACTTCACGGCGTTGGTGACGAAGTTGGTGAGCACCTGTTGTACACGGCCTATGTCGAGTATGGTCTTACAAGAGGTGTAGGGGTTGTCCTTGATGAACTCGACCCCTGGCTCCTGTACGCGTTGGGCAAGTGTCTGGCACATGTCATCGAAGGCCTGGGCTATGTCGCACTCCTTCGGCTCGATGGCTAAAGCCTGACCCATATTTGAGGCTTCGAGGATATCGTTGATGAGTCGCATGAGCATGTCGCAGTTGTTGCGGATGATGCGGATGAACTCCATACGCTCCTCCTTGGTATCGATGACGGGTAGCAGGTCGCTGAAGCCCACAATGGCGTTGAGTGGCGTGCGTATCTCGTGGGTCATATTGGCGAGGAAGGCACTCTTCATACGGCCTGAGTCCTCGGCGCGGCTGGTCTCCTGTTTCAGCTGCTGCTGGGCCTGCATGAGGACGGTGATGTTACGTGCGATGCCAAAGTAGTTGATAAGGTTTCCATCCTTGTCGAAGGTGGGGATACCGCTGATGGCGTACCACACGGGATGGGACTCGCGCGGTGTGTACTGGTAGTGGTGGATAGCCTGATAGGGTTTCCTCGCCTCTACACAGGCTATGATGTCGGCAAGAGCCTTTTCGTGGTTCTCGGAATCGACGCCTTCGAAGAATTGGTGGAGGGTCTCGTGGTACTCGTTTTTGCGCGAGGAGTGGGAATAGACAATCTCGCCGCTTTCGGGGATAAAGTGCCAGATGAACATCTGGGTGTTGTCGAGCAGATATTGTAGTTGGCTCTCGTATCGGCTGATGGCCTCGCCCGTCCGTTGCATCTCCTTGTTATGACGCACTTGGTCGAGGTAGAGCTCGCGTTCAGCTGTAATCTCACGGGCGGTGAGAACGTAGTATTTCAGGACACCTTCGTTGTCGAATACGGGACGTATGCGTATCTCGATATACTTGTCGAGACCGAGTTCGGGAATGTAGGCGTGCTGGCAGGCGTGGAACTGCTCGTTGCTATCGCGCTGGTACTGACCCTTGATTAAACTTGTCTCGAAGATGTTCATCTTACGATACCAGGCCTCGTTCCTCTCGGTGACGTTGGTAAGTGTACGCATGTTGTCATTGAGGTCGATGATGTTGCCATTAGCGTCGTAGAACGACATGGCTATGATATTGGTCTCGAAGATCTTCATATATTTCACGCTGAGCTCACTGTTGAAGCGCTCTTCATCAATCTGGCTTGTGATATCGCGTGTGGTGTTGACGATGTAGCGTGGCTTGCCGTTCTCGTATTCGAGGGTGGCCAGACCGCTAAGCCAACGCCAGGAAGGTTGTTCGGGGGTGCCTGTGTTTAGCCGCTTGGTGTAGCGTGCCTGCTGGAGGCTTCCGGATGTCAGTAGGTCGATTTTCTGCTGGAAGTCGTCTTTCTCCTGCTGGTCGATACGTGGAAGGAAGGCCTCCCTGACCAGCTCGTTCTCTGGCAGCAGTTCACCGTGGATGTTGTGGATACGGCCTGTCACGACGTCGATGGTGAAGACAAAGTAGTTACCCATGTTCAGCGCCTGTTCCATCATGTAGTTCAGGTCTTGGACACGATTCACCACCTGGCGCACACGGGCTCGGACGAGACGTGTGAGCAATAGGCCGATGATGACGGCGATGGCGGCTCCAGCCAGCACGAAGAGGGCCACGGGCGACGTGTCGTCGTGGATACGTTCGGGGTGGAACCATTTATCGCGCAAGTTCTCGAGGTCACCGCTCTGTTCCAGACGGGCGTATTCGTCGTCGATGGCGTCGACAAGCTCCTTGTCATAGCCCACAACGCGTATCTCGCCATCGGGGATGTCGATGGGGTTGACTATCATTGTATCGATGGCCAACTCTTTTTTCTTCCACATCAGCGGGCCCTCGCCCCAGATGAAGTAGTGGTATCGACCTTCGCTGATGCCTGCCAAGGCTTCTTTTGGTGAACGGTAGATAACGGGGATGTCGATGCGATGCTCGTTGACAATGCGGTTGGCGGCGTAGTCGTCTTTCTTTAGCACGAGGGTATCAGTGGGGCTGAGGTCGCTGAGCCTTGTCACCTTCAGTGCCTCGGACGAAGAGACAATCTGTACCTTGTAATAGTTCAGAATGTTGGTGGAGCGGATGTAGGGCAGTCCGCGGAAACGGTAAGTGGGATCAATCACAAGATCGGCATCGTGGCGCTCGAAGGTCTGGGCGGCTTCGCTCCACTCGCGGAGTATGATGCGATATGAGACTCCCAGTTTCGTGAAGATGCGCTGCAGTAGCTCGACATTATAACCGGCAGGGTCGCCCTGGTCATTGCTGTACTCGTAAGGCGGGAAGTCCCAGTCGCTGGCTACAATGACGGGATTCTCGTCAGTATATTTGGCGTTAAGCTGTGCCTGTAAGGACGATACCGGCAGCAGACACAGAATAGATAAGGTGATGATATGACTGATTTTTCTGTTCATAAGCTATGATCTTTCTATTTCGAGCGCTTGGCAGGGGATCGAGAACCACACGATGGTGCCCTTGCCCTCGTCAGAATTAATATTGATGGTACCGCCGAGTCGCTGGATGAGTTCGTGGCAGATGGATAGTCCGAGACCGGCACCGTTGTTGGCACCTGTCACGAATCGTTCGAAGATGTTGCTTAATGACGACTTGGGGATGCCTCGGCCCGTATCTTCGACGGACACGATGAGGTTGTCGCCCAGATAGTCGTAACGTACCTTGACGGTGCCGCTATCCGTGTACTGTACGGCATTGGTGACAATCTTGTCGATGATGATACCCACATTAGAACTGTCGATATCGAGCATAAGCTTGCGGAACGGACTGCTGATGGTGTATTCGACATCGGGCTTTTTCGTGTTCGCCCATACGACTTCACATTGCTGAGAAATCAGATTGGTGAAGTCAGCGGGGCGTGTCTTGAACTCAATCATCTCGGCATCGAGACGCGAGAGGAACAGAATGTCGTTGATCAGCTTCAGCAGTTTGGCGGAGTTGTCCTTGATCTCTTGGATAAACACCACCTCGTCTTCCTGGCTGTGTTCCATTTGGAAGAGTTCTGCAAAACCTACGACAGTGTTCAGCGGCGTACGAATTTCGAAGCTCATGTTATGGAGGAAGGCGTTCTTAACGACCTCGACCTCCTGGGCGCGGAGCGTCTCGGCAGCCAGTTTTTCCTCAATATTCTTGATGTCGCTGATGTCACGGCACATACCGAAGTATTCCTTCAATTCGCCCTGTTCGTTGTGGATGGGGATGAAGTGTAGCTGCACGTGTAGACGACCGCCTCCGTTAGGGCGGCGAAGGGTGGTCTTGATATCAGCATGGATGGGTTTGGCTGTAAGACTGTCCATGCTCTTGATGATGTTTAGCGCACGACGATGCGAGCTGTCGTCGGCAAAACCTAAGGCACGCGTCTGGGTGAGTGTGAACTCAACGTTGTTGGCATCGCTATAGATGGTCAGCATATGGGTTTCAGGATTATATCGGGCCATACGGATGCCTCCTACGTTCAGCACGTAGTCGATGTTACGGATGTAGTTGTTAATCTCATCATTACTACGCTCCAGCTCGCGGGCGTTCTGCTTGATTTTATGGTACGACATGGCCACCTCAGTTACGTCGCGGCCTGTACCGAAGATATTTATAAGGTGTCCTTGGTTATCGCGTACGGGAACAAACTTCATCTCGTAGAACAGATGGGTGCGACGCAGGTGTATTGCCAAGGCGCGATCGTCGTCAGGAGCGAAAATCTGAGTGATGTGCATAGTCTCGAAGGTGTCGAGATTAATATCGTCCATACCCAAAACCTGTTGGATGGTAATATGCTTCCCAATCAGTGCCTCACGACTTATTTGGAGGGCATTGAGTGCCTTCTCGTTCATATCGATGATGATGCCATTGGAGTCGTAGACCGTCATGTCGATCATGGCGGAGTTGAAGATAGCCTGGTATCGCATCATACTATCTTGGATGCGCGACTGGCGCACGCGGTCGTTGGTGATGTCGACACGGGTGCCGAGGAGATCGATTGGCTTGCCCAAACGGTCACGGCGTAGTACGCCGATGTTGATATTATAGTCGCGCTCATCGAAGTGAGCGTCCTTGCGCTCGCGAATCTTCAGTACAATGTTGACTGATTCCTTACGTTGATAGACTAGGTCGTTGATGGCCTCTCGCAGTGTGTCGTAGTCTTGCTGGCTATAACGGCTCACCATCTCATGCATGCGGAGTGTCTGCTGTATTTTTCCGAAGTTATCAATGAAATCAATGGTTTGTGGCAGCACGTGATAGACGCACAAACCAATCTCGCTGGTGCTGAGCACAAGCGACAGACGATCGTTGCTCGTGCGCACCTCATGCGTCATCTGACGTTCACGGATGCGGTAGTAGGTGTAGTAGACAAGGAAGCATACGGCGAGTGCCACCAGAACAGCGGCGATGTTCCACACCCAGGCGGGGATGCCTGTATCGGCATGCTCAGGGTAGAACCACTTATTACGTATAGTCTCCAACTGGTCATCGACGCGAATCTCTGTGTAGACACTATCGATCTGATCGAGTAGATGGCGGTTTTTAGACATGAACTTGTATTCGCCAGCGGGGATGTCAATGGGGTTGATGACCAGATTGTCTGTCTTGTATTTCCGCATGAGCCACTTCAGCGACATCGTGTTCCATATGATTACGCCCTCTTCGTCGTTGCGCAGCTTTTGAATAGCCTCCTTCATGTCGTCGTATGGCTTGATGTCCTTGGTCCATCCCTCGTCTTTGATCATGTGGTGACTGAAACTGCCTTCGTGGACGATCACCTTGTGGTCTTTCAGGTCCTTGCCTGTACGCAGCTTTACATCCATCGACAGTGGGGAGACCACACTATGGGTGAACAGTTGGACGATAGTCTTGCTGTAAAGGGAGTTACCGCGGGAGAACGATGCGTCCATACGGAGCATCAGATCAGACTTTCCGCTCTTCAGGTCGGCCTGAGCCTCGAGGGTTGGCTTCAGCTTGACGATGTAAGGGATGTTGAGCCGCTTGAAGATAATTCGCAGCAGGTCGATGTTATAACCGTCTGGCTCACCATTTTCGTTGAGAAACACGTAGGGCCAGAGGTCCCAGGCGTCCTCATAGATCAGAGGGTGTTCCTCGGAGAATACCTTAATGCTGTCTTTCGTCTGTCCTGAGGCAGAGAAAGTGGAAAGGTGAAACAATGAAAGGGTGAAAAGAATCGGTAGAATCCTTCTCGACCTTCGTATCTGATTGGTTATATGGCTTATTACTATCATAGTTTTTATTAATTGTCTTTATTTACCTTTTCACACGGTATCTTTATCCAAAACGTCGATCCATGGCCCTCGCCCTCAGACTCGACGCCGATCTCTCCATGACAAGCTACGGCGATGGCCTGACAGATGGAAAGTCCCAAACCCGTTCCTTGGATGAAGTCGTTGAGCTTGACAAATCGCTCGAAGATCTTCTCCTGATACTCCTTGGGGATGCCGACTCCTGTGTCTTCGCAGTACACATATAATTGGCTATCGTCGTAACGGTAGCCCACTTTTATATGTCCCTGATGGGTATACTTCACGGCATTGGTCACGAAGTTGGTGATGACCTGCTGTATGCGTCCGTTGTCGATACGGGTGATGAAGGTTGTATATGGGTTGTCCTTAATAAACTCCACACCAGGCTCCTGCACACGATCCTTTAGCGACTCGCTGATATCGTCGAAACACTTGGCAAAGTCGACTTCCACCGGCTCGATGCTGATGCCGCTGGTTTTGGCCTTCGAGATGGCAAGGATGTCGTTGATTAGTCGCATCAGCATGTCACAGTTGTTCATAATGACGCGAATAATCTCTTGTTTCTCCTCCTGGGTGGAGAGCATGGACAACACATCAGAGAAACCTACGATGGAGTTCAACGGTGTGCGGATCTCATGGGTCATATTGGCCATAAAGACAGACTTCAGGCGTCCGGAGTCGTTGGCGCGCTCCGTCTCCTGTTTCAGCTGTTCCTGCTTCTCCATCAGGTTATTTACGTTTCGCACAATGCCATAGGTGCCCTGCATTTCACCGTTCTCGTCGAAGAAGGGCACACTGTCGATGAAGTTCCACTGCATCTCATCTCCCTCGTGGAAGAGCGGGTGCATTTTCGTGAGGTCGGTACGCTGCACGCTGAAGTAGGTATCGTAATCCACCAGACCCTGACGGAAAGGACTGTCAACGAAGTGTTCTATCAGCTCATCGAAGCCCATTGTGTTGACTTCGGTAGTCATTCCTTTATAGAAGGTACAGGTGCGCTCGGCCCTTGAACAGCGGAAGAAGCGCATATTACAAGTTTCCATCAGATAGCGGATTTCATTCTCATACTGCTGGATGGCCTCGTTAGCCAGACGGATGTTGAGGTCGTTTTGCTTGTTTTGCAGGTAAAGCTCGCGCTCGGGTGTGACATCGCGGATGGAGAAGGTGATGCAGTAGAGATCGCCGTCGTCTTTGTAGATGGGATGAACGCGCATCTCCGTGTAGCAGTTGACGCCACGCTCGACGATGATACTCTTTGTACAGAAGTAGAGTTCTTCGATGTGGCGGCTGTTCAGAATGCCACGGAATGAAGGCATGTCAAAGAGTGAGTTGTCGTAATAATAGGGGTCGTGTTCGGACTGGAAGTTCAAAATCTCTCGCATCTTCTGATTGGTAGTGAGTAGCTTACCTTCTTTATCATAGAAAGCAAGACCGGCTAACGACTGCTCGAAGATACGGCGATACTTGTCGGCCAGCTCCTGTTCCTCCTTCTCCTGTAGGATTTGTTCCGTGCGGTCTGTCATCGTACAGAAAATGTGTATGGGACGGATGCTGGCATTGGCATATTCTGCCACGCCTTGGCATTCCATAAAGCGCCACAGACCCTGATGTAGGCTTCCACTAATGTCCCAGCGTAAGGTGGTCTCGTCGTTCTCTGCCTCACCTGTTGCCAGACGCTTGATGAATTCTCTGTAAATATGGCGGTCATCGGGATGGACCAACTCGAAGCTGTCATTATAGTTCATACCTTCGTCGGGCAGAAGGTCGCCATGCAGGTTGATAGCGTGTCGATGACGGATGTCGAGTTTCAGCACATAGTTCTGACCCATATCGAGAGTGTGCTGCATGATGACTGATGTCTCCTTGATCTTGTCGACATCCTTACGGATATGGAGCAGACTGATACGGTTGACGGCCCAAGCTATCACGAAAGCAATACTGACGGTCATCACCATCAGCACAGATGAGACATCGAGTTGGATGTCTGCGAGAATATGGATATGTGATAGTAATATTGTCATGCTCGTATCGTCTGTTTAAATGATGATCTCTGTCTTTTTCTCCATGGCGGTCATCTTGCAGGGAATGATGACATAGGTGGCACTGCCCTTGCCCTCTTCCGACTGGATTTCTATCGTACCACCCATCTGCTCTACCAGTTCTTTTATGATGGCCATGTCAAGACCTGTACCCTCGCGCTCGTTGTTCTCGTCTCTGGCGAAACGATCGAACACATGTTGCAGCTCTTTTTCACTCAAACCCTTTCCTGTGTCCTCGATTGTGATATTTAACTCACCATGGCGATAGTCGTATTTGGCACGGATGGTGCCTGCCTTCGTTACACGGGCAGCGTTTAGACACAGTTTCTCAATGACCTCTCCTAAACACTGATCGTCTATAATGACTGTGAGGTGGTTGTACGGATTCTCCACCTGGACCTTTACGCCAGGGGTCAACGTACTCCAGCCCATGTAGCAGTAGCCGTCAAAAAGCGTTGCAAAGTCGATCTCCTTATAGTTGAATTCGACCATCTTCGCATCCAGGCGGGAAATATAGAGGATATCGTTAACCAGTGTCAGCAGTTCTTTGGTATTGCGTTTGATCTCTTCTGAGAATACTGGTTCGTCCTCAACATCGTGGGGTCCGTTGAAGAGTTCTGCGAAGCCAATGACAGCGTTCAGTGGTGTACGGATCTCATAGCTCATGTTCAGCAGGAACGTGTTCTTCAATTCCTCCGTCTCTTGAGCTTTCTTCGACTCTTTCAGCAGCTGACGTTCTGTGTAAACCATCTCCGTGTCGTTGCGGAGCATACCAAAATAGTGGCTGATGATGCCGTCCTTGTCCATGACGGGTACCATACTGAACGTCAGGAAGATGTCGCGACCCTGATCATCATGGAAACGGGTCTGTATTGTCGATGTGAAATTGCCTGGGGTGCGATGGTCCATACGGAGTAATAGTCCACGGCTTCTCCTTTGTTCATGAATAGCAAGGAGTGAGACACATCGAATTTGCGAGAGGCTATACTGTATCTCGTTCAGGTCGCTGAAGATTTGCAGCTCATGGGTGTCTGGATGATAATTGACAAGTCGGACGCCACTCACTTTCAATGAATAGTTGATATTGTTGATATAATCCTGAATATCCTTGGTCCGCTTTTTCAGTAGCAGAGAGTCCTGTTGCTGGCGATGCTGACTCTCGACCATATCGGAGATATTACGGCCTGCGGCGATGATGCCATTTAGTTGGTTGTCCTTATCGCGGACGGTCGTGACGGAACACTCGTAGTAGAACTTACCTCCGATGGTGAGTTCAGGTATCCTCTCGTCATCGTGCTTTGTACGGTCGATGTCTGTAATTGATACCATCTGGAGATTCTCCAGGTGATCAAAGTCGAGATCTCTGTATGAGGGAATATCGGTGATCTTCACTTCACGCTTCATCAACGCATCGCGGTTAACTATTCCAAAAGTCTCGCAAGCTTTGTCGTTGATGTCTGTCATCAGACCGTTGGCGTCGTAGTAGATCATGTCGTCGAGTGACGAGTTGAAAACGGTGTGGTAGCGCAGGGCCAGATTGCGGGCCTTCTCTTCCCTTGTTCTACTTTCTGTGATATCGAGCTGTGTTCCTAACAATATCTTTGGCTTTCCCTTTTTGTCGCGTTGAAGCACTGTCAGGTTAATCTTATAGATACGGGGTTTGGAACCATCTTTAGGGGTATTACCTCTGATAATAATTGATTCGGTCTTTTCTTCACTCTCTGTCAACGAGGTGACAGCCTTGTGGAGTTGAGGGAAATCATTGCTGTCAAAGTATTGTGCGAAATCAATAGGCAGGTAGTTCTTTCCTTCTTCTCCCTTAGATAATAGGGTATAAAGGCGCTTGGTGATGTCGTAAGTCCATACCTGAGTTTTATTTGAGGAAAGTACGAGGCCTAATTGCGTGTTCAACAGCTGTGCCTGGGCTCTGACTTCCCGCTGGCGGAAATAAAACAGACGATTGGAGAAAAGCATTACAAATACGCTAATCATCAGTGCAGCCACGAAATAGGCCGAGAGATGATGCGCATCGGCAATGGTCTCCATATTCTCTTTCTGGGCAAATACCGATAGAGCTATAGTTGAGAGCGCCGTGATGGCCAGAATCCTTAATCTGCTACTACTTTTCATGCAGTTTCAGGTCGTTATTTTCGGCAAAGTTAGGTATTTCTGACTAAATAACAAAATAAATACACAAAAAAAACGCAAATCGCCCCGTTTTCGGGACGATTTGTGTTCACTTTACACTTTTTAATGATCTATCGAATTTAAAGTGGGTACTCTTCAAAAGCATACAGCACAGTGGAAAGATAGCGCTCGCCAGTGTCAGGAAGCAGAGCCACGATCTTCTTGCCTTTGTTCTCTGGACGCTTGGCAATCACTGAGGCACCATAAGCAGATGCACCTGACGAGATTCCTACTAGCAGACCCTCCTGCTGGGCCAGTTCGCGACCTGTGCGGATAGCATCGTCGTTCTCGATATCGAGAACTTCGTCGATGAGATTGGCATCATAGGTCTTGGGTACGAAACCAGCCCCAATGCCTTGAATCTTATGGGGTCCGCTCTGACCACCGTTGAGGACAGGTGAAGACTTAGGCTCCACGGCAATAATCTTGATGTTCGGATTCTTCTCCTTTAAGTATTTTGCTACACCAGAAACAGTGCCGCCTGTGCCTACACCTGCCACAAAGATGTCAATTTCGCCATCGGTCTGCTGCCAGACCTCAGGACCTGTGGTAGCATAGTGCTTGGCAGGGTTGGCCGGATTCTCGAACTGCTGCAGGATGATGCTGCCAGGGATGCTGTCGCGTAACTGCTCGGCTGCCTTGATGGCACCAGGCATACCGTCCTTGCCACTTGTCAGTCTTACTTCTGCACCATAGGCCTTCACGAGGTTGCGGCGCTCAATACTCATCGTCTCTGGCATCGTCAGGATGAGCTTATAGCCCTTGACAGCACTAACCAAGGCCAGTCCTACGCCAGTATTACCACTAGTGGGCTCGATGATGGTGGCACCAGGCTTCAGCAGTCCTTTCTGTTCAGCATCTTCAATCATCGCCAGGGCGATACGGTCTTTTACACTGCCGCCAGGATTGAAGAATTCCACCTTGGCGATAATTGGGGTCTCGAGCCCTTTGGCCTCTGAGAACTTCGTGAGTTCCAGAAGAGGGGTGTTACCGATAAGCTCGGTCAGCTGTTTTGCAATCTTTGTCATAATCGTTTATTTATAATATTGTTGTTTATTATTTCTGGTGCAAAGGTACGGCGATTCTGAAGATTATGAAATCCCACACGTGGGCTATTCCACATACCACAATCGTGGTATTCTGTATCATCTCCCCCTCATATTCCTCTTACACCTTATTTATATATAGAGGTGGAACAACAAAAAAAAGTTAAATTTCGCAAGGAGGAAGCAAATTCTTCACTCTTCACTCTTCACTTTTCACTTCTTTTTCGTACTTTTGTCAACAGAAAGCTAAAACTGAAAGATTATGATTGACGTTAAAGAAACTTTGAAGAAAAGTGAGGAGCGTATGGAGATGGCAGCCATGTTCCTCGAAGACGAGTTGAACCGCATCAGGGCCGGTCGTGCTAACGTGGCCATCCTCGATGGCGTGCGTGTGGATTCCTATGGCTCGAAAGTGCCTCTCAACCAGGTGGCTAACGTGAGTGTGCCCGATCCTCGTACCATCGCCATTAAGCCTTGGGACCGCAAGGAGATCCGAGCCATCGAGAAAGCCATTATGGACTCCGACGTAGGCATCACCCCCGAGAACAATGGTGAGGTGATTCGTCTCAACATCCCCATCCCCACAGAGGAGCGCCGTCGTGATCTCACGAAGCAGTGTGCCAAGATTGCCGAGAAGGCCAAGGTCGAGGTGCGCAACGTGCGTGGCGACATCAAGGACAAGCTGAAGAAGGCCATCAAGGATGGACTCTCTGAGGACAACGAGAAGGATGCCGAGCTGGAGCTCCAGAAGATCCACGACAAGTACATCAAGAAGATCGACGA
>JAEEGL014921635.1_pt1 | contig 13869 bp, 12 predicted proteins | sample 9134231 | NCBI WGS metagenome assembly JAEEGL01 (sample SAMN16246548, study PRJNA631951) | gut metagenome | biome: gut microbiome; feature: rumen; material: fiber-attached | host: Bos | place: Iran: Karaj | collected 2018-10
ATCTTTTTTGATTGTTTGAAAAAAGTTGTATCTTTGCAGTCCCTTTCGAGGGCATCTGGGTGTGGCGCAGTTGGTAGCGCACCTGGTTAGGGACCAGGAGGTCGCTCGTTCAAGTCGAGTCACCCAGACAGAAAAAAGAGAGCCGTTTTGCGGCTCTCTTTTTTCTGTCTGGGTGACAGCCATCCATCGAGGGGGCGGACCCCCTCGAGCTCCCCTGTGTCGCTTCGCTCCGAGACCATCTGCCAATAATTTGTTATCTTTGTGGGAAGAACGTTAACGAAACCGGCCGGTAATGTTGCGTATCCTAACCATTCTCATCGCGATGCTGTTTGTCCGAAAACCCGCCGTCAGCGGGACCTTCTATCCTTCTTCTGCGAAGGAGATCCAGACCATGCTGGCCCCCTGGCTGCATCCCGCCGGGGACGGGCCTGCGCCGCAGGCGCTCATCGTCCCCCACGCGGGCTATGTGTTCAGCGGCGAGGTGGCGGCAGCGGCCTTCAGCCGCATTCCCAAGGGGCATGCCTACAAGCGGATCTTCCTTCTCGGGCCGAGCCACCGGGTCGGGTTTGCGGGCGCGAGCGTGGACACGCTCTACGCCCAGGCAGAGACGCCACTGGGGCGGGTGCCCATCGATGTCGACCTGGGCAAAGAACTCATCCGCGCGGGCGACGGCGCCTTCACCTGCCGGGGCGACGCCCATGACCGGGAGCATTGCCTGGAAGTCCAGCTGCCCTTCCTGCAGATGATGTATGAGGAGGTCCCCGCGATCGTGCCGGTCGTGATCGGGACGCAGCGGCTCAGCGTGCTGCAGCAGATCGCGGAGGCGCTGGATCCCTATTTCAACGAAGAGAACCTCTTCGTCATCAGCTCGGATTTCTCCCATTATCCGGCCTATGAGGACGCCCGGGCCTCCGACCTCTTTCTTGCGGAAGCCATCACCTCCGGCGGCCTGGAAGCCTTCCTGAAGGCCCTCACGGACATCGACAAGCGGGATTACACCGGGCAGGACACCGCCGCCTGCGGGGCCAATGCCATCGCGGTGCTGCTCTCCATCCTGGACGCGAAAGGCCGGGGCCGCTTCGCGGCGGAACACGTGATGTACCGCAATTCGGGCGACTCCCCCTACGGGGAAAAGGACCGGGTCGTGGGCTACAATGCCATTGTCTTTACGAGAAAGGAAAAGGCCGCAGACCGGCCTGAAGACCACCTTTTCCATTTCTCCGACGAGGAGAAAAAGGCGATGACCGCGACCGCCCGGGCGGCGATTTACGCCTCCCTCGGCCTGCCGTTCGACGGCGATGCCACCCCTGTCGGCATCCTGAAGGACAAGGGCTACGGTGTCTTCGTGACGCTCCGCCTGGATGGGCGCCTGCGCGGCTGCATCGGCCGTTTCACCGCTTCCGCCAGCCTGGCCGCCACCATCCGGGACATGGCGGAAAGCGCCGCCTTCTCCGACCCGCGCTTCCCCGCCCTGTCCAAGAAGGAAGCCCCGCGGGTGGAGATCGAGGTATCCGTGCTCTCCCCGCTGAAAAGGATCGCCTCCGTCGAAGAATTCAAGCTGGGCCGGGACGGCATCTACATGATCAAGGGCGGGCGCCACGGGACCTTCCTCCCGCAGGTCGCGGAGGAGACGGGCTGGACGACGGAAGAATTCCTGGGCCATTGCGCCCGCGACAAGGCCGGCATCGGCTGGGACGGATGGAAGGATGCCGAGCTCTATACCTACCAGACCGAGGTCGTGAACGAGTCGGAGCCATGACCGAAGCCCGGTTCTATACGGCTCTTGAAGACGGCGTCCAATGCCGGCTCTGCCCCCACCGCTGCCGGATCCGGGAAGGCGGCAGGGGCCGCTGCCGCAGCCGCGAATGCCGGGACGGCAAACTCTACGCCCTTTCCTACGGGGCGCCCTGCGCCATAGCCATCGACCCCGTGGAGAAGAAGCCGCTGAACCGATTCATGCCGGGGACCTACTGTCTGTCGCTGAGCTGCACAGGATGCAACCTTTCGTGCCGCTGGTGCCAGAACAGCGACATCTCGCAAGTGGCTCCGGAAGGAGCCGACCATTATGTCCTGGCTCCTGAAGACGTGGTGGACCTGTGCCTGCAGCGCGGGCTTCCGTCCATCGCATTCACCTATACCGAACCTTTCACCTGGTGGGAATATATGTTTAACATTGCGACACTTGCCCACAGCAAGGGCTTGAAGAACATCCTCGTTTCCGCCGGGTTTGTGGAGCAGGAGCCCCTGCGTGAGCTGCTGCCCTGTCTGGATGCCGCCAACATCGACATCAAGGCCCTGGACGATGCCTTCTACCGCAAATACTGCGGCGCGGCACTCGCTCCTGTCCTGGAGAATATCCTGGCCATGAAGGCGGCCGGCGTGCATGTCGAAATCACCAACCTGCTGGTCCCCGGGCTGAATGATTCCGCGGATCAGGTGGGCCGGCTCTGCGCCTGGATGGCGGACAACGGCCTGCAGGACGTGCCGCTCCACTTCAGCCGCTACTTCCCGCGGTATCGGATGAAGGAGCCGGGGCCCACCCCGAAAGCCACGCTGAACGCCGCCCGGGAGATTGCCCTGTCGCAGGGCATCCGGACGGTATATCTGGGAAATATCTGAGATTTATTCCGTCTTGGTGAAGACCAGGACCTCGTGAACGAGGGGATCCGGGGTGGTCATGGTGCCGTCAGGCTCCAGCAGATACACTTTCTCCCCACCGCTCTCCAGCTTGACGGTCAGCATGCCTTTGCCGATCTTGTATTTGCCGTTCTCCTCCCGCTCGTTGGTCCATCCGGGCATCATGTCCACGGAACCGTCGGGATTCATGCGCATGGCCGGATAGGAGGGCATGACACCAACCTCCCTGATCCTGACATCCTTGCCCGGGCCGAACTCCAGCGTGTGCGTGATGGTCATGGTGCCGGCATCGGCGACAAACATTTTCTGAACCGCCGTCCAGGTGGTATTCTTCAGGACCGGTTTCTTGCCCATTGCGGAAAAACAGGAAAAAAGCATAACGAAGAGCACGAGCGCGTGCTGCCATTTAATCCTAGACATATAACTGAAAACTAATTATCTATCTCCGGTCCGCCCTCCAGGGCGGGGATGTCGTCGACGTCCAGCAGAGCCTTGATGGGGTGCTTGTCGCTGTTCTTCGCGCCAAGCCTGATCAGCTTGCCGGAAGTGTTGATGATGCTCTGGCCCTGCGGGACAAGCTTTCGCTTGCCGTCCTCGTACTCGTCCGCGGCTTTGCGCAGCGCCTTGCCCACCGCATCGTACTTCTCCATGAACTGGCCGACGCGGTCGATCATTTCATTCGCCAGCTCGTACACCTTCTCATGATTCTGGGCCTGAAGGACCTGGGTCCAGGTCAGGCTCACGATCTTCAGCGCACCGTACAGGCTCTGCTCGTCCGCCATATAGACATTCATGTCGGCGGCCTTGCGCCAGAGATCCGGCTCCGCCTTCAGGGCTGTCCACAGGGCGCCGGCATGGGGGACGAACATGATGACATAGCCCGCCGTAATCTTCGGCGGCTTGATATAGACGGAATAATCCTTTTTGGAGAGCTCCTTCACATGCTTCTTCAGGCTGTCAACATGGGCCTTCAGATACTTCTCCCGGTCCGCCTCGTTTTCGGCGTTGACGTACTCGACGTAGGCAGTCAGCGACACCTTGGAGTCGATGATCACCTCGCGGCGCTCGTCCAGGTGCAGGATGATGTCCGGACGCAGCAGGGCATCCTCGTCGTTCTTGACCAGCTCGCCCTTCGCATCGCGGATCGAATCCTGCGAACTGAAATGGACGCCCTTCGTAAGACCCTGTGAGGCAAGCAGTTCTTCAAGGATTGTCTCGCCCCAGTCGCCCTGCATCTTGCTGCCGTGCTTGAAGGCTGCCGTCAACTCGTCGGCGCTCTTGCGGGCGGCGTCGCTGCTGTTGATCAGATGCTGGACCTGCTGGCGCATCTCGCCCCGCAGGTCGATCTGCTCCTTGGTCCCCTCCGCCATCGTTTTCTTCAGTTCGGAAATATTGTCCTTCAGCGGCTTGACGATCTGCTCGATGCTCTGGTTGCTCAGCTCCGAGAACTCCTTCTGGCGGTCCTGGAGCATCTGGCTGGTGTCGGCCTTCATCTGGGCACTGACCTTGCCGATGGTCTCGTCAAAACGCTTCTGCAGGGCTTCCATCGCCTCTTCATGGGCCTTGTCGCGGGCGGCGATCACTTCGGCGTTGGCCCGCGCGGCCTCGTCCCGGGCGGCCTGCACCTGCTTCAGGGTCTCCTCCTTGGCCTTCTCCAGGTTGGCCAGGAGCTCCTGCACCTGGCCGTTGGCATGGCCCAGGTCCGTCTCCAGGCGGGTCTTCTCGATGTTGAAGGCGGACTCATCCTGCAACCGGACCGTCTCAGAGGTCCGGGCGACGCGGGACTTGACGACGGAACGCGCGATGAAAAACGCAATCAGTCCGGCCACGATGAATCCACCGAGGAAACAGAGCAGGATTTCGACGAAAGAAAGCATTACCTCCATATCTGCAAAGATAGCAAAAAAGGATCAGATCAGCGTGATTTCTTTCGCTGCCAGATACTTGTCCAGCAGGTCGCGGGTGCGGATCTTCACGAAGCAGGTGGCCGTGCCGTCCGTGCAGGCGAACCACTCCCCTTCCGCCACGCTGCGGTCCATCACCAGGTGCACGCCGGCGGCCTGCGGCAGGATGGCGCTCAGGATGGTCGTGGCGCCCACCGGCACGCCGGTCAGCTCCCAGAGCTTCTCCGCCGGGGCAAACGACACCCGCGGGATGCCCAGCGCCCCGCAGAACTCCCGCGTCACGAAGGGTTTGTCGTCCGTGGTCACGTAGAGGGAGAACTCCGTCTGCTGGCGGTTGCACAGGAAGATGGTCTTGACGATGCGCACCCCGATCCGGGCGTCGATGTGCTGACAGTCTTCCATCGTCAGGCCCGGATCGGTGTCCACCCGGCCGAAGGGAATCCCCAGCCGGGAGAAAGCCGCATAGACCTGCCGCTGAAGCTCCGACGAGAACGCCGGGGGTGGTGTCGAAAGTATGTCGCTGACTTTGAACATGTTTTAGTTTGCGGCCGGATCCAGGACCGGCTCCAGGCCCAGGTCGTCGATCAGTGCCATCATTTCCTTGCGTACAGTGTCGTTCAGCATGGATAAATCAATCGTCCTCTGCATGGTATATCTCTTTTAAAGGTTGTCGTACTGTTTTTACGACTGCAAAGATATACCCGCGTTTTGCCAACTTTTGACACAGGAAGGAAAAGTTGCAATATTTTATCGGAAAAAGAAAAAGTAGGCCGCCCACCGCTGCGGGATGCCGTCGGCATGGCCGATCGTGCGGTACGAGCCGTCCTGGACCGTGCCGTCGGACTTGATGTGGCCGATGGTGCGGTAGCTGCCGTCCTGCACCGTGCCGTCCGACTTGATGTGTCCCACCGTCCGGTAGCTGCCGTCCTGCACCGTCCCGTCGCTCTTGAGGTAGGCGACGGTCCGGTAGGATCCGTCCTGGACCGTGCCGTCCGACTTGATGTGGCCGATGGTCCTGTACGATCCGTCCTGGATCGTCCCGTCGGACTTGATGTAGCCCACCGTCTGGTAGCTGGAGTTCTTGAGCGTCTGGGCGCCGGCGGAAAGCGACAGGCCCAGCAGGGCAAGCGTGATGAGGAGATAAAGCGAGCGGAGCATAGATTCAGTATTTAATGTCAAAGATAATGAATAATATTTGCAATCTTTGCAGGAAATAAGCAAATCATGGACCAACCCAAGGTGGAGCGCATGCTCCGGATGATACAGCTGCTGGCCTCCAACGTGGAGTACAGCATCGACGACCTGATGGAGCGGCTCGACATGTCGCGCCGTACCGTCTACCGCTACCTGGACACCTTCAAGGAGGCGGGATTCGCCGTGCAGAAGGTGAACCCCAGCGGTAACGTCTACCGACTGGCCACCCTCCGGAAGCCTTTTGCGGACCTGTCCAAGCTGGTCTATTTCTCCGACGAGGAGGCCTACATCGTCAACAACCTGATGGACCAGCTGGACGACACCAGCCCCATCAAGCAGGGCCTCCGGCGCAAGCTGGCCGCCGTCTACGACATCTCCACCATCAGCAGCTTCGGCGGGCGCAAGTCCAACTCCGCCATCATCGACGCCCTGACCACGGCCATCAAGGAAAAGCGGGCCGTGACGCTCCGGGGCTACTCCTCCTCCCACTCCAACACCACCAAGGACTACCGGGTGGAGCCTTACCGGCTCAACAACAACTACATCGATATCTGGGCCTACGACACCGCCGACGGGGTCAACAAGCGCTTCAAGGTGTCCCGCATCGGGGAGGTGGAGCTGCTGGACGCACCCTGGGCCTTCGAAGACAGGCATGAGGACGAGCCGCTGGACGCCTTCCGGATGCACGGGCCGTCCCCCACCCACGTGAAGCTGCGGATGAACTACGTCGCCAAGAACCTGCTGGTCGAGGAATTCCCGATGGCCGAGCGGGGCCTCAGCGCCGACGGCGACCACTGGATCTGGGAGGGCGACGTGCGCGGGATGAACGGCGTCGGCCGCTTCGTGCTGGGCCTGCCGACGTTCATCGACGTGCTGGAGGGCGGCGAACTCCGCGCCTGGCTGCGGGAACACGCAGCCTATATCCTGGAGCACGACTGATCCGGGCTATTTCTTCTTCGGATTGCGGCCGAAACGCCGCTTGTAGGACTTCGAGAAATAGGACAGGGAGCCCCATCCGGTCGCATCGGCGATCTCGGACACGGACATCTTGCCCTCGGAGAGGAGCTTGTCGGCGGAGACGAGCCGAACTTCGTTCAGGAGCTGCTTCGGGGTCTGGCCGGTCGCTTCGCGCACGCGCTTGAAAAGTTTCGTGCGGGACATGCCCATCTGGGATGCGAGCGAAGCGACATCGAAATGCTCGTCGCCCATCCGCTCCCGCAGGATGTTCAGCAGGTTGTCGGAGAATTCCTGGCTTTCCCGGGACACCGGGCCCTTCCCGGTATCGACCAGCTCCACGTCCGGAAGGTTCAGGGTGGAGCGGACCCCGGCCATCAGGCGGCGGAGCTCATCTATGTCTGCGAGGACCCTGTCCAGCTCCTCCCGGTCCCGGCCGGAGACCCCTTTCCGGCCCGAGAGCGTGTTCAGGGAATCCCCGACTTCCACGAGAAGCGGCGTGGCTTCATCCACCTGCTCCGAGATCTTCGCAAACTGCGCCCGGTCTTCGTAGATCTGGTCGATCTTCACACGCAGGGACTTGCGGACCTGGATCCAGAGCCGCCGGTAGCGGATCAGGAAGAAGGCGATGACGGCCAGCAGGGCCGGGATCGCAATCAGCAGCAGCGTAGACAGATAAAGGTTCATCCGGAAGCCTGTAATACAAAAACGGACGAATTTACAAAAAACGGGACTTTATTACAAATTCAGAGAGCGGAAAAAGAAAATACTGTACGGAATTACCAATTAAATGGACGGTTTTCTCCACACATGCACACACGCCTGCGTACCTTTGTATGCAACAACGACGTGTATATGAAGAGATTCCCTCTCTACCTGCAAATCCTGGCCGCCCTGGTGCTCGGTATTCTTGCCGGTACCTTCCTGCCGGAGACCACCCGGTATTATTCCTGGATCGGGACCCTGTTCATGAACGCCCTCTGCATGCTGATCGTGCCGATCATTTTCTTTTCGGTATCGCTCAGCATCGTGGACATCCGGGCTGGCGGCGCCGGCGGGCTCAAGCGCATCGGCACGAAGACGATCGTCTGGTACGTCATCACCATGCTCCTGGCCATCACGACAGGCCTGCTGCTGGTCAACCTGATCCATCCGGGCCGGGGCATCACGGTCGCTCCCGGAGAAGTCCCGGAACTGGTCAGCACGACCACGGTCCCGGACATCATCGCAGGTTTCATCCCTTCGAACATTATCTACGCTTTCGCGCACAACAACACCATCCCGGTCATCTTCCTGGCCATCGTCGGCGGCATCGCCATCCCCACCCTGAAGGACAAGTCGAAAGAAACCCTGACGGACTTCATGCGTGCCGGTTATGAACTGACGATGAAGGTCACGAAAGTGGTGATCTCGCTGGCGCCCATCGGCATTTTCGCCATCGTGGCGGGCCAGTTCGCCCAGATCGAAAACGTGTGGCTGATGCTCCGCAACATGCTCCTGTACGTCGTGACCGTAGCCGCCGGACTCCTGATCCACACGCTGGTCACGCTCCCGCTCCTGCTGCGCCTGGTCGGCAAAGTCCGCCCCTGGGCGCACCTGCGCAACATGTCCCTCCCCATGGTGACCGCCTTCTCGACCGCCTCGTCCGGCGCGACGCTTCCGCTGACGCTGGAAGCCGTGGAGAAGAAAGACGGCGTCTCCCGCAAGATTGCCGACTTCGTCGTCTCGCTCGGCGCGACCGTCAACATGAACGGCGCCGCCCTGCTGGAGTGCGTCGCCGTCATCTTCATCGCCCAGGTGTACGGCATCGAACTGACTCTTTTCCAGATGATTATGATCAGTTTCCTGTCGCTGGTCTGCGCCATCGGCGCCGCCGGCATCCCGATGTCAGCCATGGTGATGATGGCCATCATCCTGAGCGCCGTGGGCCTGCCGGTCGAGGGCATCGGCCTCGTGATCGGGGTGGACCGCATCCTGGACATGTGCCGGACCGCAGTCAACGTGTACGGCGACACCTGCATCGCGGTGCTCGTCGCCAAATCCGAAAAGGAGCAAACCACCATCGATATCAAAAAATAAACTTAAAGTATAAACTCATGTACAAAAAACCTGTCCTTGTCTTATTCCTGCTGACCGCCCTTCTTCGCGTACTTCCGCTCAGCGCGGCCGAAGACGGCCTTCTGCGGGGCAAGATCGTTGACGCCAAGTCCGGCGCCCCGCTCGTGGGCGCGTTCGTCGCCCTGGAAGACCATTCCCGGGGCACCGCAGCGGACCTGGACGGAGCCTTCTCCCTCCAGGTTGCCGCGAGACTGCCGTTCTCCATTGAGGCCAGCTGCATCGGCTATCAGACCCAGACCGTCCGGGTGACCAGCTTCGACGAAGCGCTCGTCATCGCCCTGGTGGAAGACGATGAGCTGCTGGACGAAGTCATCGTCCTGGGCTACGCCAAGACGACCAAGAACGCCATGACCAGCGCTGTCAACACCGTCAAGTCGGAATCGCTGGAGAACATCCAGTCGTCCGACATCAACGGCAAGATCCAGGGCGCCGTGCCCGGCCTGCTCATTTCCAGCAACGCCGGTATCCCCGGCACTTCCTCGATGGTCCGACTGCGCGGTGCTACATCCATCACCGCGGCCAACACGCCCATCTACATTGTGGACGGCGTGTTCGTCAGCACGGACAATCCCGGCCGCACCGACCTTGGCGGCCTGGCCATCGACCCCATGGCGGACATCAATCCGGAGGATATCCTGTCCATCACCGTCCTCAAGGACGCCAGTGCCACGGCAGCCTACGGTGCCCGCGCGGCGAACGGCGTCATCATCATCAATACCAAGCGCGGAAGCTACAACCAGCGCACCCAGGTGAATTTCAAGGCCCAGGTGGGCGTCCAGCAGGCCACCGGCCTCTGGGAGCTCGTCACCGGCCCGGAGCACGCCGACATCGTGAACCAGGCCTGGATCAACGACGGCAAGGACCCGAACCTCCGCCCGTTCCGACCGGCCTCCGAGGCTGTCAAGGGCTACCCCGCCTATGGCGCGCCGGAGGAGCAGATCACCGTGGACCGCCTGTCCGACATCTTCCGGACCGCCCTCCAGCAGACCTACAACCTGTCCGTGACCAGCGGCAACGAGACGACGAGCTTCTACCTCGGCGGCGAATACACCAACGAGGATTCCACGCTGAAACTGCTTGACTTCGAGCGCATGAGCCTGCGCTTCAACCTCGACCACCAGCTCCGCCCGCACCTCAAGCTGAGCTCGAGCAATGCGGTGGTCTACACCGACCGCAGCCTGATGCGTGTCGGCGACGGCCCGGCCGGCCTCTTCCAGGCCGCCCTCCACACCCCGACCTTCCAGCCAGTCTTCAAGGAGGACGGTTCCTACAACAAACCCGTCTCCTTCGACAACCACCAGGCCATCCTGGACAACTGGAACGGCGGTTCCAACAACTTCCGCGTCACCAACAGCCTCGCGCTGACCTGGGACATCGCGGACGGCATCTCCTGGAAGTCCTCCTTCAGCAACGACCGCACCGTCTATCTGGAGCGCTTCTACTACAATACGAACCTCATCTACGGCCAGCCCAACGGTGCCGGCGTGGAAGGCAAGAACACCACCAACGTTTTCTCCTTCGAGCACCTGTTCAACTACTACCGCAGTTTCCGCTCGGGGCTGACCCTATCTGCCTTCCTGGGCAATTCCTACCAGATCACTGTCGTCAACAGCTCCTATATCAGCGGCAAGGACTATCCGAGCGACCAGCTGACCCGCATCGTCTCCTCCGCCAACCAGACCGCCAGCACGAACGGCACCTCCTCTTCGCTGCTGTCCTTCTTCGGCGGAGCCAACCTCTCCTACGACAGCCGCTACAGCCTCGACTTCACCCTCCGGGCGGACGGCTCCTCCCGCGTGGGCAAGAACAACCGTTTCGGCTACTTCCCGGCGGTCGGCGTGGCCTGGAACATCACCAACGAGTCCTTCTTCCCCTGGAAACAGACGTTCAACAGCCTCAAGCTCAAGGCCAGCATCGGCCTGGGCGGCAACGAGAACATCGGCGACTTCTCCTCCCTGGCCCTGTGGAGCGGCGGCGCCAACTACAACGGCGAGGCCGGCCTCTCCCCCGAGCAGCTCGGCAACCCCGACCTGAAGTGGGAGACCACCCGCCAGTGGAACGTGGGCCTGAACGCCTCCCTCTGGCACCAGCGGGTGGACGTCGAGCTCAACTACTACGACAAATACACCTACGACCTGCTGCTCGCCCGCACCGTCCCCTGGAAGACCGGCTTCACCTCCATCGTGGACAACTCCGGCGAGATCAGCAACCGCGGCATCGAGTTCAGCCTCAGCACGGTCAACGTCGAGAAGAAGTCCTTCACCTGGAAGACCACCTTCACCCTGGCCCACAACCGCAACCGGATCGAGAAGCTGACCACGGACGTGACCGGCAACTACACGCCGTTCAAGCTGTTCGAGGGCTACCCGCTCTATTCGATGTGGGTCTATGAGTACCAGGGCGTGAACCCCCAGACCGGCGACGCCATCTACGACGACGCCAACGGCGACGGCAAGATCACCGTGGCGGACAAGAAGGTCGTCGGCGATGCCTGGCCCATCATCGAAGGCCTGCTGCGCAACACCTTCGACTTCGGCCCCGTCAGCCTCGACGTCAATTTCTACTACAAGGTCGGCAACAGCGTGTTCAACTACACCCGCATGTTCCTGGAGTCCGGCGGCACGCGCGGCATCACCCGCTCGATGCAGAAGAGCTCCGTCAACTACTGGAAGAACCCCGGCGACACCGGCGTCCTCCCGCGCCCGAAGAGCACGGCCAACGCGGACGGCAGCTTCAACTACGAAGGCCAGAGCAGCCGCGTGGTCGAGGACGGTTCCTTCCTCCGCCTGAAGAACATCACGCTGAACTACACCTTCCCCACCCGCCTGGTGCAGAAGGTCGGCCTCCACCGCGCCTCCATCAACGTCACCGGCTCGAACCTCTTCCTGCTGACCAGGTACACCGGCCCGGATCCGGAAGTGAACGTCAACCGCGGCGGCGTGAACGGCCTCGTCCAGGGCATGGACTTCGGCATGCCGCCGCTCCCCCGCTCCCTGACCGTCGGACTCAACATCACCTTCTAAACGTCGGCAACCATGAAACTCAATCGCATCTCCATATTGCTCTGCGGCGTCCTCGCCGCCACGTCCTGCTTGGACCACACGCCCCTGGACAGCATTCCGGCCGAAGGCGTGATCAACAACCTGAAGGCCGCCGAGGTCACGCTGGTCGGCGCGTATGACGCCGCCCAGACCTTCGAGAACCGCGCGGTCGTCACCCTCAACTACGCCGGCGACAACGTCGTGCTCTTCGCCGGCCAGGCCGTCGTCGTCCCCCAATTCAAGGCCGCCGGCACCTCCGGCTGGGACCCCACCGACGGAGGCGGCTTCAGCGACTACTACAACGGCATCAACCAGGCCAACACGGTCATCAAGTACCTCCCGGCCGTGACCGGTGACGAGACCCGGAAGAACAACCTCCTCGCGCAGGCCTACTTCCTGCGCGCCCTCGCCTACTTCGACCTGGCCCGCACCTACGGCGGCGTCCAGCTCGTCCTGGAGCCCTCCGAGTCCCCCGACAACGGCAAGGGCGTCAAGAAGAGCAGCTACGCCGACGTGCTCAGGCAGGTCAAGGCCGACCTCACCCAGGCCGAAAGCCTCTTCGACGCGAGCCTGTCCACCAAGGCGAAAGCCTCGCGCTGGGCCGCCTATGCCCTGAAAGCGCGCGTCTGCCTCTATCTGGAGGAATGGGACGCCGCCGCGGACTACGCCGGCCGCGTGATCGACAGCGGGCTTTTCGCCCTGACCCCGGAAGTGTCCGGCTTCTTCGAGACGCAGCTGAGCAGCGAATCGATCTTCGAGCTGGTCTTCAGCAGCGCCGACCGCCTGCCCTTCTTTACCTATTACCTGCCCTCCGACAAGGGCGGACGCCTGGACTACATCCCGGAGCCGGAGTTCGTCAACGAGCTCCTCGATCCCGAAAAGGGCGGCAAGCGCTCCCAGCTGATCTATGACAAGGGCGACGGCGTCTACGCCATCGCAGAATACGCCAAGCAGGACGGCTCCAGCTCGATCCAGGTCCTCCGCCTCGCGGAGCAGTACCTGATCCGCGCCGAGGCCCGGCTGCACAAGGCCGCACCCGACACCGAAGGCGCCTGCGCGGACCTCAACGTGATCCGCCGCCGCGCCGGGCTGGAAGACATCGTCTCCGACGACAACGCCGCGCTGCTGCGGCAGGTGGAGACCGAGCGCCGCTACGAGCTGGCCTTCGACGCCCACCGCTTCAACGACATCGTCCGCACCGGACGTGCCGCGGAGGTGTTCGGCGCCTACGATCCCGTCTTCAAGAACGCCGACTACTGGGTGCTCCCCTTCCCGAACAATGCGGTCCTCGCCGACGAGGACCTCGAACAGAACCACGGTTATTAGTCCTTTCAGCCTATGCGCAAACTGATCTGCCTTCTGTCCGCCCTGGCGCTCTGCGCCGGCCTTTCCGCCCAGAATCCGACGGCCGTCGACCTGTCGGTGACCCGCCACGGCCCCGAGCACGGCTCGCTGGTCATCATCGGCGGCGGCACCGTCACCGATGCCATCTGGGACCGCTTCATCGAACTCGCCGGCGGCAAGGACGCCCGCATCGTGGTGATCACCAACGCCTCCGGTCCGGACGACTACCATTCCACCGCCATCAACACGCTGAGCGCCCGGCTCGGCGCGGACCGCGTCAGCCGCCTCCACCTGTCCACCATCGACGAGGCCAACGACGAGAAGAACCTCAAGGAACTGCGCCGCGCCACCGGCATCTACTTCACCGGCGGCCGCCAGTGGCGCATCTCGGAGGTCTACCTCAACACCAAGGTCCACCGCGAGTGCTTCGCGCTCCTGGCACGGGGCGGCGTGATCGCCGGCTCCTCCGCGGGCGCGAGCATCCAGGGCTCCCTGCTGTGGCGCGGCGACACCCGCGGCGCGCAGCACCTCATCGGCGACCACACCCAGGGCCTGGGCTTCCTGAAGCTCTCCGCCATCGACCAGCACATCCTGGTGCGCAACCGCCAGCACGACCTGGACGCCTTCATCAAGGCGGCGCCGGAATTCATCGGCATCGGCATCGACGAGTCCACGGC
>JAEEGL015833448.1_pt1 | contig 13869 bp, 8 predicted proteins | sample 9134231 | NCBI WGS metagenome assembly JAEEGL01 (sample SAMN16246548, study PRJNA631951) | gut metagenome | biome: gut microbiome; feature: rumen; material: fiber-attached | host: Bos | place: Iran: Karaj | collected 2018-10
CGTCCGCGAACAAAACAAAGGAATTCTCGAATTACTACAGATGACTCTAAAAATATTTAGAGTAAATATTTGGATAAGCTTTTTGTAAAAGGCGGAAGACGTCTTGAAGGTGAAGCTACCATAAGCGGAGCCAAGAATGCAGCTGTAGCTATTCTTCCCGCAGTCATACTTTCAGATGAACCTTGCGTTGTAGAAAATGTACCTTACATCAGCGATGTCAGGATATGTCTCCATATCCTTGAGGAAATGGGCGCACAGGTCGAAAAGTTGGGAAAGGACGCCTACAGGATCGATCCCACTACTATAAATAAATACTGCGTTCCTTATGAATATGCAAGGAAAATGCGTGCTTCGTACTATTTCCTCGGAGCTCTCCTCGGCAAGTTCAATAAGGCAAGAGTATCAATGCCGGGCGGATGTCCTCTCGGAGACCGTCCCATAGATCAGCACCTTAAGGCTTTCACAGCTCTCGGCGCAGAGTATACTCTCAGTCAGGGCATGGTAGACCTTGTTGCCGATAAGCTCACCGGAAATCAGATATTCTTCGACGTTGTAACAGTCGGAGCTACTATGAACGCAATGCTCGCAGCCGTAAAGGCCGAGGGTCTCACCGTCATCGAGAATGCCGCTAAGGAGCCCCATATCGTTGACCTTGCAAACTTCCTCAACTCTATGGGCGCAAATATCATGGGCGCAGGTACCGACGTCATCAAGATAAGAGGCGTCGAGCACCTCCACGGCACAAACTATGCCGTTATCCCCGATCAGATTGAGGCAGGCACCTTTATGGTGGCAGTTGCCGCAACAAAGGGCGATGTTCTCATCAAAAACGTAATTCCCAAGCATCTTGAGTCGATTACAAAGAAGCTTGAAAAGATCGGCGTGAATATAGAGCAGTACGACGACAGCATAAGAGTATGGGTTGACGGTCCTCTTGTAAAGACCAATGTAAAGACCGCTCCTCATCCGGGATTCCCTACGGATATGCAGTCGCAGATAGCTACTCTTCTCTGTCTCGCACAGGGCACCAGCATTATCACCGAAAACATATGGGAGCAGCGCTTCCGCTATGTTGACGAGCTCAGAAGAATGGGCGCGGATATAACCGTAAACGGCAAGGTAGCTCTTATCGAGGGCACAGGCAAGCTCATGGGAGCTCCCGTAAAGGCGTGCGACCTGAGAGCAGGAGCTGCACTCATCATCGCGGGACTTGCTGCAAGCGGCGTTACCGAGATAGAGGATATATACCATATCGAAAGAGGTTACGACTGCATGGAAGGAAAGCTTCGTGCTCTCGGAGCCGATATCGAAAAGGTGAGCGTTCCCGACAAGGCAGAGGATACAAAATCAGACAGCACAAAGGCTGCCGTTTAACAGTAAACAGAGCTGCTGCACAACAGTGCGGCAGCTTTTTCGTCGCATAAGAAGTGAATGCAACGGATAAAAAGGAGTAATATGCAGGAGAATAATAAAGGAATATACAAAAGCCTGTTCACAATAGTAGCGCCCATAGCCTTCCAGTACTTCATGTCATCGCTGGTATCGGCTTCGGACGCTTTTATGCTGGGCTTTCTCAATCAGGACTCTCTGTCCGCCTCGTCGCTGGCGGGTCAGATAGCCTTTGTATACGGACTTTTCATAATGGCTTTCGTATCGGGCTGCAATGTCCTTGCGGCGCAGTACTGGGGCAAAAAGGACAGGCATACCGTTGAGGAGGTCCTTGCGCTGACAATGCGGTATTCACTTCTTGTGGGAGCCGTATTCACACTGGCGGCGCTGATAATCCCCGAAAAGATAATGCTCATCTTCACCAACGACAGCGAACTCATACGCCTCGGAGGCATATACCTCCGCACCGTAGCTCTGTCGTATGTACTTGCAGGATTTTCACAGAGCTATTTCGGCATTATGAAAGTCTGCGACCTTGCGGGGCTCAGCTCCGTTATCGGCAGCCTTGCCGTAGTGGTAAATATCGTACTCAACGGACTGTTCATCTTCGGTATCGGCCCATTCCCGGAAATGGGCATTGCAGGCGCAGCTCTGGCGACTGTTATTGCAAGAGCTTTTGAGTGCGTGTTCATATTGGTGGTGATGATACGTGGGAAATGCCCTCCTCTGAGGGTAAAAAAGCTTTTCAGGCTCGATAACAGCCCTCTCCATAAGGACTACATAAGGTATACTGCACCTCTTCTGCTCAATCAGCTTGGCTGGGGCGGCGGTGTGACCATGTACTCGGTCATCATGGGAAGACTTGGTACAGATGCAGTAGCGGCGAATTCCATAGCGAGCATAGTCCGCAGCATGATCGCCAGCCTATGCTGGGGCATAGCCTCGGGCGTAGGCATTATCATCGGCGGCATGCTGGGCAGGAACGAGATTGAAGAAGCCAAAAAGGCAGGGGGCAGGTTCGTGCGTCTGTCTGTACTGATAGGAGTGGGTTCGGGACTTGTTATACTTGCTGTAACTCCGATTGTCCTGAATGTAATAACTCTGAACGACAAGGCGCAGTATTACTTGAAGTTCATGATGCTCATGGCTGCCTACTACATAATCGGAAATTCCCTCAACTCCACTGTGATAGGCGGCCTTTTTCCGGCAGGCGGCGACACGAGATTCGGCATGATATGCGATATCGTGACCCTCTGGTGCGTGGTGGTCCCCATGGGAATGATAGCAGCCTTCTGGCTGAAGCTGCCGGTGCTTGCGGTAGCCTTTATACTAACACTGGATGAGTTTGTGAAAATACCTGCGGTATACAAGCATTACGTGAAGTATAAATGGCTCAAAAACATAACCAGATAAAAAAGCAGACCTTAAGGTCTGCTTTTTTATATATCAAAGCTTTTTCTTTTCTTCCTCTATCATCTTTATGAGGTCGTCTACCGACATGTTTGACGGCGACTTTTTCTTTTCCTCGCGCTCGCTCTTGTCGATGATATCCGAAATATCGGGTGTACTGCTCTTCTTTGGCTTGGGAGCAGCTGCTGACGGAGCGGACTGGCTCCTGAGTGGAGTAGTCTTGGGAACGTCGTTCCTTGACATTTCGGCAAGCTGACTCTTTGAAAGGATACCTGTATTATCGGGGACAGATTCGGAAACAGCGGGCCTCTGAGCTGTATTTGCTGATACTGCGGGAGCTGCTGCCTTTACGTTGAATGAACCTGTGCGCTCGCGCTCTGCCTCGGCAGTCTTTCTGAGCATTTCCTCCCTGAGTGCGTCGGCTGTGGGCGCTGTGGACGATGAACCGCCCACGTTCTTTGCGGCAAATGTGCTCTCGGCACTGCGCTGCGCCTTGAACTGCATTGTGCGTTCCTTTTCCTTCTGATAGGGAGAATCGGGATTTACCTTCTTCTGGCTGAAATTCTCAGCGATAGACATTTTCTTGCGCTCGAGCTCGTTGCTGGGCTGTATCTCCTGAGAAGGTTCAAAGAGGGGGTTGGCGCTCTTTTCGTGGCTGCTTCTTCTGCTCTCTGAAACCGCTCTTTCCTTTTCGGCCTCGTCGTACTCATAGAAGCCGAAGTCATCGTCGTCCTCACCCTTGGAGGAAGCTATCTTGGCGATGAAGAATATTACAAGAAGCACGCAAGGGAGAACAAGCAGAGCAAGTATGCCCTTTATGCCTGAAGCGAACTTAACGAATGAGCCGATTCCGAGGCTCTGATTGTAGCCTGTGCATTTAGCTATTATCTTGTCCCTTGTTATGGACTCTTCACTGCCTATCCTTGTGGCGTCGGCAGTAATGTACTTCTGAGTGCCGTCCTCGGCGCTGACGATATCGAAAATGCTCAGCACCTTGAGAGTTTCGGGGGCGTCGGCGGGATAGCAAAGGACGATATCGCCCTTTGAGATAGTGGCGTTCTTTGCGTCGGCTGCAAGAAGTGCAGCGCCTTTGGTAACGCTTTCGCCCATATTGTCAGTCTCCTTGACCACATAGACGTATCTGCCGAAGAGCTTGGGAGTTTTTCCTCCCGAGAACGCAATATTGATAATGATCGAAAGCACGATCAGAATTATACTAAGCGCGATAAGAACGAATTTAAGTATTGAGAAGCGTTTTTCCTTTTCCATTATACATCACCTTTACATTTTCTTTTGTTGTCTTTTTGATTCTACACGTAATGCGGCTTATTTTTATGACCACTTTTCTATTATATCACATATTTATACAAATTTCAAATATTTTTTAGAATATTTTTAAAGTTTTATTTTTTAAATATATAAAAGCTTTTCCCCTCTTTGATTTTTCAGTCTTTATGTGCATATCATATAAATGCTTTGTGCGTATATCGGTGCTCCGCGCTGTAAAAAACTTTTACTTTTATGCGTAAACGGCGCTGTTCCGATGTAATCGGCAATATATAAATTTCGTGGACAAATATTTGTTGAAATATGCACTTGAAATATAAATATTTTCATAGTATAATTGAAGTGTATACTGCTCGTAGAGCGATTTTTCGCGGTTTTTTGAAAGCAGGCGGTAGAATCTTGCAAAAATATACAAGCAGTAATAACGCCGTTCCTGCGGCAGATTGGAGAAAATTTATGGCTACTAAAAAAGCAAACCCTCTAATGGACAAGATCAAGGAAGAGTTTCCGAGAAAGCTCCAGCTTTTGTACAGCGTTTCACCCGAGGAAGCTTCAGACAAACAGGTTTACCATGTTCTCTCCTCAATGATCGTTGAGATACTTGGTGCAAAGAGGCAAAGTTTCATAAATCATACCAGCTCCGTTGGCGGCAAACAGATATATTACCTCTCCATGGAGTTCCTTATGGGACGCTCCCTGAAAACAAGCATATACAATCTTGAGCTTGCCGACGGCATTAAGGAAATGCTCAAGCCCTATGATATAAACCTCGACAAGATCTACGAGATGGAGCCGGACGCAGGTCTCGGAAACGGCGGTCTCGGAAGACTTGCCGCATGCTACCTTGACGGTCTCGCAACAATGGCGTTCCCTGCTATGGGCTACTCCATATGCTATGAGTACGGCATCTTCCAGCAGAAGCTTGAGGACGGCTGGCAGACTGAGCTCCCCGACAACTGGCTCCCCGGCGGTTCGGTATGGCTTGTGCCAAAGCCAGAGCTCTCCATAGATATCCACTTTGAGGGCGAGCTTCAGGAGTACTGGGACAATCAATACCACTACATCTCCCACGTCAACTACAATACCGTCGTTGCAACTCCCTACGACCTGTACGTTTCGGGCTACGGCTCAGAGGGTGTTTCGGTGCTTCGTCTGTGGTCGGCAAAGGCTCCCAATTTCAATATGGAAATGTTCAACAGCGGTAACTATGAGGCTGCTCTTGCGCAGAACTCCATTGCAAACGCTATCTCAAAGGTGCTCTACCCCAATGACAACCACCTGGAGGGCAAGAGCCTCCGTCTGCGTCAGCAGTACTTCCTCTGCGCGGCTTCGATCGGCGATATAGTAAGCTCTCACATGGCTGTATACGGAACACTTGAAAACCTTGCAGACAAGGTCGCTATCCACATAAACGATACCCACCCCACCCTTGCTATCCCCGAGCTTATGAGGATACTCCTCGATGACTGCGGCTACAGCTGGGAAAAATCATGGGACATCGTAACAAGGACTTTCGCCTACACCAATCATACGGTTATGGCAGAGGCTCTCGAAAAATGGGACGTAAACCTCGTAAAGCAGGTAATACCGAGAATATTCTCAATTATTATCGAGATAAACAACCGTTACTGTCAGTCTCTGCTTGAATGGAACGGCGGCGACAGCGCAAAGACCACACGTATGTCCATAGTCAAGGACAATCAGATACACATGGCCACTCTCTGCGTTGCTGCTTCACACAGCGTAAACGGCGTATCCAAGCTCCATTCCGAGATAATAAAGCAGTCTGTGTTCCATGAGGAATTTGAGCATACTCCCGAAAAATTCAAAAACGTTACAAACGGTATCGCATACAGAAGATGGCTGTATCAGTCAAATCCCGCACTTACCAAGCTCCTTGCGGATACAATCGGTCCCAAGTTCATAAAGGACGGAGCAGAGCTTGAGAACTTCAGAAAGTTCCAGGACGACGAGGAGGTCCTCAAAAAGCTCATGGCTGTCAAGAAGGAGAACAAGGAGGCTTTTGCAAAGTATGTCAAGGCCGAATCGGGCATAGAGCTCAATACGGACAGTATCTTTGACGTTCAGGTAAAGCGTCTCCACGAATACAAGAGACAGCACCTCAACGTTATGAATATCCTCACGGACTATGCGTATCTGCTCAATGATCCTGATGCTCCCTTTACTCCCAAGACCTATATCTTCGCAGCAAAGGCAGCTCCGGGCTATTACCTCGCAAAGCAGATAATCAAGATGATATGGGCTATCTCCGAGGAGATAAAGCGCAATCCGAGAATAAGTGAGAAGCTTTCGGTAGTATTCCTTGAAAATTACTGCGTGACTCTCTCCGAGCACCTCATGCCTGCTTCGGATGTTTCCGAGCAGATATCACTTGCGGGAACAGAGGCTTCGGGTACGGGCAATATGAAGCTCATGCTCAACGGAGCCGTTACCCTCGGTACTCTCGACGGCGCAAACATCGAGATAAAGGAAGCCTGCGGCGATGAGAATATCGTTATCTTCGGCATGACCACACCTCAGGTGAACGAGCTGAGATACAGAGGATACCACCCCAACGACTGCTACAACTATGATCCCCGCATACGCGAGGCTATCGACCGCATGTACCACGGCATAAACGGCTGCACCTTCAACGATGTGGCTAATTCGCTGAAAAACAGCGATCCATATATGGTGCTTGCCGACTTTGACAGCTACAGAAAGGCTCAGCATTATATTTCACAGTGCTATAACGACAAGCTCAAGTGGGCAAAAATGTCGCTGAACAATATCGCAGGCGCAGGAATATTCTCCGCTGACCGCGCTGTTACGGAGTATGCGGACAACATCTGGTACCTCAGATAACATTACAATAAATACCGAAAAACGGAGTGTTTTAAAATGAAACCTATATATGACACATGGGACCCTGTTTATAAATCGATCTTCGGCGCAGTAAGGCAGTATGAGACCTGCCGCTTCACCATAAGGCTGCCAAAGAAGGTGCGCCCCGACTATCCGCCCGTTCTCGTGCTTTTCAGAACAGGCTTCAAGGAGCGCTTCATAACCATGAACTCTGTGGAGGAGGAAGAGGACTGCGTTGCATACTCGGCTGAGTACAATGCAAGATATACCGACGTTCACTACTACTACTTCTCCTATACCGAGGGCGGCACCCGCCATTACATCAAGAGGATAAATATCCACGAGGGCGGTATCGACGCAGGAGAGATGTTCCAGCTGACGGTATACAACAGCACATATGAGACCCCGAATTTCCTCAAGGGCGGCGTTATGTACCAGATATTCCCTGACCGCTTCTGCAACAGCGGCAAGCCAAAGGAGAATATCCCCGAGGGCCGCGTTCTCCGCGACGACTGGGGCGGTACTCCGTTCTACAAGCCCGACGAGAACGGCCATGTATGGAACAACGACTACTTCGGCGGAGATTTCGAGGGTATAAAGTCAAAGCTCCCCTATCTTAAGGGTCTCGGAGTTACCTGCATATACCTCAATCCTATTTTCGAGTCACATGAGAACCACCGTTACAATACGGCCAACTATATGAATGCAGATCCTCTCCTCGGTACAAACGACGAGTTCGAGGAGCTCTGCAAGGCTGCCGAGGGCTACGGTATATCCATAGTCCTTGACGGCGTATTCTCGCATACGGGCGCTGACAGCGTTTACTTCAACAAGTACGGACGCTATCCCGAACTGGGCGCTTACCAGTCAAAGGACAGCAAGTATTACGAATGGTACAGCTTTATAGACTACCCCGATGTATACGAGGCATGGTGGGGAATCGATACCCTCCCCAACGTTTTCGAGAACAACGAGGACTATACCGAGTATATATGCGGCGATGAGGGCGTTCTCCGCTACTGGCTGGACAGAGGCGCCGCAGGCTACCGTCTCGACGTTGCCGACGAGCTTCCCGATAAATTCCTCGGAAACCTGAGAAAATGCGTAAAGGAATACGACAAGGACAAGCTCATAATCGGCGAGGTATGGGAGGACGCCACAAACAAGGAGAGCTACGGCATAAAGCGCCGCTACCTCCTCGGCGACCAGCTTGACTCGGTAATGAATTACCCCTTCCGCGAGGCTATAATGAACTTCATCAAGGGCGGCAAGCCTATGGATTTCATCAATACCGTTATGACGATAGTCGAGCACTACCCCAAGCCTACCATAGATGTACTTATGAACTTCGTTTCAACACATGATATCGAGCGTGCAATAAACCGCCTCGGCGGCGATGACTGCGAGGGTAAGACCAAGGAATGGATGGCCGAGCGCTATCTCTCTCCCGAGCAGTATGAGCACGGCAAGGAAATGCTAAAGGCAGCAATGGCTCTCCAGTTCTTCCTGCCCGGCGTACCAAGCATATACTACGGCGATGAAGCAGGACTTCAGGGCTATAAGGATCCCTTCAACCGCCGCTGCTTCCCCTGGGGAAATGAGGATACAGACCTTATCGAGTACGTTTCCGAGCTCAGCCGCGTAAGAAAGTCAATCCCCAATATGCGCGACGGAATGATCTTCTTCGTCATAAACGAAAAGGAGACCCACGACAGCCGGCTTATCGGCTTCACCCGTCAGGGACAGAAGCAGGATTACGTCTTCTTCGTTAACAGGAGCAGCGATACGGTACAGCTTGGCAACATAAGCGGAATACTCTCCCGCTATACTGATATACAGCCATTCTACGGCGAATTCACGGACGATACCATTACGGTAAAGCCCTACGGATATACGATAATCAAGGCAAGATTCGTAAAATAAAGGACGGTGAGCAGCTTTGAAGCTGACCATTGACGAAGCTCCATGCAAGGTCTGAGGGAACTGCATGGAGAAAAAAGATGAAGCCTGACGGCTATACCTCCCTCTGACTTTGCATTTTTGACGTTATTTATATCAAAAGGAGCAAAGTCAAATGAAAAAAGGAAAAAAATCACTCAGAACATATCTTTTATTATGGAGTACACAGTCACTTTCCGCTCTCGGAAGCTCGATGACGAGCTATGCCCTTGTGCTGTGGCTCTATCTGAGCAGCGGTTCGGCTCTGAAAACGGCCCTGCTCACCGTATGCTCATACGCGCCCTACGTAGTTATGAGCATATTTGCAGGAGCGCTCAGCGATAAATGGAACAAAAAGCGCACAATGCTGATTTGTGATCTGTTCGCGGCTCTCACTACAGTATCAGCTTTTATGCTGATAAAAGCTGACGCTCTCGAACCGTGGCATTTATACGTGATAAATGCCCTTAACGGTCTTATGAATACGGTACAGCAGCCTGCAAGCGAGGTGGCGGCAACTCAGCTGATACCTAAGGAGTATTACCAGAAAACAGGAGCTCTGCGCTCACTTTCGCAGTCCATGAATACCATACTTACTCCTGTGCTTGCGACCCTGCTGTTTACATTCGGCGGCATTTCCGCAGTATTTGCCGTTGATCTTATGACCTTTTCGGCAGCTTTCATTGCGTTGCTGCTGTTTATACCAATTCCCGAGCCTGAAAATGCGGGGAAAGTCAAAGAATCCGTTATTTCTTCGGCAAAGGCAGGGCTTTTATGGCTGAAAGCTAATCCGCTCATACTTAAGCTGATATTCTTTTTAGCAGGCATAAACCTTATAGCTTCGGCTTATAACGTGGCTCTGTCGTCAATGGCGCTTTCAAAGGCTTCCGGCGGTGAAGGAGTCCTTGGCGCAGTCAATTTCTGTGCCGGAGCAGCGGCATTTGCGGGTAGTTTTATAGCTTCCTCCGCTCGTGCGCCGAAAAACCGCGTAAGAGCTATATGTCTTTCCCTTTTCTGTTCAATGAGCACGGAAAACTTTCTGCTTGCATTCAGCGATTCACCTTTTGTATGGTGTACCGGAGCAGTCCTCGGCTGGCTTTTCATACCATATATGGGCGCAAATCTGGACGTTATCCTCAGGAGTGCCATTCCTGCCGGTATGCAGGGGCGCGTCTACGCCTGCCGCAATACATTGCAGTTTTTCACTATACCCATAGGCTGCCTCACAGGCGGAGCGCTCATAGACAGATGCTTTGAGCCGCTGATGTCCCGTCAGACAGAAGGAAGCGTGCTCGTTTCGCTCTTCGGCAGCGAAAAAGGTGCCGGAGCAGCTATGTTCCTTGCTTTTCTCGGTTTTGCGGGAGTTGCGGTATGTACGGTGTTCAGCCTGCTGCTGTATGGCGAGAATTCAGACAGATACGAATAAAACATCAGAGATATGCGGAGTTTTGCTCCGCATATCTTCAACCCAAAACTGTCCGCCACCGGTGTACAAGCGTATTCACCAAAAACACAGTTGCCTGTTCGCCTAATTTTGGCTTTCTGTCAATTGATTTCAGGGACAAAAAGGCATATAATAGTTATTGCTATAAAATTATCAATGTTATAAAGGAATGATATATATGAATAATAAAGTCGTTAAGTTCGGCGGAAGCTCCCTTGCCGACGCTAATCAGTTCAGAAAGGTCGCCGCTATCATAAAGAGCGACGATAAGCGCAGATACGTTGTTCCGTCAGCTCCCGGAAAGCGCTTTTCCGACGATATAAAGATAACAGATATGCTCTATAAATGCTGCGAGCTGGCAGGCAGCGGCATGGATTTCTCAAAGGATTTCCAGATAATCAGGGACCGCTATAACGGCATTATTTCCGAGCTCGGCATGGATATGTCCCTCGATGAGGAGTTCGACGCTATCGTTAATGAGCTCAAGAACCGTCCCGCAAAGGATTTTGCAGCAAGCCGCGGCGAATACCTCAACGGTAAGGTACTTGCAAATTACCTCGGCTTCAACTTCGTTGACGCCGCTGATGTTATAATATTCGATACTAACGGAGTTCTTCTCCTTGACGAGACAGTAAAGGCTGTACGCGAAAGGCTTAAGGGACTTGACAACGCTGTTATCCCGGGATTCTACGGAAGAACAACAGAGGGCTTCATAAAGACATTTTCACGCGGCGGCTCGGACGTTACGGGCTCTATCATCGCAAACGCTGTCAAAGCCGAGATATACGAGAACTGGACAGACGTTTCGGGATTCCTTGTTGCAGACCCGAGAATAGTTGACAGCCCCGACGTTATCGAGGTCATCACATACCGTGAGCTCCGCGAGCTGGCTTACATGGGAGCCTCAGTGCTCCACGAGGACGCAATATTCCCTGTCCGCTCGGCTGATATCCCGATAAATATCAGAAATACCAATGCTCCCGAGGACGGAGGTACCATGATCGTGGGCAACGACTACGATTTCAGCAGGGAAAGCGTAAAGCATACTATCACAGGTATCGCAGGCAAGAAGGGTTTCAGCACTATCAATATCGAAAAGGCTATGATGAACAATGAAACAGGCTTCGGTATGAAGGTGCTCAAGGTGCTCTATGACAACGGTCTTTCTTTCGAGCATATGCCCTCGGGTATCGATACCATGAGCATTACCGTAAGCACTGAAAAGCTCGATCCTGTACGCGACAAGGTGCTCGCTGACCTCCGTAAGGCAGTAAATCCCGATCATCTTGAGATAGAGGACGGCATAGCTCTCCTTGCTGTAGTCGGACGCAGAATGAAGAACACAAGAGGTACCGTTGCGCGTATTTTCGCTTCTATGGCTCATGCACGCATCAACGTAAAGATGATAGATCAGGGCTCCAGTGAGCTCAACGTTATCATCGGCGTCAGCGAGAATGACCTCCCTGAGGCTATCCGCAGGATATACGATATGTTCATCAATTCCGAAAAGCAGTAAGTTTAGTGATTAGGAATCAGTAGAGAACGCCGTTTCGGCGTTCCGTGCAGGGGCGGATTTTATCCGCCCTTTTTTAATTGGGAATGCGGGATTGAGGTATCCGCTTGCGCGGATAGGTTTAAATTTGTATGGGGACGGCGTTCCTTACAAAAATGTCTTTCTATAATAGGGCTGAAATCGGGTGAAATACAACGTGAAGCCATTGAATATTGAAAAAATAATTTTCAGGATCTATGTTTTGCACAAAAATGTGCCGCTGCCATTGTGAACATCGCACAATGACTGCGGCTTCGGTTTGTATACGGAGAGGATTTTTAAACGAAAGCACCCTTTCTTGCCTTATTCAAAACTTATTCCCTTATGAGTTTTCCTGTCGTATTTATAGCAGTATTCTGTTGTTCCCATATCGTCTGAGGTAAAATACAGCAGTATTTCGTCATAATCTTCGATATAGGCGTTTTCACATTCTGAACGGTCAACGTCATAATCTATCTCCTTCAAGCCTTCCTTTTTTATCAGAGCCTTAATACCGTCATAATCCATATTGGAAGCATCACGCTTTATCCCTGTAGGATAATAAACGTCATTATAGCCATATGGAGCATTTATGCCGCATATATACGCATCTTCAAGCTCTACGGAATTGTCTTCGTCTGCGTCAGGAGCTCCTATGCTCAAAGATACGGTCAGCTCAGGATCGTTCTTTGAAGTAATATACGTACCTATATAATTAACTGTTTCCGGCTTTCCGCCGTCAGGATTATAGGAATAATACGGGAATTTCTCACCTGCATCTATCCTGTCTGTCAGAGTCGTTATATCGAATCTGTCGCCATATTTCTCTATGAATTCGCTTACTGTGGAAGAACCGTCATTTCTGAATACCGTATCGCCTATCTGAACAAGTCTCGATCTCAGATCGGCATTGAGTATCTCTTCGGCAGGCTCATAATGTATCCTGTTATCGGTTGTCGCTTCTGTGACCTGTTCTGCAGTTTTCCGTTCATTATCCGGCTTTTCTGTACAGCCCGCTGCTGAAACTGCTCCGAGATACAGTGCAATAATAAAAGCTGCCCGTTTAGTGATTTTTTTCATATCAAAGCCTCCTTTATGAGTATCTTTTGTCTTAGTATAACCTTTAAAGGTGACAGTTTTATGATAAAAGTTATTACAATTTTTTTGCAATTCAGTGACAGCAGTAACTGTTTTTGTACATAAAAGGCTCTGTATTGACATATTTATCCTGCTATGATATACTTTTATTATTGTTATTGCGATGTGGTCGGTTCGGGACGTCGAGGACGCCGTCCCATACAATGCTTATACGAGAAAACAATGTTCCGTGATGATCGTGAACAGGAAAGGAATAATTATGGATTCCCCCGAAATATTATATATGGTAGTTCCGTGCTATAATGAGCAGGAAGTGCTCAGAAAGACTGCGGAACAGCTCAGAAACAAATACAATTCCCTTATGGCGGAAAAGCTTATCTCTCCCGAAAGCCGCATTGTATTTGTAAACGACGGCTCCTCAGATCAGACATGGGGAATTATAAAGGAGCTCCACGAAGTCTGTCCGAACCTGTTTTCGGGTATCGACCTTGCCCATAACAGCGGCCATCAGAACGCCGTGCTTGCAGGCCTCATGACGGTCAGGGAAATATGCGACATGTGCATAACTATGGACGCCGACTTACAGGACGATATAAACACTATCGACGAAATGGTGAAGAAGTATTACGAGGGCAATCATGTGGTATACGGCGTGAGGAGCGCAAGGGATACCGATACCTTCTTCAAGAAGTTCACCGCCGAGGGCTTTTACAAGTTCATGAAAGTCATGGGTGCGGACGTGGTCTATAACCACGCGGACTTCCGCCTTATGAGCAAAAGGGTTTTGCAGGAGCTTGCCAATTTCAAGGAGGTAAACCTCTTTTTGCGCGGAATGGTGCCGCTTATCGGATTTCAGAGCTGCAAGGTGTACTACGAGCGCCATGAAAGAGCTGCGGGCGAGAGCAAG
>JAEEGL016874602.1_pt1 | contig 13869 bp, 13 predicted proteins | sample 9134231 | NCBI WGS metagenome assembly JAEEGL01 (sample SAMN16246548, study PRJNA631951) | gut metagenome | biome: gut microbiome; feature: rumen; material: fiber-attached | host: Bos | place: Iran: Karaj | collected 2018-10
GTCCTATATGTCCAACTGTTGTGGTCTGTGTCCGACAGACAACTACATTTTGTATATTAACATAACATCGGAGTCAAGGCAATAACTTTTGTTATGAAAAATTTACATAATTATTATGTTATTGTTAACCACTAGATATGGATTTGAGAAGAGACGGAATAATCCCGTGATCCGTAATCATCCGTATTACGGATTCGGGCAGATGTCCTTAAGAAAGCAGTTCTGACAGTCCGGTTTGGGAGCTTTGCAGATGGTACGTCCGAGGGTGATAATATGGATATTCCACAGGATCCAGTGATCCTCGGGCAGCACCTTCATCAGATCCTGCTCTATCACTACAGGATCTTCGCTTTCAGTAAGCCCAAGTTTCTTTGATATCCTTTTTACATGAGTATCGACTACGATACTGGGAATATGATAGATGTTTCCACGTATAACATTGGCTGTTTTACGGCCGACTCCGGGAAGTGCAGTCAGTTCATCTATATCGGATGGAACTTCGCCGCCATACTTATCAATCAGGATATTTGCGCAGGCTATGATATTCTTTGCTTTATTATGGAAGAACCCCGTAGAATGAATGTCCTGCTCAAGCTCCTTAAGATCTGCATCAGCAAATGCCTTAAGATCCGGATACTTTACATAGAGATCTTTGGTCACCTCATTTACACGCTTATCCGTGCACTGGGCTGACAGTATCGTGGAGATCAGGAGCTGGTACGGCTCCATATAATCCAGATAGCAGATATAGTCGGTGCCGTATTCTGCGTCGAGGCGGGAAAGTATTTCCGATATATATGTTCTTGAGTTATTCTTTTTTTTCATCCGATGATCTCCTCTTAATAAATGTTGAGTAACTTTCTCCAAAATTATGCTATGATGTCAAGGTCAAAAGGTTTTTTACACCTGACCTGATATACGAATTGATTCGGATTTTGTACCTTTTGACCCTTATATCATGCTATCATATAAAAGATACGGTATAAATCGAACGATTTGTAAATATTCATATATTTCAGGAGGTATTCGAATGATACAGGAATTACGCAGCAAATTCAAGGAACTGTTTGGTGATGATAACGGCGCGGAAGCATATTTCGCTCCCGGACGCGTCAACCTGATAGGCGAACACACCGATTACAACGGCGGACACGTATTTCCATGTGCGCTGACGATAGGAACTTACGCAGTTGCAAGGAAAAGGGACGACCGGACCATCAATTTCTACTCGATAAACCAGTCAGGGAAGGGACTGATCACCACTTCTCTGAACGATCTTACTCCTTCAGACGCCGCAGGATGGACCAATTATCCCAAGGGCGTAGTGTGGGCCTTCCTGGGACGCGGTTACAAGATAGACTCAGGTTTTGATATGGTGATCTCAGGCGATATTCCCGCAGGAAGCGGTCTGTCAAGTTCAGCTTCACTGGAGGTTCTGACCGGATTCATCCTCCGGGACCTGTATGGTCTTGACGAGGTGACCAATGTTGATCTGGCCTGCATCGGACAGTACAGCGAGAATAATTATAACGGCATGAACTGCGGCATCATGGATCAGTTCGCTTCAGCCATGGGTAAGAAAGACAACGCCATATTCTTAGACTGCAATACACTTGATTACGAATATGCGCCTATTGTACTCAATGGATATAAGATAGTTGTGACCAACAGCAAGGTTAAGCATTCCCTGGTTGATTCCGCATATAACGAAAGACGGGCTTTCTGTGAGAAAGCTCTGGAAGAACTTAAGGCAGTAACTGATATCAACACTTTGGGAGACTTAAGCGAAGCCGAATTCGAAGCGCATAAAGACGCCATAGCAGATCCTGTAAGAGTCCGCCGCGCGCACCACGCCGTGTATGAGAACCAGCGCACGATCAAAGCTGTTAAAGCCCTGAAGGCCGGTGACCTGGAAAGTTTCGGCAAACTGATGAATGAAAGCCATATATCTCTTCGTGATGACTATGAGACCTCCTGTCCGGAAGTTGACGTGCTCGTTGACGCTGCCTGGAAGGTTGACGGTGTGGTTGGCTCAAGGATCACCGGAGGCGGATTCGGCGGATGCTCGGTCAGCATCGTCAGAGATGATGCGATCGATTCATTCAAAACGGCTCTGACATCCGAGTATAAGGACAAATGTAACCTCACTCCCGAATTCTATGTTGTTGAGGTTGGTGACGGTCCGCATAAATTCTGATGTGACATTCATTACTATTCTAATTTGATCAGAATCAATTTGTATGAATAAGGGGACGGATCCAAGCGGACCGTCCCTTTTTTCATCATCTCTTTATTATCATGGACAACTGCCGATCGATCAGCGTTCCATAGATATCTCTCTATGCCAGAAATCCTCTGTTGGAATTCCCCACTACATTTTCGTTAAGCGTTCCTCTTCCGTAAGTAAGTCCTGCATATACGCTTTCCGAATTACTCATGATGGGACCGGATTTATTGGTATCTGCGATCTGTGCATATGCTTCACGAAGCCTTGATAATATGGATCTCACTTCATCAAGCGCTCCGGCGTCATCAGCACTGCTTAACGCGGTAAGCCTTCTGCTACAGTATATGTATAACTGAAGCATCTCTCCCGCCGGACTGTATTCGTAATTCAGCGAAGCGATAAGCTCATTGATGCTTTTACGGATATGTATGATACTGCTTTCAAGCGCCGGCTTATCCGATGTGCCGAATGCATCCTTTGCTTCATCGATATATGCGATCGCTATATCATATATGACGATCACCATATCCGTAGAATTAGCCTGCGATATTCTTCTTGTAAATTCCTGTTTCTTTTCGGTATTCATATGTCACTTATCCTTACATTTGCACGTACGGCTTTCCATGCACGATTACTGTAACAGCTGCAATGCCTGTGATGGACGGTCATTAGCCTGCGCAAGTACTGATGTAGCCGCCTGTGAAATGATCTGCTGGGTAGAATATGTAACCGTCTCTTCTGCCATGTCCGCATCCACCAGACCGGAATACGCTCCCGTCAGCGCCTCGTTCGTAACATTTAATGCTGCAACTGTGTGCTCGAGTCTGTTCTGATATGCTCCCAGACGGCTTCGCATATCATTCACATATGAAAGCGCCGCCTTGCAGTCATCCATTGCGATTCCTGCGCGCTCCTGAGCCGACAGGCTGGGACGTTTGTCATCATTCGGACCCAGATCAAGATCATCTATTCCCATAAGCTTAAGAGACAGTTCCGGAATACGTATCGACAGTATCTGATCCTCATTTGCTCCTATCTGCATATCCATGGGACCTAGCCCGGTGATCTGAACTTTGTTAAGAGCTACTGTCTGTGATGTTGCATTGGGTGTCTTCGGATCCGGGATCACTCCCGATACATCAAAGGTGATGCTGAAATGATTGGCACCGGTGATGGTAACCAATGTGCCGTTCACTTCAGTGATCTTAGCATCGTCGGGCCATGCTTCCCCTCCCCCGAGAGGATTGGCAGAAGCAGGAGCCTTACCGGTCTTGCCGTCATTTGCAAGAATAGTTGCTTCCGCATCGATATTTCCGTCATCGTCATATACAAGATCGAACTGATTAACGCTGTACTCGCCGATAGGAGTCTCATCAGAATAAGTGGCAACTTTCATCTCAAGGGCATCAGTATATCCCTTCATGTCAAAGCTTCCGTCAAGCAGTGTCTGTCCGTTAAACTCTGTTGTACTGGCTACTCTCTGGATCTCTTTCTTGAGCTGTGAGATCTCGTCCTGACAGAGCTTTCTGTCGTCATCGGTCATCGTATCCGTTGCACACTTGGTTGCCAGTTCGCTCATACGCTGCGCCATATCCGATACTTCCTGAAGCGCGCCGTCAGCGATACTGATGATATTGATAGCGTCATTAGAAGACTGGGTTGCCCTTGATATACCTTCGATCTGCATGTTCATGCGCTTGGACATTGCGTAACCCGAAGGATTATCTTTGGCCTCTGATACTTTAAGTCCTGAACTAAGCTTACGGATAGACTGAGACACCTTTCCGTCAGCCCTGTTAAGCGCCAGATTGGCATTCATCGCCTGCACATTATAGTTTATTCTCATAGTAAACCCCCTGAATATGGGCGACGTCCCTGTCTGAGATCAGGATGATATCCTTTCATCCTGCAGATGATAGATCTGCTTATATCGACTTCAATATCCGGATAAAGCTTCTTGCTGTCCGGTATAACTCTATGTTATTAATATCGGACGGTTCGCCGTCTTCCTTAAGACTTCCCGCTGATTTTTCATCATATCCGAACTGATCGGTGTATTTCTCCGTATCGATGGAACGGACTGATATAAGTTCAGGCATGAATCCCAACGCATCCGTAAGTTCACCGGCAGCGGCATTCAGCCTGTCTGCTGCTGTCTGCTGCTCATATGCGATATAGCCTGACATTCCGTTTGAATATGAAAACTCTGCCGCAACCGTTCCTATGGAAACCGTGGTCATAGTTATGGCAACTTTGCCGGCACCGCTCTCATGCTTCATGGTCAGACGGATCGATGTATATTCTCCGTCAAATTCAACGGGAATATCATATCTTTCATCACCTGCCATGGCTTTAAGCTGGCCTATCTGCTTTATCGAACTCTGTATCGCTCTGATGTCTATAAGATCTGCGGTTGCATACATTGCATCTGTCAGTTCAGACTCCATAGAATCCATAAATCCCAGATACCCGCCATATGCACTGTTACGATCAGTCATGCTGTCTATAAGAGTATTTGTAAGTGTATCTAATATAGAGGAACTATCGGTGGCTTCGCTGTCTGTTCTGCCTGCCATACGATCTGCGATGGGCCTGATATAATCGGCGCGTCTGTTCCGGATCGCATCAAATGCCTTCAGACTGCCTGCAGATACATCCTGTCCGGACATCAGCAGATTCTCAATCACTGTTTCATTCACCGGAGCATTGCGCACCTGGTCCTCCACGCTGAAAGCCGCTCTTATCTGGTCGTCGATGGAGACGCCTCGTCTTACAGAATCAACGCCGCCAAAAGAATCGTCAACCTTATAATCCATTCTTCCTTTTGCGGTACTTCTCATGGCTGACAACAGATTCTCAAATGTAATCTCACTTCCCATTGACAGAAGTTTCCCCAGCGAAGCATCTTCGGTTCTGTCAAGTTTGGAGAGCATTCTGTATATTCCGATATATGAATCTCTCTCAAGTTCGCTGATCTCGCTTTTCCTCTCCAGCTGCATAAGGAATTTTGCGAAATCACCGGCCTGTCTTTCCGGATCTGAATCCTGCTCATCCAGGTAGTCTGACATGTCCTGTATCGACATATTCAGCGGATTTACGTCATTTCTGATCATATTAAGTACCCTGTCAGGCGTAAGGCGGTTTATCACGCTTCTTAAGTTGATATCAGCAGTTCTTACCTGTTCTATCGAAACCGCCGTAATCTCCATGGAATTATATCCGAGGATCCTTACTGCCCTGCGGTTTAACTCATCTGTCTCTATCTGAAGGTCATTCAATATATCATCCACATTGCGGAACGCTTTTTTCACGGAATCTCCCATGTCTGCCCTGGGGGATGTCATAAGTGCTTCATAGGTTTCCCCTGCGCGTACATAATCCTGCCTTGCCCGGGTTCCCGCTTCATATACCTCACTTATCGTATAGGTTTCTTCCGCTCCGAACCTAAGAACGTTCACCGACCTGTATTGCCCTAAGATTGCTGCCGGAGCAGAATATATGTCGGCGATCACGCTCTTGGTTTCTCTGTACAGAGCCGCTTTAGACTGTGCGGCATTATTCTATTCATTGGGGAAAAGTCTGTGTGCAATGACCTGTTCCGCTTCCTTTAACACATTCACCAGCTCTTCCATGGGGGTAATGTCGATCTGTATATTACTGCGAAGCAGCATCCTGTTCGCTTCTGCGCTCATTGTTATGCGCGCTTCTTCAAGCAGCCTGCGCGCATGAAGCTGATCCGCCGACAGTTCCTGCTCAGGACCGGATCCGGTCAATGTCTGACCGCTCGTATCTGCCAAAGCGGGGGCGACGGTCTGCGGATCAGGTGTAACCCTTATCTCTTCTGCCGCGATCTGCAGATTCCGGATATTAAGCAGCTGTCCGTCCGATACGACCTTATCCGCTGCCTCATCGGGAATGCTCATAATGTCCGATTCAAGTTCATCTGCCTTAATATATATGGATTCATCATAGGTAAGATTTGCGCGCGTGGCAGGAATACCTGCGCTCATCCCTATGATCACGGATCTTGCAATATCTTCGGAAGACATATCCGATCTGAACTTTTTAAGCGAATCCAGCCCCAGAACAGTCTCTGCCGTAAACGGAATGCCTCGTCCTATCAACAGTTCTGCATCTGACAGAGTCTCATCACTCACATCCAGTCCGCTTTTTTTAATGGTTTCCTCAATCTGGCCCTTAAGTTCACCGATACCGTCAGTTCCGGCCATACGGGTCACATATCCGTCTTCCGAATAGTATCCTCCGCCCTGTGAAGCGGAAGAACCTGAATTTGCCGCCTGGTATACATTTTCAACCGTAGGGGATTTCGCACTGCCTGCCAGAAACGCCGCAGTATCATCGGATATAGGCAGCACCTCTTTAGCCAGTGTAACCGCATCCGCAATATCAGATATGTTACCTGGTGTCACCGGAAGGTCATTCTCATGCATCATCTGCGACAGACCGCTCAGATCCAGCCCTGCATCCGACACCTTCTTAAGCAGTGCATTTGCTGATGTCTCGGATCCGGTGATGTCAGCCAGCGTATCTGCATCCAGCGTATCCGTATATCCTGCTATATCTGCTCCGCCGCGTATAAGCGCCGCCTTAATATCGTCAAGTATAGTCACACAGTCTGACGCATCCATATCTTCGGGCGCCTTGCCCGTCCGCACCATTTCAGCGTAATCCTCATCAGACATCGACAGACTCATGACAGACAGATAGTCTGTCTTAAGCTGCACATCGGTCTCGCTTAAGTTCGCCGCAAAGTCACTGTCAGGCTGCTTTGAAGCGGTCATGAAAGGCAGATCACCGTTTGTGCCCATTGCCACTGCAAATCCGTTTGACATAGCAGCGTCAATGCTTTTTGATGTTTGAATACGGGAATTATCCACACGTAAATGATCATTTACGTTTTGATTAAGACGCAGAGAATCGATATCAGGGTTTATGTTCATATGTTCCTCCGTAATACGCATTCCTTTGCGTCTGCCCAACACGTCCCTGTGTCAATGGAAATATAACTGCTTTAACCTTTATATCGGCCCGTGCTCATTTATTCTTTAGTTATAAGGCTTAGTTATTAGTTATGCGGCTTACTTATTCCAAACAGGACAATACCCTTGGAATACCCGCCGTTTATCCCGGCCAGAAGAGCGCTTACCGAATCATACGGGCCGATGACCGAGCCGTTTCCGTATACATTATGCGCTACATACCCTGCAGATCCTTCGGTATTACTCTGATCGGACATTTCTCTGGTTATACATACTGTATGAACCTTGTTGAAAATGCTTCTTCTGTCATTGTAAAACATGATAACGGATACATCGGAGTGATCAGCGATCTCATCAAAACAAGCCGGATCAAGGGTTTCTTCCACCATGAATCCTTCTTTCCTGAAGAAATCACCTATAGCCATGGGCGCCGTACCGAATCTCCCGCTTAAGACCATTCCGTCACGCTCAAAATGACCGATCAGTTCATCAAGCCCGGCCTTTTTCCCCATGGATCTGAGTGCATTATAAACTGCTATAACTTCACATCCGGCATAAGCCATGTCCGACCGGCCGTATTTGATCATTCCGAAATTGTGCTGATTCTCTATATATTCTGCCAAAGCAGCCCGTGAATCTCCCCGGTCCTGCTCTATATCATTATCAGATCTGCTCTTCGGCGATTTTAACAGCTTTTGTATTTCCAGACTTCTTGATTCTGCCTGTCTTCCTGCATATTTCCAGCTGATCCGCATCCTGCGGCCGATATGTCTCATCCGGTCTAATACGTTTACAACCGTCCTGTTTTTCACTTTTTCCGGTATAAAAGATAAAAAAAATCCCATGTAAATAAAATACACCCTTAAAATCTGAAAAAAAAGTAGTATACTGTTTATTATGGAACACATCACGGAGACATTATTAAATAAGGGTGCCAATGAAGCTGCCGAGAGGGGCGAAGATATATTAAAACTTCGTCTCGAATGTATCGTACAGTTCGTGTATTATCTTATCCTTGGCGTAATCTTCTTAAATAACCGTATCGGGCATCACTATATTCCAATGTTCATCGCAGCGGTTATTCAGTTTGTGATCTTCTTCAGATCTTATAAATCCACAAGAAATGTCGGTCAGATAGTATTCATACTGTGTATGTGCATTTTCTCTATACTTCCGACGGCATCTCTGGGCGTTGATCTGGGCTTTCAGTATTTTATGTATGTAGCACTGATGCTCATTTTGCTTGAAACATCTGTTTCCTATTCCAATAAGATAGTTTGGTGTTTTGCCAGCATACTTGTTTCGGTGATAATGCATGCGATCAACTATATATACGGACTTTCATACCTGTCTACCGCAGGAGCCGACCTGGCAGCAAGAGTACGTGTAATGAACGAGGTGGCAGTTGCCCTTAACGTGATCATAATAGGCTTGTCATTTGCAAGACACGAAGTTGAGGCCCAAAGAGCCCTGTATCTGGCTAATCAAAAGCTTAGGCTTGCCGCTGATACTGATGCCTTAACCAAACTTCCCAACAGACGCGCGATACTGGAAGTTCTGGGTGAGATCGATCTCGACAACGATGAAACCATCTCGATCGCAATGGGTGATATAGATCATTTCAAGAACGTTAATGATACTTACGGACACGATGCCGGTGATGAAGTACTTAAGACAGTAGCCTCCGCCATAATGGAATTCATGGATGACAAAGGTTACTGCGCACGCTGGGGCGGCGAGGAATTCCTGCTTGTATTTGCCGGATTAAACGGTGATGATGCTTATATGGCCCTCGATACATTCCGCCGTCGTCTGGGAGACATCACAACCACCTACGGCGACGCCCAGATCAAAGTCACCATGACCTTCGGACTGGAAGAACACGGATTCTATCAGAGTACGGCACAGACGATCAAAGACGCCGACTCCAAGCTATATACCGGAAAAGAAACCGGTCGTAATAAGGTTGTATATTAGTTTTCCCCATATCGCAGATAATAAATCGGCCGGGACACGCATCGTGCCCCGGCTTTATTTTCGATATGGATAATACTTATAATTTCTCCGGTTCCGGATAATCAACGCCGAAGGTTTCAACAGTAACTGTCTGCATCACCTGATCTTCACGCGGTCTGTCCTGATAATCGGTATCAGTTTCCGCGATCTTATTAACGACTTCCTGACCTTCTATGATCTTGCCAAATGCCGCATATAAGCCATCAAGATGTGGAGATGTTTTATGCATGATGAAAAACTGGCTCCCTGCCGAATCAGGCATACGGCTTCTTGCCATCGACAGAATACCTTCTGTATGCTTCAGATCGTTTTTGAAACCGTTCTCTTCAAATTCCCCGCGAATGCTGTAGCCGGGACCACCCATTCCCGTTCCTTCCGGGTCTCCCCCCTGTATCATGAATCCGCGGATCACGCGATGAAAGATAAGTCCGTCATAAAAGCCCTTTTTGATCAGACTTATAAAATTATAAACCGATTGCGGGGCGATCTCGGGATATAACTCCGCTTTCATAACATCTCCGTTTGACATTGTAATGGTTACTATAGGATTATCAGCCATATCATCCTCCTGAATTTTAAATGTATATATATCATAGCTTATGATTGAAATTATTTCAAAAAAAATGTATTTTGACATTCAGTGAATGTCAATCAGGCCTCACATTTGTTCCAAAATAGATATATGACACTCACTTAGTTGTCAAACCCGGTTTAGGATACAAGAGAGGCCTGATGATCAAAACTCTGACGCCGGATAACCGGCGCAACATCTGTGGCAATAACATAGCCCGAATGCGAAAAGAGCGTGGTTTCTCCCAGCGGCAGTTAGCTGAGAAACTACAGGTCTACGGTCTGATTATTGACAAAAATGCGATCCAGCGGATCGAATCAGGCAAACGGATCCTAACCGATATAGAAGCCCTGGCGTTATGCAAGACTTTTGATGTTTCCTTTGAAGAGCTGGCTTCACCTTTCAGTATAATAGTTCATGATTGATCATATATAAAAGAGCTGTCCGAAAAACGGGCAGCTCTTTTTTGAAAAAAAAGTGGAACAATATTGACCATAATCCAGTGTTGCATACGTATCCATGTTATATTGCAATCGATCAGTTCTGATCCAGGCGGTTTCAATGCTGATCATACGTGATACGGGCAGGTTTCGATCCAGGCATGTCGGAACCTGCCGGCAACCAGACCCCTTGCAGGAAAATCAACTTTCAGTCACACAACGCCTGCACTCTTTCCTATTGCATCAGATAAGACGGTTTATGGGACAGTTCAACAGGATCCGTAATATGCGAGAAGATAAAGACTGGTCACAGTTAAAGGTGGCAACCATGCTTAAAATCTCACGAAAAGTATACTCAAATTACGAAAACGGCAGAACCCAGGTTCCCTCCGAAATACTGGTTGAACTGGCTGATATCCACGGAACATCAATGGACTATCTCGCAGGACGTACCGACTCTCCCTATTTTGAAAAGATAACATACATCCCCGGTGATAAACATCACACGGTCACATCATTATCCGTCTCCGATCAACCATGACACTTTAGGCCGTTTATCACTGGTCATCCTCAGAAGGATCTTCTCTGAGGGCTTCAGCCTGAGTTTCCTGAATATCCGGAAATGCCGACAGCATCGGTTCTATATCCGTCTTCTTATGTATTATCCTGTCCACATAATTAGTTGTACACTTCATTACAAGCGGTGACAGAACTACAACACCGATAAGGTTGGGAAGCATCATAAGACCGTTAAAGGTATCTGAAATATCCCATGCAAGCTGAGCTTCCATAACTGAACCGCCTAAAACCAGCGCAACGAAGAATATCCTGTAAGGCCATACTCCCTTTTCTCCGAACAGATATCTGCAGGCAGTTGTTCCGTAATGTGACCATCCAAGAACAGTTGAATATGCAAAAAGCAATATTGCGATGGCAATGAATCCGGATCCTACGACCCCGAAAGCCTTTCCAAACGCATAACTCATAAGATTGCTCGAACCGCCGATGGAATCAAGGATAACTGCATCAGCTTCACCTGTAGCCAGATCAACTGCGCCTGAAGATAACAGAACAAGCGCGGTAAGCGTACAAACTATGATGGTATCCGCAAATACCTCAAAGATTCCCCACATTCCCTGTCTGATGGGTTCCTTAACGTTAGAACTTGAATGAACCATAACCGAAGAACCAAGACCTGCTTCATTCGAGAACACGCCTCTCTTAAAGCCCATCTTCATGGCAAGGGCGATACCTGCACCAAATCCACCGCCGGCTACAGCCTTCATGGAAAATGCTCCCTTAAATATAGCACCGAATACTGCAGGGATGGTGCCTATGTTCATTATTATGATAATGATAGCTCCGATAAAATATATGATAACCATGAACGGCACAAGTCTCTCTGTAACAAGAGCAACTCTCTTTAATCCGCCGATAACAACCAGGCCGACTGCGATCACCAGGAATATTCCTACTGCGATCTTAGGTATTCCGAATGCATTGTTTACATTTGATACCATTGAATTGACCTGGCTCATATTGCCTATTCCGAAGCTTGCAAGCAGACAGAATATTGAGAAAAGTACAGCAAGCACGCTTCCGACAGTCTTAAGGCCTTTCTTAGCGCCGAGACCGTCTCTTAAGTAATACATAGCACCGCCGTGCCACTCACCGTGCTCATCCTTGCGTCTGTACAGGATACCAAGCACGTTCTCCGAATAGTTGGTCATCATGCCGAAGAAGGCGATGATCCACATCCAGAATACTGCTCCGGGTCCTCCCGTTGCTATGGCTCCGGCAACTCCAACGATATTACCGGTACCTACAGTCGCAGCAAGCGCCGTACAAAGTGACTGGAACTGTGATATGGTCCGATCCTGCGTGTGTCCGGTGACATGCTTGTCTCTGAATATCGCTCCTAAGGTATTATGCCACCAGTGTCCCCAGTGGGTAACCTGGAAAAACTTAGTGAGAACTGTCATCAGTACGCCTGTACAGCCAAGCAGTATCAAGGCCGGCCATCCCCAGACAGCTCCGTTAATCGCGTCGTTTACACGGGTAATTACATCGATCATTTCACGGTCTCCTCTTTATACATGTATACAATCCATTTCAAAAAAATACAGAGTTCATCAAACTAGACGACTCTGCCTACTCTGAAGATGATACCCTAAATGTAAACAAATGTCAAATATAAGGTGTTTTCAATGGTCACGTGATATAATTTTCCTGTAACCGGATGTAATGACTCTGAGACGGATCAACTACAGTATGGAACACCGATACTTAAAAGCCCTCGTTCTAAATACTTCCAATGAGAGCACGATACATGATTTCCTGAGCAACGCTGCTGATGATATATCACCTCTGATACACATCGGAGGGTATTATGATGATGCCCTTTATATATGTGACGATGAATCAAAGTGCAGATCCCTGATCACACAGGGCTGCGCCGTCTGCGGGATTATCCATGAGCATAACAGGGATTGTCAGTTTGACGGGATCGGTTATATCATTGAAGATCCCGCAGAGATAAGTCTCCCCGATTATGAACATATATATAGAAGTCTCACCGGTATTCCGGCAGATATTCTCGAAACAGAACGTTTCATCCTCCGCGAAACAACTTTGGATGATCTGGACCGGATGTTTGAGATATATGACGACGATGATGTCAGAAGTTTCATAGAACCGCTCATGTCAAGAGCCGAGGAAGAAGAATACTTCAGGAATTATATCGATCGCATCTATGCTTTCTATAATATAGGTTTCTGGTCTATAATCCGCAAAAACGACGGGCTGATGATCGGGCGCGCAGGCATAGAGTATACCGACGAAGACGGCGTGGCCGAACTTGGTTTTATCATAGACGGACACTGCCGCAGACAGGGATACGCATACGAGATCACATCTGCAATAATAGACTATGCAAGAGACATTGAAGATATAGATGTCGTGATCGCAAGGATCAGGGAAGATAATACCGCCTCACAGGATCTGTGCCGGAAGCTGGGCATGAAACCGGGACGTGAGTTGAATGACTCTCTCATCCGGTGGAGCATAAAAGTAAGTTCATAAACTGCTGAGGTCTGAAGAGAATAATATGGGGATCACCCGGGAAAATATCGTTCTGAACACCCCTATAAAAGGGAGGATGCCGGGTAACTGGTCAGTCACCCGGCATTTATTATGAAAAAGTTTAATTTAAACCACTTGGAAAAATCTCTTTTGTTTTGCTTTACATGTATTATTCTATAGTGAACTTTTGAAGAAAAAATGCCAGGACATTGAACATGTTTTAAATTAAATGTAAACAAAATGTGAACTGAGTCTGGAAATACATGAAAAACGGCGCCCCCTAAAGGGCGCCGTAACTAATCTGATTCACGCAGCCTGCGCGAGGTTCTTATGCTTTGCCATCTGATCCGAGAACATACTGGATCTTATGAGCAACCATATCCTTAACTGCCTGACGTGCGGGCTTTAAGTACTGACGAGGATCGAAATGATCAGGATGCTCATCAAAATACTTACGGATATTACCTGTCATGGCAAGACGGATATCTGAATCGATATTGATCTTGCAGACTGCAAGTTTAGCTGCCTGACGGA
>JAEEGL010805643.1_pt1 | contig 13868 bp, 10 predicted proteins | sample 9134231 | NCBI WGS metagenome assembly JAEEGL01 (sample SAMN16246548, study PRJNA631951) | gut metagenome | biome: gut microbiome; feature: rumen; material: fiber-attached | host: Bos | place: Iran: Karaj | collected 2018-10
GATTTAGCATCGATGTTCTTGTTGATCTCTGATGACTTTGAATCAGTGTTCTTATTGATTTCTGAGGCCTTGCTTGTCACATGCTCTGTAAGACCGCTGATCTTTGCTTCAATGTTCTTACTGAGAGTCTCAAGCTTCTCAGAGAAAGATCCTGTCTGCTTATCTACCTTCTCTGAAAGCATCTCTGACTTGGAATCAATATTCTTATTGATCTCAGATGTCTTAGTGTCGACGTTCTTGTTGATTCCGGCTGCATTGTCCTCAATGCTCTTCTTGATATCTGCTGCCTTCTCATCGATGTTTTTGTTTATCTCAGAAGATTTTGCATTTACGTTGTTGTTTATTTCAGTTGTCTTTGAGTCAATTTTCCTACTTAAATCAGATGACTTAGTATCAATATTTTTGTTAGTCTCAGAAGACTTAGCATCTACATTCTCGTTGATTCCAACTGCACTGTCTTCGATGCTCTTTTTGATATCTGCTGCTTTCTCATCGACATTCTTGTTAATCTCTGAGGATTTAGCATCGATGTTCTTGTTGATCTCTGATGACTTTGAATCAGTGTTCTTATTGATTTCTGAGGCCTTGCTTGTCACATGCTCTGTAAGACCGCTGATCTTTGTTTCAATGCTCTTACTGAGAGTCTCAAGCTTCTCAGAGAAAGATCCTGTCTGCTTGTCTACTTTCTCTGAAAGCATCTCAGACTTGGAATCTATATTCTTATTAATCTCAGATGCCTTAGTGTCGACGTTCGTGTTGATTCCGGCTGCATTGTCCTCAATGCTCTTCTTGATATCTGCTGCATCTTCGTCAACATTCTTGTTAATCTCTGATGATTTTTCATTGAGGTTATTGTTAATCTCAGATGACTTAACGTCTACGTTGTTATTTATTTCAATTGTCTTTGAGTCGACGTTCTTGTTGATCTCTGCAGACTTGGTCTCAACATTTTTGTTAATTCCAGCAGCATTATCTTCTATACTCTTCTTGATGTCTGCTGCCTCTTCGTCAACATTCTTGTTAATCTCTGATGATTTTTCATCAAGCTTCTTGCTAATATCTGATGACTTAGCATCTACATTGTTGTTTATTTCAGTTGCCTTTGAATCAATGTTGTTATTAACCTCAGAAGCCTTGTTTGTCACATGCTCTGTAAGGCCGCTGAGCTTAGCTTCAATGCTCCCTCTGAGAGCTTCAAGCTTCTCTGTAAATGTTTCTGTCTGCTGGTCTACTTTCTCTGAAAGCATCTCTGACTTTGAATCAGTATTCTTATTGATCTCAGATGTCTTAGCATCGACATTCTTATTGATTTCAGCTGCATTGTCCTCAATGCTCTTCTTGATATCTGCTGCCTCTTCATCAACATTCTTGTTAATCTCAGAAGCCTTTGTATCTGTTTTTTCATTGATTTCAGAAGTCGTTTTATCGATGTTCTCGTTAATAGATGCTGTTTTGTCATCTATGCTCGTCTTAACCTCTGTTGTCTTATCTTCTACATTCTTGTTAATCCCGGCTGTCTTAGTCTCAAGATTTTTATCAAGCTCAGAAGCCTTTCCTTCGAGGTTCTCATTCAGCTTTTCAGAATTTAAATCAATGTTTTTTGCAAGCTCGACTGCCCTTGATTCAACATTTGAATTGATCTCACCAGTCTTGTTGGCAAAGTCCTGACTCATATTGTTGTAATTGTCATCAACCTTGATTCCAACCTCAGAAACACTTAAAGAAAGATCTGACTGAAGTGCGTTCAGAGTAGTCTTATAAGTCTCCATGGCGCTTAAGTTGTAGTTAGCAATAGAGCTGTCCATTTCAGAAAGCTTTGCAAAAAGCTCCTCGTATCTGGTGTTAACGTTCTTGTTTATGGAAGCATCGCCGTTTTTTACAACGCCCTTTAGTTCTTCCATCAAAGCCTTGTTACTATCCTGCATAGTCTCAAAGCTCTGGTTGATCTTCACAAGATCTGAGTTGATCAGCTCAAAGCTGTTGGCAATCTGATTTCTGGTCACATTGTTTCCATCCTGCACCTGCTTTTCAAGAGACGAAATTCTATCATTTGTCTTTTGAATTGCAGAATGAAGCTCAGCAATGCTCTTGTCAAGCCCAATGATCTTCTCAGTTACAGTGCTGTTTATCAGGGTTGTTTCATTGTTGTTTTCCCTGTCATTTATCGTTTCTTTATCTTTGTTTGTCTTTTCATAAATAGAGTCAATACTCTTCTTGTTGTCACAGACGAGCTTATCTAGTTCAGAGAGATAGTTCTTGATCTCAGCCAGCTTTTCTGCTGTCTGCTTGTTACCCTCCTTAGTTGTCTGCGTAAGTTCTTCAGTTACATTTGAAGTAACTACAGGAGTACTTAGATATATAAGTCCCCCGCAAAGCAGTAGTGCGATCACCACAGAAATCGCCACTACCAGTGTGTCGTGTTTTCGCAGCTTTTTCAGAAGCTGCCTGATTGAATTGTTTGCCTTCATAACATCCCTTCCTTTATTTCGCCGGTATATAGGGACGCAAAAAAGACACCACTATATACATAGCGTATTTTTGATAAAAAGTGTGAAATATCAACAGGAGAATTCCTGTGATTAGTGCCGACTGACTGTCGACGATTTTTGATTATACAGAAATGAAAGATTAATTCAATAGTTTTTTTGAAGTTCACAGATTGTTCACAGATTACTGGAATCTGACGGAAGATGTTTTATAACCAGCGCTCCGATAAGGCCGATAACAAGGCCGCTTACGATTCCGCTGATCCACAGCACTGGAAGATACCAGAAGATTGCTCTTGTATTCAAAAGAATCATAGCAACCAGAATCTGACCGATATTATGAGTTATGCCTCCTGCAACGCTGACGCCTGCTGTGCCAAACCTGCGAGTCTTTTTTAGGATTATCATCACAACAGTGCTAAGCATTCCTCCTGCCAGGGAAAATGCAAAGCTCATGAAACTGCCAAAAAGCAGACTTACAACAATGATCCTTACAAAATTTATAGCGACCGCGCCTTTATCACCAAGGATATAGAGAGCTGTGACCACAACGATATTGGTAAGTCCCATCTTAACTCCAGGCACAGCAACAAAAGCCGGAATCTGAGCCTCAACATAGCTAAGGATCAGAGCCAGCGCAGTGCATACCCCATATAAAGTTAGTCTTCTTGTCTTATCCAATACTACCCATCTCCTGTAAAGCTCAGCCTGTAACAGCGTCGTATTCAGGCTCCGAAGCATCACTGTCACCAACGATTTCAACCGTAACCCTGTTTGGAAGGCAGATTATTGACTGGCCAGCCCTGCTTATTTTTCCCATGTTTATGCAAAGATGATCAGGGCAACTGGCAGAAGTAAGGTATGCCTCTCCGCCGCTTATGACAAGCAGGTTACTGCCTCCCTGATACCCCTTTATCTCATAGGTCAGGTCTTCATCCAGCGGAAAGGTGGCCACAGTTTTCCCATCGACTGAAACCACCACCTCTTTGCCACTTTTCCCTGACAATATAAGGATTGCTGTGAATACCACCAGCACAAGCAATAGCCCTGCAATCAGATATATGTCATTTTTTAAAAACAGCTTTTTTTCCAAGTAGTTCCCCCCACTGTCAAGGCCTGCCGTCAGCACTGAAAAGACTGTTCACCGCTGCAAAATACTCTCCTTCGCTCCGGCTCTTCCTGATGGCCTTCAGTTCCTTTTCGTTATTCTCAAATCTTTTTGTTAAAAATGCCCAGTGCTCCAACATTTTGAAAATCAGGTTCCTGTCCTCAGGAATAAAATCCGAGTAGGCAAAATAGAGCCTCTTAAGATACTCCTTAAGCTCTGCGTTAGTAAGCTCCTGCCCTCCTGACAACTCTCTTGAAAGAGCTGGGTTCTCAATTATTCCCCTGCCAAGCATAAAGCTGTCAGCATATTCCTTAAGCTCCTCAATAAACCCCAGATCATCCTTTGAAAATATATTTCCATTATAACAGATAGGTGCTGTTCCGCCTGATTCCCTGTATATCCTGACAGCATTTTTAAAAGCATCAATCCTGGGCTCGCCTCTGTAGTAATCCTCCCTCACTCTTGCGTGGATCACAAGCTCGCTTAGAGGAAGCTTTGCAAAAATCTTCATTAAATCAATTGCTTCCTCTTCATCATAAAAGCCCAATCTGCACTTTAGGGAAATGTCAATGTCATCTTCAGCTTCTTTGGTCTTTTCAAAAATCTCTGAGAGCATCCCATCCAGATACTCAGTATCCAGCAAAAGTCCTGCTCCCTTATGCCTGTTTACAACTGTAGGCGCCGGACATCCGAGGTTTAAATTCACCTCTTTATAGCCCAGCTTTTTCATCTCATCCTTTGCCCATAAAAATGTGTCTGCTCTTCCTGCCATTATCTGGGCGACAACCCTTTCCTTTTGCTCTGCAAAAGACGGACTGTTCTCAAATAGCGCATCCCTCTTTTCCCTCTTCTTAAAATGGAAGTTGTGGGTGGCTGTTATAAAAGGCGTATAGTACTTGGCGATGGTGCTGCCAAACATCTCGTTATGTATATTTCTTAGTGGATATTGAGTTATCCCCTCCATAGGCGCAAAGTAATATCTCGTCATTAAAAAACTCCTTAGCAATCACAATGCAAACAATCATAGATTTTTCACATAATTGTAGTATAATATAAAAAGTTTTAGGTAACAAAATCTATATTTTATAGGAGCTAAGGGGAATTATGAGTCAGGAGAAAATTGACGCCTACAAAAAAGAAAAAGCAGGCCGTAAAGAAAGAATCGAAAAGCAGAAAATCAGAAAGAAGATTGCAAAGATTGTAAGCTGCGTAGTTGTTTCTGTTGCAGTAATTGCTATCGCTGCTGTTATTATCTGGAACAACTTTGGCAAATCCAAGGATGCTGCAGCTACTGACGAGGCTGCTGTAGAGATTTCTACTGAAGTCGCAGAGGATACTGTTGCTGACACAGCCGCTGATACTGCTTCTGATGCTTCAACTGCAGAATAATAGATAAAAACTGAATACAAAATCCAGGAGCAGCGCTATCTGATAACTTCAGGAGCCCTGCTCTTTTTGTTTTCTAAGTCAAAACCTATCACAAATTAGTTAATTGTTGTAATATTAATCTTAGACGCTAACAATTGTCAGGAGGATTCATGCACGAAACAACGCATTTTTCTTATAACAATGGCACAGTTAATATTCAGCTGGGCTCTGACAGCCTTTCAGAGATCGCTGCTCCGGACTTTCGATTTGAGGACTATAACCGGCTTGTGAAAGCCTGCTTTAATACAAAGCAGCTCCAGACCATCAGTGATGGAGAAACTGCAGACATTTCTTTTAATCTTACATTGTCTGATGACATCGAAAATTCAAGCATAAAATCGCGTCTTTCAAAAGCCAGAGAAAAAGAAGAAGCAACTCTCGGAAAACTTACAGAGAGCGTCTATATGGATTTTTCCTTAAACAGGTCACTTTCACCAGAAACTGCAGAAGAGCCTGACAGCTTCTACAGCGACTGTACAATGCAGATTGACATTCCCCTGTATCTGATCTCCGAGGGCAGGTCCTACTGGCTGATGACTGAATACATGGGAAAAAGCGTTCTGCTACCGGACCTTGATAACGAGCCTGATTCCATAACCATAGAGGCCCGAAGCATGACTACAGGAGTACTGTTATATCAGGATCCGCTTGATAGTCTTACAAATGAGCAAGCAGGTACTATTCACATCCAAAAGCGCTACTTTTTTATACCCGGAATACTGCTCCTTATTGGACTATGGTTTTTTATCAATCATCTACACAAAAAAAGTTCATAATCCCGCATTTTTCTGATATACTAATCTGCTATATTATTTTTTGAGGTATGGTAATTGAAAATGAAGACAAAATTCGCAACAGTTATTGCCCTTCTTATCATGGCTCTGGCTGTTTTAAGCGGCTGCTCTACTTCCAAAAGCAGTTTTTCTTCAAAGGAAAAGCAAGGGCAGTCTGAATCAAATAATATTGATGTCTCCGGGCTCACGTTCGGCGTATGCATATATCAGCTTTCCGATAACTTTATGCATCAGTTTTCCGACGAGACAGTAAAGTATCTTACAAGCCTTGGTGTTCCTGATTCCAACATCACAGTTTGCGATGCGGAAAACAATAAGGATACCCAACTTTCACAGGTTGAGAAGCTTATTGAAGAAAAGGTTGATGCTCTCATCATCAATCCCGTAAATACCGGTATAGTTCACACCATGACAGATAAAGCCAGTGCCAGTGGCATTCCTGTTATATACATAAACAGAGAACCGGAAGCCTCTGAAGAGATCCGATGGGAGGATTATAGTCTAAATGTCACTTATGTTGGCTGCGATGCCAGACAATCAGGCATTTACCAAGGTGAACTGCTTCTTGAGCTTGGCATTTCTGTTATTGATAAAAACAGTGATAACTCAATAAGATATTTCCTTATCGAAGGCGCTCCCGAGAACATCGACGCCAGATACAGATCTGAGTACTCTGTTGCCACTCTCAACAACGAGGGCTGGAACATGGATTGTCTTTATACCGCAGTAGCTGATTGGGATAGTATTAAAGCAAAAGAAATGGTTGGCAATGCCCTTACCACCTATCCTGATGTAGAGCTGATCATCTGCAACAACGATGCTATGGCGATGGGCGCTATAGAGGCTCTTGGTGCTCATGGTCTTACCCCCGGCAAAGATGTATATGTTATCGGCGTAGATGCCCTTCCTCAGGCGATTTCTATGGTTGAAGACGGCAGGCTTGTGGGAACCGTTTTTAACGACTACATATCACAGTCTCACAGCGCTGTAGATGCTGCTCTTCGCTATATTGAAGGAAAAAGCAACGAGCATTTCATCGGCTGTGATTACATTAAGGTAAACAAAGAGAACGCAAAAGATATTCTTAAACTCATACAGGAGTAAAGCTGCGTTTTCCGGAGGAGATGTATTAAATGAAATTACTAATCGCACAAAAGCTCTGGGCTTTTTTTATCGTATTTTTTGTGCTGTGCCTGATCCCGGATTCCTATTCTTCCGACGAAAAGAAAAAGGGTGAAGCTGATGAAGATGGTGAAGCTCCAGCACCAAAAAAGAAGTTCAGTATTCATGATATTACACTAAAATCTATCGGAAGACGAATTGTCAATACGTTTAAGGGCAATTGGGTGGTACTTACAATCTTTTGTATTTTCCTTATTGCTTTTACCCGAATTACTGTAGCCTCCGGCTCCATGGAACCAACTGTAATGACAGGCGACAAGCGCTTCCTTGTGGACTGCGTCTTTGGCTATAAGCCCGAACGAGGCGATATCATTGGTTTTACAATGGGCGAGGAGGTCTGGCTAAAGCGTGTTATCGGACTTCCCGGAGACCTTGTGGAAATATACGGCGGAAAGGTGCATATAAACGGCGAGGAACTTGAAGAGAGCTATCTTCAGCCAAGACTATTTACAGATCACGGAAACAGCAAGGTCTACACAGTTCCTGATGGATGTCTTTTCGTTCTTGGTGACAACCGTACAAACTCCTATGATTCCCGCTACTGGGCTACCCCATATATTGAGACTTCAAGAGTTATTGGAGTCTATAAGGGATCATTGACCAATTATGTAAAATCGTTAATTCCTTAATTCAAAAGCAAAAACCCTATACTGTGGTAAAGTAATTATTATAAATCTCTTAAAAACATAAATTATTATTCATTTTTATAGATTTCATGCTGCGTAAGTGATACTATGTGCTCAATTAGAAACATGGATTGCTTTACGCAGTTTTTTATACCTTCGTAAAAGGATTTTAAGAAAGGTCGTGAATATGATGAGAAAAGGATTTCTGAATCATATGCCTAAAGTTTTATCTTATGCTCTCCTTATCTTATTGGGAGTTCTTCTGATGCGCCCGGTTAATGTCAAGGCCGAAACAGCTATTGGAGTATATGAAACAAGTGATGGGTTGTTTACATATTTTGAGTATTCTGATTATGTAGAGATTACTGCATATAACAGTACTAACAGTGTTGTTGTTGTGCCTTCTGCAATTAATGGAAAAACAGTAAAAACAATCATCTATTCCACATTCGAAGGTAATGCTGATATTACACATGTCACCTTACCAGATAGCGTTAATTCAGTGGAAATGTTTCAATTTCGAGGGTGTACAAGCCTGAAGTCCGTTACTATCCCTAATTCAGTCACAAAAATTGAGGTCGATGCCTTTAAAAATTGTTCTAACTTGGAGAGCCTGTACCTTCCCGCAAGCGTAAGTGTTATAAAAGACAATTTTGTAGCCGGATGCAGTTCTTTGAAACGGATCACAATTGAAAATACCACTGCCACTGTTTCAGGTAATGCATTTTCAAATTCAGAAAGTAGTCATGAAGCTATCAACGATTTTCTAATTCTATATATTGATGAAGCAAGTACGGCCGCGGCTGTCCTTCCTAATATTAATGCATATAGAAAATATACTGTTCGCGAAAGATCGGAATCCCCCGATAGACCTTCCAGTGGAGGATCCGGTAGTAGCTCGAGTGGCAGTTCAGGTAGCGGATCTGGTAGTAGATCATTGCCTGACACAGCAGATGCTGATTCAAGATATCCGATTTTGATACTGTTTGTTTTGTCCTTATCATCCTGCCTTGCACTGGGCTTAGTTAAGCGCAAAACTGCAAAATGAAACTCAGAATATTAAATGTCATTCAAATAATACTACTAGTAATAGCGGCTGTTACCGGCGGATATCTTCTTAGCATATTCGTCAGAGACAGGCTTAGTGTGCACTATTGGAAGAATATTCAGATGTCGAAAACCCAGGCAAGTACTCTGGAGAGCGAGGATATTCTTCCTTCTCTTTTGTCTGTTTATGAAAAGAATTCCGACCTTATCGGCTGGCTCAAGATTGAGGGTGGCCATATCGATTTCCCTGTTATGCAGACCAAAAATGATCCGGAGTTTTACCTAAGGCATGACTTCGAAAAAAATGATTATTCAAGAGGTGTTCCTTTTGCTGACTACAGATGCAGAATTGTTCCCGAGCAGGGTTTTAACACGATAATCTATGGTCATTACACCAACAGTGATGACATGTTCCGCTGGCTTCTTAATTATTCCGGAAAAAAATGGTATGAAGGCCATAAATACATTCAGTTTGATACACTTTACGAGGAAGGAACCTACGAGATTGTTTCCGCCTTTTATTTTGACGCTACTAACTCAAGACTTCTGGAAGAATGGAATAAAACTGAAAACGATGCTTACACCGTCTACAATTTTATCAGCACAGAATCCATATCGGATTTCAGGAAATTCAAAGACAGCTTGAAGGAGCTTAGCATCTATGAAACAGAAAAAGAGCTCTCCATGGACGAACCTGTCATAACTCTGATTTGCTGCGCTCCCTACGCCTACTCCCACATAAAAGAAAACGGCCGCTTTGTCGTAGTGGCCCAAAAGATAAACTAAGCATAACAATATTAACGATATATAGTTAAATTCTTATGACTTTCTTAAGATTGCTCAAAATCTATTTACTTTTACTCCTTACATGTTTAGAATTCGGGAATACTCAGAGTCTCAGCCCCTCAAAAAGGCTGTAGCCAGAGCCATCGATTACTGTATCACTAACGACATTCTAAAAGATTTCCTTATTCAGGAAAGAAAGGCGGTGACCATGTATAGCTTATATGAATATAACCAGGTCGGACATCTGAAGACCATAAAAGAAGAAGCCTTAACTGATGGCATCGCTATTGGCAAAGAGCAAGGCATGAGCCTTGGAATTGATCAGGAACGTGCCCGTATCATCGCCACAATGCTCAAGAAGAAAAAAAAAAACGGCCAGACTCCAATTGGAGGTTGGCCGTTTCGCTTTACTTTATAGTATTACTCAATCACTCTAGCTTTTAGCTTAATTGTTATGGTCTTGGAGCCACCGTAGTACATATCTCCAACTTTTCCGACACCGGTTATGGTCAGCTTAGCTGTACCATTCTTGGTGTTCTGGATGATGGATGTGATCCTGTATGCCCCCTTTGGAACATCATTTCCGCTAAGCTTAACTGTAAGATCATCTTCAGTAATATTGAAATCATAAACCGTTTTATTCAGCTTGACTGCCGCCTTGTTGAGAAGAACATCTACATACCTAAAATGGCCTTCTTTATAGCCATCATACAATCCCTTACCATAAACAGTAGCTCTAAGCTCTGTGCCTGCCGGGATTATATCATTGGCTTCTACCTTAGTTCTGTCTGTTACCGGTATGGTCTCTATCTTGTTTCCGGTCTTTCTTATAACATTAACTGAAGAAGTATAAGTATACTCAATGCTCTTCTTGTCATAGTCCTTACCTGCAGCAAGCTTGTTTCCGTTGGAATCGATAACAGTAAGCGAAGGCTTGAAGCTTCCTGCCTTTCCTGTTGCTACAAGATCATTTACAACTACAGTCGTATTGGAAAGCTCAGACTTCTGTATTGTAAAGGTTCTTGTAAGACTTCCGCCAAAGTTTCCGGTTCCTGTTACGGTAAGTGTAGGCGCCTTAGCTGCATCTGCACTGCCTTCAGCATTGTTGTTAGCGTATTTAACTTTGTAATCAGTTCCTTCTCTCAGTACTCTTCCGTTGTAGATAAGCTGAGTCTCAGGTTTTACGCCGCCCTTGGTGTAGGCGTAGGCACCAAGTTTTCCTATTGCAGCACTTGAACTGCTTCCTCCACATACAAGTGTTACATTTCCGGAAAGTCCAAGAGGATTTATGTTGAAGGTCTTCTTGGCTGTTCCTTTGAATCTTCCAATTCCCTTGAAGATAATGGTTCCTTTGCCCTTCTTGATGTTATTGGAAATAGTAACTGTATAATCTTTTCCTTCTGTAAGATTTCCAACAATCGGATATGTGAGGCTGTAAGAAGGCTTAACTGCGCTTCCGGTATATGCTACAGCACCAATAGTAAACTTAGCCTTTGATATCGGATTTCCGGTAATCTTAAAGTTCACTGTCTTTGAGCCTGCATATTCATTTATACCTGTAACAACTACAGAAGCAGTTCCTGCTGATACGTTGTTAAGGTACTTAGTTGTATAATCAGTATCTTTCACAAGCGTTTTTGCATTAGCCTTATCAGTAATGGTAAGTGCCGGTGTCTTGGGAGTTCCATCTGCTATCTCTGCAGCAAGCTTTGCAAAGGTGAGCTTTGAAATATTTATCTTTGAATTCTTTGCATATACTGTCTGCTTAAAGGTAGCTGTTCCGGCATAATTTCCTTTTCCGACAATCTTAACAGTATAAGTTCCGGCCTCTGCCTTTACATCGCTGTAATCATAGGTGAAATCTGTTCCACTCTTTAATGCAACATCGCTACCATTAAATTTGTAAACAACGGTAGTTACACCCTTAATTACTTTTCCGCTTTCCTCAGCCTGGATGTCCGCAACAGACAGGTTGTCACTGTTCTTTCCATTGTTTCCAAGGCTAAGAGCATTGATGCTGAATGTCTTAACTGTTTTTCCGGTAAAGTTGCCCTTACCGGTAATGGTAATTGTTGCCTTACTGGTGACTTTTGTATTGTTTGCATACTTAACAGTGTAGTCTGCTCCTTCATCGAGCATCTTTTTGCCATAGTAAACATGGAGCTTATCAAAGGTCACAGCATTTCCTGAATAGTCGACATCTTTATAGCCTGCAACCCAGAGGCCTTTAGGAAGCTCATCGGCATTATCATAACCGGCTCTGTCTTCCTCAGTTACATCGCCCCAGTCGTTTGCTATAGCTTTGTACTGAGCATAAAGAGTGTGGTCTCCTGCGGTCTTAACAATAGTATCCTTTGTTACATGGCTTCCGCTATCTGCGGCCGTGAACCAACCTGCAAAAGATTCATCATCTTTTTCTGCCACAGGAAGATTTCCATAGGCAGCATCATAAGTAACAGTCTTTGTTGCGGAGCCGGATGTTATCTTACCACTTCCGGCATTGAAGGTAACAGTATAAGTATTAGCTGTCCACTTCGCAAAAAGAGTTGTGTCTTTTGACAGCTTAGTTCCTGCTACGGCTTCTTCTCCAGCCTTGCAGTCCTTGGTGGTATACCAACCACCGAAGGTGTAGCCTGTTTCTGTAAGTGTAGGAAGCGTTGAAGGAATAGCTGAGACTTCCATCTTTTCCGGAGCTGTGCCATGTCCGTTTGCATCAAAGGAAATCTCATAGGTATTTTCGTCAGTAGTTACGTTTATAACCTTGAAGCCCCAGTCAGTCAGAACTTCATCAGTTACAAGCTGAAGCCTTACTGTATCTCCGGTTACATCCACTTTCTTTCCGGCAAGCTCTTTTCCTGTATACTTGCCTACCTGCTTCTTATCTCCGGTATAAATATAGAGGTAATCACTGCCGTCATCAAAGCTTGTTTGCTCATCAAAGGTGAGAGTCAGCTTGGAAGCCCCCGCCTGCTGATAACGCCATACAAGATCAGTATTGCTCTTGTACTTATGCTCAGACTCAAGTTCAGACCAGTTTTGGCAGTTTATAACATCCCTTGTTACGTTGATGGTGCAGGAAGCAGAGCAACCACTTCCATCATTGGCTGTGGCCTTAATGGTAGCCTTTCCCTTTGAGACCGCTGTAACAAGTCCATTCTTATCAACTGTGGCAATCTTCTCATCACTGGAAGACCAGGTATAGGTCTTATCAAATGCATTATCCGGATAAACTGTTGCAGTTAACTGAACAGTATCATATGCCTCAAGTTCGCATGACCATGTATTAAGATTTATTCTTGTTACAGGCTGAACAACAGTCACTTTACAGTCTGCATAGGCATCATCTCCAATAATAAGCTTTACAGTAGTTTCACCTACGCCAACTGCCTTTACTATTCCATCATTATCTACAGTAGCAACCTCTTTGTTTCCGGATCTCCATACAACATCATCCGTGAAATCTGCAGGAGTTACTGTAAAGGTGAGTTTTTCTGATGCGCCATTTGCAAGCTTAAGCTCTGTCTTACTTAATATGATTTTCTCAGCATGCTTATCGATAGCCTCAAACTTAACGCCCTTTTCTTTTGCCCAAGTCTCGGCATAGCTTCCTGCAACACCATAGATAGTCAGCTTGGAAAGATATGAAAAAGCTGCGTCATCAATCTTTGTTACAGATTTTGGAATTGTGATACTCAAAAACTTAGGGCAATCCACAAAAGCATTTGCTTCGATAGTTGTTACTTTATAAGGCACAATAACGCTCTCAAGCACAGGGCACTTATAGAACAGGCCACTCTTAATAACAGTTATTCCATTTCCAAGATCAACATTCTTAAGATTCTCACATTTCTCAAAGCAATTATTCCAAATTGTAGTAACACTGCTGGGAACTTTTATCTGTTTTAAATTATCACATTCAGCGAAAACACTGCTTCCAATATTTGTCACGCCTTCAGGTATAGTCATTTCTTCAAGACTATCGCAATTATAGAAGGCTGTATTTTCGATAGTTCTAAGATTCTTGGGAAATACAATAGTCGTAAGGCTGGTATCTCCGCTAAACATCTCATTTTGAATCTCATTCATACTTCCTTCAAAAACTACCTTTTTAAGGGAAGTACACCCTGCGAAGCAGCCACCTTGATAACTATCTATATATGTCAGAGATTCAGGAATAGTAATTTCTTCGAGACTTGTACACTCTCTGAATGCTCTGCAGCCTAAAAAAGTCAATCCCTTAGGCAGTTTTACATCGCTTAGTTTCTTATCACCTGCAAATGCCCATCTCCCAATACTTGTTACAGAATCAGGTATCTTTACACTGGTCAGTGAAGTGCACATCTCGAATGCACAGGCTCCTATTATCGTCACACTATCAGGTAGCACTATGCTTTTTATCCCATCAGCTCCA
>JAEEGL011747327.1_pt1 | contig 13868 bp, 12 predicted proteins | sample 9134231 | NCBI WGS metagenome assembly JAEEGL01 (sample SAMN16246548, study PRJNA631951) | gut metagenome | biome: gut microbiome; feature: rumen; material: fiber-attached | host: Bos | place: Iran: Karaj | collected 2018-10
AGATTATTCAGTAAAAGATAAGATTGAAGTCACAACAGAAAAAGGAAAATATATCACTGACAAACTATACCTTGCTGGAGGGCTTAAATCATCTCCAAAACTTGGTAGCGATGGCTCAATTTTAGAAGTTTTATCTAAGCACGGATATAAGATTCAATCTCCTCAACCAGGTTTATCTCCTTTGTTTACAAAGGAAAAGACTAAATCTATTGATGGAATTAGAGTCAAAGCACGTGTAAGTCTTTATTTAGACAACACTTTAGTCCATGTTGAAGATGGCGAGGTTTTATTTAAAGAACACGGACTATCTGGAATTGTCATTTTTAACACAATGTCTTTAATTTCTAGAGCACCAAATAAATCTCACACAATTTCACTAGATTTATTACCTGATTTTACTGGAAAATATCTAGAAAATTATAGGAAAACCCATAAATTTTCGGAGTTTTTACTAGCATTTTTAAATCCAAAAATCTCTGCATATTTACAAGAAAGATTTAAAAATGAAGATGCCATTTTCAGTTCACTTAAAAACTTAAGATTCACGTTTGATAAGTCATATGGATTTGACTTTTCACAAGTCTCTGTCGGAGGAATTCAAGTTACTGAAGTTGATGAAAATTTAATGTCTAAACATGAGAAAAATGTTTATATCATTGGTGAACTTCTTGATATTGATGGACCGTGCGGGGGCTACAACCTAACCTGGGCTTTCGCATCTGCAATTAAATCCACAAACTAATTTTGTTGATTTATAAAATAAACTTACTATAATCATAACTCGTTATGACACCAAGATTTAGATTAGCAACATTCATCTATAGCGTAATTTGCGGCATCCCAGTCTCATTCTTTTTATGCTTATCATCCGCTATTGTTGCCCAATCCGATCTTGAAGGTGGAATCTTAACTATTAACTTCACTACAATTGACTGGGCAAACTTTGCAACTAACTTTGTGATTGCATTGACTTTGTCAATCTTAATCTCAAACTTCATTCCATTAACAGCGATTGGAAGATGGTTTACAGCTTTATTCCATGTTCCAAATGAAACATATACAGGAAATATTAAATACAGATTACTTGCCACATTAAGTTCTACAATTATCTTCTATTTAATTATTTCTCCAACATTAACTTTAGTTAACTGTGTCATTTATCCATTAATTAAACATGAACCAGTTATGACTGGCGGACAAATCTTGTTATCTATGTTAATTAACATGCCAATCTTATTATTAGTTGGATTTGTCGCCTCGCTAATTAATGACCTTGCTGCATACAAGGCAGCCCATTATATTGACCATACATTCTAAAAGAAAAGGGAGCTTAAGCTCCCTTTCATTTTATCTTTTAAGTGATAATTTGATATCGCCAGTGTCTGTTTCAACAACGCATTTTCCACCGGCTTCTCTATCTAATTCTTTATCAACGTTTACTTTACCTGTATCAGAATCGGCATCGACATTTTTGATTGTTAAGAATGTTGCCTCGACATCACCTGTAGAAGTTTTAATATAAACTTCAGCTGCATCAAAATCTTCTAATTCAATTTCACCAGTAGAAGCTTTTAATTCTGCTTTTCCTATTGCTACTGCATTCTTCATTTCAATATCACCAGTTGAAGTATTAACAGTTAAGTTATTACAAGTTAATCCGTTTACTTTTACTGCACCTGTAGATGCTTTTACTTTGACATCACCAGAAACAGTAACATTTGATAAACTTGACTTGCCAGTTGAAACATCAACTTCGATTTCTCCAAACTTACTATCACAAAGTGATACATCGCCTGTAGATTGTTTGATATAAGCCTTATTTGTGACTTCTGACTTAATATCAATATCACCTGTAGAACCTTCAAGATTTAAAGAAGAAAATACAAAACCTGAAGCAAGATTAACATCACCAGTTGAGTGTTTAATATTTAATGTTTCATAATTTCCGGATGGTAAATAAACTTCAACAGCAAATTTTGGTTGGAATAGATCTGCAAAGTTGTACCATTTCTTTTGCATATGGAAGTTAATACTTAAAGCTTTGCTTTCTTCATTAAGATTAACTTCATGATGCCATTTATCGCTTTCTTTACAAACGACTTTAGCGGTATCACCAACTTTGAACGAGACATCTGAAATGCTTAAATCCATTGAAATTGTACTAATTTCTTTGCCAGCAAAATCGTAAGGTGTTTCAACAGCATCAGCTCTTGGAACATTACATGCTACTAATGTAGCACCTCCTGCAAATAGCACACCACCAACTAATAATGGAATCCAAATAATTTTCTTCATATTTATTTTCTCCTTTTAATAAATAACTTTTTAATGCCAGTCATGATTAATTTGACCAATTTAATTGTGCCTTTTACTGCGTATATAACAGCAGGTATTAGCATAATTGCTAATCCGATACCGGTAAGTCCCATTCCGAGGACTCCTAAGCTATTAACTTCTCCAGCTATTGTAAAGTAAGAGAAGAATTCTGCTACACCTACTAAGAATGAAGATAAGCAAGTAATTAATGGAATTAGTCCAATAATCCAGAACACTAAGCAGAATACTAAACAAAGGATTAATGCAACTAATAGGAGCGGGAACCAAAGTGGAGAGCCAATGATTAATAAGGCAATTTCAACACCACTTAACTTTCTTTTTGGTTTAGCCTTCTCTTTTACTAAAGTTACAAGAGAAGTTTCCGAAGCTACTTGATTAACAATTTCATCAATTGTGCCAAGATCTTTAATTGCTTCTTCCTCAGTTTTACCATCATCCATTCTATCATTTATGCTCTCTTCATAGAAACTGAGGCGGTTTTCTAGATCATCTTTTGGTAAACCTGAGAGGCGAGCTCTTAATTCTTCTATAAATTCTTTTTTATTCATAGGCTACTTCTCCTCTGTTATAAATCGATAGACCTTCATTAACTCTTCCCACTCATCTTTAAAGTCATTGAGTCTTTTAAGTCCTAATGCAGTTATGTGGTAGTACTTTCTCACTCTTCCTTCAAATATAGTCATTTTCACTTGGAGCATTTTTGCTTCCTCAAGACGTTTAAGAATTGTGTAAAGTGTTGATTCAGATAATTCCAAAACTGGTTTCAAGTCTTTGATAATCTTGTAACCATAAGAATCTTCGTTCTTGATCGCACTCAAAACGCAAACATCTAATAAACCTTTTCTTAATTGAGTGTCCATTGAATACTACCTTTTACGGAATACATCATATTGCGAAGTATAGATAAAATCAAGAAAAACATGCAAATTTCTTTTTAATAAGGCGTTTTAATTGACAAATAATGAGTCGCATACGAAAATACCAGTAAGGCTTATGCCTTAATGGAGATAAGTAGATGGTAGATAAAACTTCAGTAATATTTGGCAATCAAATGGATAAGAAAACCATTAAGAATGCTGAAAAGTCCAAACAAAGTTATATTAAAAAGTTTGGTGATGATTCACAAAAAGATTACAAAATCGGCTTTGCCGATATTCCTACATTAGATTATATCAAAGCAAAAAATATTGTTTTTAAAGACGAAAACGAAAAATTTGATCATAAACCTTTAATTGTTGGAAATATCCGCATGGGTTTTGGTCACTATAGAATTTCAATTGCAATGGCAAGTGCGGCGAGAGCTTTAGGCTATACTCCATATTGGTTAGATCTTGCTTCTTTTGATGCAACTGGTTCAAAAATGATTCGTCATCAAAACGATTTATATTCTAAAGCATCTAGAATCTCTCAAAAATCTAAATTATTTAACAAAATCGTCTGGGAACCACTCAATTCTGAAGGTTTTAAGAAGATTACTTATAACGCAAAAGACCAAAAAAATAGCGAACTCTTAGTTCCAATATTTAGAAATATTCCAAAAGATATTCCTTATATTGCTACACACGTGTGGCCATCTCAAGCTGCTATACATGCAGGTATGACACACGTTGTTAATGCAATTCCAGATAATTGGCCAATGGGATTGCATCTCTCAGAAGGCGCAATTCACACTGTTCAAACTCCATTTGCATATCTTGGCTATAAAACCTTAGATGGATTTGCGAAAGAACGTTTAAATGGCCTTTCTGATAAAGATTTAAAACTTGTTGGTTGCTATGTTGATCACGAATTACTCGAGCATCTCGAAAAAGATAATAAGGCTCGTAAAGAAAGACTTGCATCTGGTAGACCAATTAGAATTCTTATGACAGTTGGAGGCGCTGGAGCAGGATATTCGCTTTATAAAGCGATGATTGTTCACTTACTTCCATATGTTAAAGAAAATAAAGTTACTATTTTCATTAATTTCGGTGATCACAAAACTGTTTATCAAAAACTTATTAAAGATTTACCAGAACTCAAATGTCACGAATATTTTAATCAATATGAAGATCTCTTAAAGTTAAAAAAAGACTTAGAAAGTAAAGACTTTGAAGGTGTTCACGCTATTTATAATAGCGACATCTTTGAAGCTGTATATTCCACCAACTTACTTATGCCTGTTTGTGATTTATTAATCACTAAACCAAGCGAATTAGTCTATTACCCAATTCCAAAAATCTTCATGCGTCACATTGGCGGACACGAAGTGTATGGCGGAATCTTTGGTAGAGAAATGGGTGACGCCACAAAAGAATGTCCAGATGTTAAATCAATGAATAATATGCTTGATAATCTCATCTTAGACAGAGAAATTATCCCTGTTATGTGTGATAGAATTGATATTCTTAAAAAGGCAGGATTCTATGACGGCGCATACGAATGTGTTAAATTAGCAGCAAAAGGTCATGAATAATAGATTAATTGATTTATATAAGAAACAATTTGGTACTAAACCAGAAAAATATTTTATGTCTCCATGTAGAATTAACCTCATTGGAGAACATACAGATTACAATTCTGGTTTAGTTTTACCTGCTGCCATTTCTAAATTCATTCATGCTGTTGTAGGCAAACGAAACGATAATAAAATCCACCTAAAATCATTAAATAAATTAGGCGATGTTGAGGTCGATTTAGATAAAATATCTAATTCGCCAGAAAATAAATGGGGAAATTATCCTTTAGGTATTTTTGCGACCCTTCAAAAAAGAGGTTATAAATTGCCATTTGGTTTAAATATCATTTACTCAAGTAATGTCCCAATTGCATCTGGTCTTTCTTCATCTGCATCGATGTTAGATTTAACTGCTTTTATTGCCTCAACAATGTATAACATTTCTCTAAAGAATGAAGAAATTGCCTTACTCGCACATCAAAGCGAAACTGAATTTAATGGTTTGCAATGTGGAATTATGGACGAATTTGCAATTGCACTTGGGAAAAGAAACAAATGCATCTTCTTAGACTGTGGAACCAATAAATTTAGTTACGAAGATGTAAGCTTTAAAGATTTATCTTTAGTTGTTATAGTTTCAAATGTAAAACGCGCATTAATTGCTTCACCATATAATCAAAGAGTCTCTGAATGCAATAAAGCTCTCGAGATTCTCAAGAAGCACTTTAAAATCGAATCCTTATCAGATTTAGAAGTTTCTAATTTAGAAGAATGCAAAAAACTTTTAAGTAATGACATTTTATATCGCCGAGTTAAGCATGTTGTTACAGAAAACCAAAGAGTTAAAGATTTTATAGAAGCTTCCAAAAATGGGGAGGTTAATAAAATGTGTGACTTATTAAATAAATCACACGAATCATTAAGAGATGACTACGAAGTAACAGGAGAATATCTAGATTCAATCCATGATATTTCTATGAAATATGGCGCCTATGCTGAACGTATGACAGGTGCAGGATTCGGTGGCTCATCAATCGCAGTTATTAAAAAAGAAGATTTTGATTACTTTAAAGATAAAGTTATTGAAACCTTCTATAAGAAATATCACATAAAACCTCTTATATTCCTTGCGGATATATGTGATGGATTAACTGTTAAAAACATTAAATAAGAAAAAAGCAGCTTCATAATGAGGTTGCTTTTCTTAATTGATAACTATCGAATATTTCGTATGCTTTTAGGTATTTATCCTCGATTTTTCCAACATTTTTTCCTAATTCCATAACTGGATCAGTATTGTTTTTGTATTCATCCCAAGTTGGTAAACCTTCACTATTTGGATTACCGTTTTTAGCAAAGTTGACCCAATAATTAAGCATTATATCTTGAAGGGCATAATCACTTTCATCATATGCAAATTGTCTTTCGCTTAGTCCTAAGTTTCCATAGGCATAAATCATTTCACCAGCATGATATGTTGTGTGATATCCATTTTCTTTGGTGAATTGATAACGATAGACTCTTTGAGTCTTTGGTGATTGCACCGCCATATTCGACCAAACATGATGAGGCATAATAAACCAATAAACTGACATGATTTCATTAATTGCACTGAAAGCATCATTTTCAATCTCATCCTTATACAATTCACAGATTTCATCTGCGCATTGTTGGTCGGTTTGTAGCGCTACTCTTTCATTAATATTCTTTTTATTAGTAGGAGAGAATAAATAATTTGGAATGACAAATGCATCAGCTTCTTTAACGTTATAACCGCTAAGCAAAGCTTCTTCATTATTATTTCCTTCTGCATACACTTGATATGGATCTTTTGGCAAAGCATATCCATCAAGCATCATTTCTGAATTTTTATATTTAGTTTCTACTAGTTTCTTTGCAGGAACCTTTCTCAAATCATCTATTGTTTTACACTTAAACTCTTTAAGAATATTTTTGCTTACTTCATAAGCAGCTGTTTCTGTCCTATATGTGTGAGGTGGAACTCTCATAACTAATGATGAAGATTCACCAATTGCGCGTTTAAATAAACCTGCAGCTAACGGAGAAGTGCAAAGAGCTGAAACGCTTGAACTTCCAGCGCTTTCGCCTGCAATTGTGATGTTATTTTTATCACCACCAAAGTTACTTGCGTTATTGTTAATCCATTGTAAGGCAAAGATTTGGTCTAAAAGACCATAGTCTCCAGTTGTGTTGTTCGGAGACTCTTTTCTTAGGTCAGGATGTGCAAAATATCCAAACACACCAAGTCTATAGGTAATAGTAATCATAATGACACCATGTTTAGCAACATTCTCACCATTATATTCTTCATAAGAAGAACTTCCGTTTGTTAAAGAACCGCCATGAATAAACACTAGAATTGGAAGATTTGTTTCAGTCGTATTAGGTCTCCAAATATTAAGAGATAAAGCGTCTTCTTCGCTTCTTTCTTCAGCTGATTTCATTAAATAATTTGGACGCCATTTACCTTCAGAATAAATATCCATTAAGGTATCAACTACAGGATTAGACTTTGGTTGCATACTTTTTGGAGCAAAATATTTCCCATCGTGCACGCCTTCCCAAGTGTACGCTTGTGGTTCTTTCCATCTTTCTGCTTGCGCATATTTAATGCCTGCATAAATTTGGACTGTTTTATCTTCGTTATAAACGCCTTGAACTTTACCTTCGTTCAATTCTAACAGTTGTTCTATAGCGACTGGATTATCGTAATAAGCTGCACTCTTTTTAGCAGTACTTGGAGATGCAAATCCCATTGCACTTATTGTTAAAACAATAAAGCCACCCCATATAGTAAGTTTTACCCATTTCTTTTTATCTCTAAACAAAACTCTTAAAACAAATAAAGCGACAAGGAAAATTAGTTCAAAAATAAACCAAACTAATGGTCCGTTCGAAAGATCAAAATAAAAGATTAATACAGCAGAAAGAAGACTCCATCCAATAGGAAATGAAATCCAAAAAGCTATGTGTTTTTTCTTGTTTTCCATATTTAAATTATAGCACTATTTTTAGCAAAATCACCGGGTTTTCCTAAGAATTTTTACATTTTTCCCATACTTTTTGATTAACATGTTAAAATAGAAAAGTCTATGAAATATGCTGTGTTAACCGGATCCTGTGGCGGAATGGGTTTAGCCATTGCAAAAGAATTAACTACAAGTGGTTATTATGTTTTTGGACTGGACATCAAAAAACCAGAAAAAGAATTCAACAATTTTGAATTCATTAAAACTGATGTTAGAGACCAAAAAGATATCGATAAAGTTTTTAAAAGAATAAACAAATCAGAAATAAAACTTGATGCAATTATTTCCGCTGCTGGAATTTACGATATGAACTCATTAATTGAGATGAGTGAAGAAGACTTTATTAAAATATTCGATATCAATGTATTCGGAATATATAGATTAAACAAAACATTCGTACCACTTCTAAAAGAAGGTGGAAAAGTTGTAATGATTTCAAGTGAACTTGCACCACTCGATCCATTACCATTCACTGGTATTTATGGAATCACAAAATCAACAGTTGAAAAGTACGCATTCTCCTTGAGAATGGAACTGCAATTATTAAACAAGCAAGTTGTTGTAATTCGACCAGGTGCTATTGATACTTACATGATTGATTCCTCAAATAAAAGTATTGAGAAGTTCACAAATAACACCACCAACTACAAGTGGAATGCGGAGAAATTCAAAAATGTTATTGATAGCGTTGAATCAAAAAAGGTTCCTGCAAAACGCATTGGAAAATTAGTTAGAAAGATTTTAGGTAAAAAGAAACCTAAATATGTCTATAAAATAAATAGAAACTTCCTTCTATTATTAATGCATTGTCTGCCAAAAAGAACTCAAAACTGGGCAATTAAAAAGATACTTTTATCAAAAGAAAAGAACTCTTAAGAGTTCTTTTTTATTGGTTCTTTGTATATAACTTCTTTTTGTAAGATGTTGGTTCTTCTGTAACTCTAATACCGAGTCTATTAAGTGTTCCTAAGTCGACTTCTGAGAGAATTGTGCTACTGTGAGCTTCACAGTTCTTAAGTTTTGGAAGTTGATTTAATGCTAATTCAGCAAGAGGGTTTGTCTTGGATTGAATTGATAAAGCGAGAAGAACCTCTTCTGCTCTTAGTCTTGTGTTACTTCTATGAAGATACTTCATTTTAAGTTCTTTCATAGGCTCAATCATAACAGGCATTAATAAGTACATATCTTCGTCAATTTTTGCCAAATATTTCATGGTTTTGATTAATAAAGCGGCACATGCACCAAGCAATTCACCTCTATGGCCAGTCATAAGTTTTCCATTAGGAAGTTCGATTGCTACTGTAGGTTCACCTGTTTTTTCAGCCTTCTTAAGAGCTGCTGTGACGCATTTTCTTGAATCAACAGTTAAGCCAGCTTTATTAAGAAGCATGTCAATCTTTTCTAAAGTAGACTCACTAAATCTTCCTAAATAAACGTTTTTCTTTGTTTGATAATATCTTCTAACGATTTCTTGGTTAGATGCTTCTCTAACTTTTGCGTCATCATCGATAGCGAAACCAACTTTATTAACACCCATATCTGTTGGTGAGAAATATGGAGATTCGCCATAAATATGTTCGAAAATATTCTTTAAAAGTGGGAAAACTTCGATATCTCTGTTGTAATTTACAACAGTTAATCCATATTTTTCTAAATGATACGGATCAATCATATTAACATCAGCAAGGTCCACTGTTGCAGCTTCATATGCTAAGTTAACTGGGTGATTAAGCGGAAGATTCCAAACTGGGAATGTTTCATATTTTGCATATCCAGCTCTGACACCATTCTTATTCTCATGATAAAGCTGCGATAAACAAGTAGCCATTTTTCCAGAACCTGGACCAGGTGCTGTAACAACAATTAAAGGTTTAGTTGTAACAATATATTCATTCTTTCCAAGACCATCTTCAGAAACAATTAATGGAATGTTGTGTGGATAACCATTGATCTTATAATGTTTATAAACATTAATTCCGTTATTTTGAAGTTTGGTAATGAACTTATCAACGACAATGTTGTTTTCATAGAAAGAAACAACAACGCTGCTGACTAAAAGACCAACTTCACGATATGTATCAATAAGTCTTTCAACTTCTTCTTGATATGTAATAAGTGTATCGTTTCTAACTTTGTTAGAAGAAATATCACTTGCGCTAACAACAATAACAATCTCAGCTTTATCTTTGATACCTAAAAGCATTTGGAGTTTTGAGTCTGGTTCAAACCCTGGTAAAACTCTTGAAGCATGATAGTCATCAAAAAGTTTTCCACCAAATTCTAGATAAAGTTTGTCACCAAATTTGCCAATTCTTTCTAGAATGGCTTCTCTTTGTATTTTTAAATACTTTTGATTGTTAAATGGTGTCTTTTTCATAAATATGGTTAAAGAATAAAACTTTGAGCAATAATTTTCAATTATTATTTTTGGAAAATTACTGAAGAATGTGGTTTTAGACAATTATTTTCAACTTCATTAGATGATATTAAAACTTTCCCATTAAAACTGTAATCATTTTCCGAGAGGTTGATGATAAGTTCTAGGTCTTCGCCGCGTTTAATTTTTATAACTTTGTTTTCTTCTTCTATTTCTAGCTTGTTATCACGCAAAGAATCATATTGTTTTCTTAAGGCGATCATATCCTTAATGAAATGATACATTGAGTTTTTATCTTTTATCGCATCTACTGCAGTAATTTTGTTTTCTTTATAGAAAGGGAGATATGTTTCACCGTTTGTTTTAGAAAAACCAAAGTTTTTGGAGTTGTCCCAAAGCATTGGAATTCTAACACCTGTTCTTTGATAACCACCGTCTTTCGAATCTAAAGGCATTGTCTTCATCATTAACTCATCACCATAGTAAATAAATGGGGTGCCAGGCATTGCTAACATAAACATATAGAAAATTTTTAATTCATTTTCTTTTAAGGAATCAGCGATTCTTTGTGTGTCGTGATTACCACTTATAAGTGCAATATAAGCTTTATGTTTATTTGCTTCCTCAAATCGCCATTTCATGTCATGAATTACGGTATCAATATTACTTCCGCCATTAAGTAATGAAACTCCTCTAGAGTTTTCGTTGCTTCTAACCATTTGATGGTAAAAAGTGTCCCAATGATCTAAAACAAAATCGGCATCAAAACCAGCTTCAAGTGCTCTTGCAGGATTACTCCATTCAGATACAAAGTATGCGTCAGGATATTCTTTTCTAATTATTGAGAACAAATATTGCCAAACTTTGATTGTTCCAATTTTCTCATTATCGTTTTTCACTAAAGAGTCGGCCATATCAACTCTAAAACCATCAGCTCCAAGACTTAGCCAATGCCTCATAACATTAAGCATATATTCTCTAGCCTGATAGGTTCTTTTATCTTCGTAAGACATCTGCCATGGGCGATCAATTTCATAGAATCCATAATTAAAACCAGGCTGATGAGCAAAGAAATTCACGAGAAAAGCACCATTTCTCGGGTATAAACCAGCAATTAAGCGGAAATTTGGATTCCACTCCCAGACTGAATCATTCCAAGCAAATAAATCGGAGAATTCGTTTCTTTTTGCTTCGGTGCTTCTTTGGAATTCTTTATTTTTAATTGAGGCGTGACCTGCAACTAAATCAACAATAATTTTTATTCCTTTTTGGTGAGCGGTTTTAGCTAAAGACTTAAAATCTTCAATCGTTCCAAACCTTGGATCAACATTAAAGAAATCTTCAACATCATATCCGCCGTCAAAGAATGGTGATTTATAAAATGGATTGAGCCAAATAGCGTTGCAACCTAAATCTTTGACATAGTCAAGTTTATCTTCTATGCCATTTAAATCACCTATTCCATCATTATTTGAATCATAAAAAGATGTAGGGTAAATCTCATAAAAAACTAAATCTTTAAACTGTTGCTTGCTCATAAGTTTCTATGCTAATTTGACGTTCATTGTGACTGGGTTATGGTCAGTATTTTTAAATCCCATATCCAAAGTATGAATTTCGTTTACTGTAATATTCTTTGAAACGATAAATCCATCAATCATGTAATATTGGAAGGTTTCCTTATCATAGCCTTCTAACTTTGTCTTTAATGATCTACATGTTGGATAAGTATCATCCATTTCAAAACTAAAGTCTGAATAATTTGTTTCTTCAAATACTGGGCAATCCCAATCGCCATTGTTTGGATATTTATCAAAACCAATATGACTAAATGTTTGGTTAAAATCTCCACCAGCAATTACATAATTACCTTTTGAATATTCTTCTTTCATTAAATCCATTAATTGGCTTGCTTGTTTAGCTTTGCCCTCTTCGCTGGAATAAGCTTCTAAATGTAAATTAATCATTACAAGTTCTTTATCGCTATCTTTGATAGCCATACGAGAAACAAGTAGACATCTCTTTAAATTAAAGAGCTTCATTGGCCAGCTAAACGGAATAGGAAGTTGAACACGTTCAGAATCAGTGATACTAAACTTAGAAAATGTAGCGATGCCAGCATCAACTTTACCTGTCATCTTATATAAAGGAAGAGGAACTAAACCGGCCTTAAAATTACGGGCGAAAGTATTGTTGTAATCTTTGTCAAATGATTCTCTAAATGAGCCTAATTCATTAATAAAATATGATCTTTTTGAGTCAACATCTAATTCTTGAACAATAAAAATATCAGGGTTTTCCTGGGAAATTTTATCTTTTAAGGCATTAATATTCTGTTCAACCACTTCTTTTGATTCACCATAAACACCCTTGCCGCCGTCCCAGTAGCAGTCTTGTTTTTCGTCTAGTGCTCCGTATCCGGTATTCCAAGTCATTAGTTTAATTTGGTTATCTTTATTAATTTCTGCTTGAATAGACGTATTTACCTGCATCTTTTCGACATCCTTTATCTTAAGTGTGGTTGCAGATGCAAAAATAAGAACTCCACCAATAAAAGAAATAACTAATGCAAAAACTGCACCAATAGAGATTAAAACTATCTTTAACACTTTATGCTTTTTCATATTCATCTCCTATAGTGAAATTTGAAACATTGAAGAACTTTCGGCAAAATTCGAAAGTTTTGGATAAGACGGAATAACAAGACTTGAAACTTTTTCAGAAATGGCTGCAGTAAATTTCATATTATTCTTATTTGTTCCATCTGATGTGTTAACTTGCAAAGCAAAATTTGCTTTTGATAACAAATATTTATTCCATTTACACGAAATGGTTCCAACACCTGATGCCTCTCCTTCAATTGCTTCGTTTTTAGCAAGGGAAGCAGCTCCAACAACTCTTAAATTGCCAGCACCAGAACTATAAAATTTAGCCGTATAGTTCATTCCTTTTGCATAATTTTCATCGAGAAAATCTTCGATATTTTTTACATCTAAAAACTCTGTTCCTCTAGCTAATTCATATGCAGAAGGCATAAGTGTATCAAATAAACTTGAAAATTCTTTTATAGCATCGCTATATTTCTCAACTTTCGAATATGTTTTTGTTTCACTTCCTTTAGATTTTGTTCTATAGGCTTTATATAAAACTCTCTTTTTCATATAAATCCATTGCTCTTTTTCGATTAGATCCGAAGATTTTTCTACTTTGTCTTCGCCATTTGATGATGTAGATATATGGATATAATAAAATTTTGATGATAATTCATATAGAATTGAGCTTTCTTCTTTTTCATTTATTAATTCGCGGTTTGAGGTGCCGTTATTATGTAAAGACGATTTGCATTTAACTTTCAATTCTGAAAGTGTATTGATATTTACTCGATAATTTTTAATATCGGCAGCCACTTTTTCAGCATCATTTGGAGATATTTCTTTAGAACATCCTGTTAAAGCGAAAGCAGAAATGAATAACAAATAAAAGAATTTTTTCATATGATAAACCTCGCATTTATTATAACAAAAAATAAAAAGAAGGACACATTGTATCCTTCTATTTTATGTTAATGGCAGGGGTGACAGGAATCGAACCCGCGTTAGCGGTTTTGGAGACCGTTGTACTACCATTGTACGACACCCCTGTTGCTCGTTAATTATAAGTAATCACA
>JAEEGL011906943.1_pt1 | contig 13868 bp, 10 predicted proteins | sample 9134231 | NCBI WGS metagenome assembly JAEEGL01 (sample SAMN16246548, study PRJNA631951) | gut metagenome | biome: gut microbiome; feature: rumen; material: fiber-attached | host: Bos | place: Iran: Karaj | collected 2018-10
ACTTTTCGCACGATGAGAAGCAGGCGCTCTCCGCCCTGTTCCACGACATCGCGACGCCGGTCTTCGCGCATGTGATCGACTTCATGCGGGGCGACTACTTAACGCAGGAAGCGACTGAGGACGGGACTAAGGAGTTCATTGAGCGGGATCCTGTCATCACGGCGCTCCTTTCGGAGCTCGGCCTTTCTGTCGGGGATGTCTCGGACTATCATCTTTATCCCGTCGCCGACAATAAAAGCCCGCGTCTGTGCGCGGACAGGCTCGAGTACACGCTTGAGAACATGGTGCATTACCGCCACTCATCCGTTGATGAGGCGCTTGAGATGTATAACGACCTGACCGTTGAAAAAAACGAAGAAGGAGTGCCGGAGCTCGTCTTTCGGACGGAAGAGCCCGCAAGACGGTTTTCTCATAACGCGCTTTCCTGCGGCATGTTCTACACGACCGACCAGGACCGGTATTCGATGCAGCGCCTCTCCGAGATCTGTCTGGATGCCGTCAGAAGAAACGTCATCACCGAGGCGGACCTCTACACCGATGAGACTGGCGTCATCCAAAAGTTCTCCACAGACCCGGAAACATGGGCCAAATGGACCGATTTCCGTAAAAGGTGTCAAATCCGCGCGGCAAAAGAGCCGGAAGGACCCGGCCCTTGGCGGAAGATCAACGCGAAGAAACGCTATATAGATCCTTATGTTCTCGGTAAGGGGCGCGTCTCGTCGCTGGATCCGTCCTTTGCGGAAAAAAAGCGCCTTTTCGAGGCGCTTTCCTTCGACTATTACGTGATCGGCGGGCATTGATGCCTGCTTGTCATCATTCCTTCAGATACAGCCCGAGGACTTTGAGCGCGCCGGCAAACGGGCGGTAAGAGCGCACGAGTCTTCGGATCGTATCGTTCAGTTCCTCGCTTCTTTCGACCTCTTCATCGGAAGGCTGCATGTCGGCAAACAGGAACCTCTCGAGGCTCTCCGTGAACAACGGATATCCGTCGTGCACCTTCTGAAGCAGTTCTTCCTGCTCTTTGTTCAAAGGATCGTCGGACGGCGTAAAGGAAGATGCCCTCAGCGCATACTCGGAAAGCGTCTCTCCTTTTTCGGGCTTTAAGTTTAGGCCTGACAAAAGGCGCACGTTCCGCTTCGAAAGGATCCTTAACTTCTCCCCCGGATCCGAACGCCTGTACCGCTTCCCTGCCGAAACCCGTTTCGCAAGCAGCACCGAAGAAACGGCCAGAAGCGCGCTCCCCAGAAGGATGAAGACCGTCCTTTCAACTGCCTTCTTCCTTCTTTCCTTTTCCAGTTTTTCTTCATTCTCCTTCTCATCAGGGTCTTCGGTCTTTGAAGGCTCTTCGATCTCTGTCCCATCGTCTTCGTCATCGTCAGGCAGCATGCTGCCCTGAGCGCTTCCGCCGGAAGATGCTGCCCAGGACGAATCGACGCCGTATCCGGGCGTCGCGTCCATCGTAAGCCACCCAAAGCCCGGGATCAGGATCTCGCACCATGAGTGGGCGCGGTCCGATAGAAGCATCGTGTGCTCGGTGCTGACGTCCGTCACGTATCCCTGCACGTAGCGCGCCGGAATGCCGGACGCGCGGCAGAGAAGCGTGAGCGCCGTCGCGAAGTGGTTGCAGTATCCCCTCTTTCCTTCAAACAGGAACCAGTCCAGAAAATCCCCTGCGTCTCTGACAGACTGCGGCAGGGGGCCGGGAGACGAGTCATACTGCATCTTCTTCAGCGCGGAAGCGATCCTCAAGGCTTTTTTGTATGCGCTCTTTTCCTCCCCGACAGTCTTTTCAAGCCAGGACGAAGCGCGGCCGCTCAGCACGGGCGCTTCCCCGTATATTCTGCGCTGCTCGCTGCGGTACGAAAGATAGGCGCCGTATTCTAGAGACGCCGTCTGCACCACATGCGCGTTTTCGACGGCCCGGTCCCACTCTTCCTTCGAAAGCGTCTTCTCCTGCTGAAGAAGGGCTTCAAGATCGGGATTCGAGCGGTTCAGCCTCAGATAGTCCACCCGGTAGGCGTCCCTGTACGTGATGCGCCTGTTTGCGATGAGGTTCGCGCCCTCGTGCCTGAAGCCGATGCCCGCGAGGGCGTTTCCCGTGATCAGCGCCTTCTGCGGATGGAAGATGTGCGAAGAACTGAAGAACCGGTATTCCAGAACAACATACGCGGAATGCAGGTAATCGTATGTTCTTTCGGGGTCAAAGGAAAAAACGGAAGCACGTGTCTCGATGTAATCCAGAAGCTGTTCGTTTTCGGAGGAATAAACGTCAGCGTCCCACGTCCGCCCCTTAAAATCCGAAAAGACCTTTCCGGACAGATAGACCTGCTCCGGACGGTAGCTGCTTCCCGTAAGATACATGACCTCCCGTCCCTTGTTCGAGACGCTTCCCGGAAAGAGCGAACGCTCCGAGAAGCCGACCTCGGCGTCCTCGTAGGACTCGGAACGGCTCCTGAAGATCCCCATGTTCATGCGGTCCACGGCGGAGGCTACGTCGGCGTAGATGCGTTTTGCGAATTCCCAGCCGTAAGGCTCGTCCGGCGCCTTGTAAAGCGACGTGTAAAGAAGCATGATGATAAGGAACGGAGAAAGATACGCCATGTAGGCGTGGACGGGCCGGTCTTCTGAGCGCGTCTTTTCAGGAGCTTTCTTCAGCGAATGCGTGCGGACGGCTTCAGCGGATGCGCATAAAACGAAGAACAGCACTATCGCCACGGCAGGTCCCGGGATCACGTAATTCAGTACGGCAGCAGCCGCCATCCCCAGAAGAAGAAGGGCAGCGAGCGCAAGTTTCGCGTAAAGAAAACGCGAAAGGATCCGTTCTGCCAAAAACGCAAGAAGCGCCGTCAGAAAGCACCATAAGACCCACAGGTTCTGACTGATGAAGGCCGCAGTCCCGCTCTTTTCCGGAATGATGAGGACCGGCAGCAGCACGCCGAGGATCAAAAGCAGGACAAGGGATAAGCGTACCCATCTGCCGGCGCTTACAATACCCGCGAAGTAGACCGCAAACAGCGCCGTCAGCACGTATGTAAAAGGCGTTGCGGCATACAGGTATAATACGCCGGAAGAAACGTACGTTAGGATCAGGGAAAGAGGAAGCGCGTAAAGAACGTCATAAACGAACAGCGTCATCACAGCACCTCCCAAAGTTCTTCCTCCGTCGGCACGCCAAGAAGCTGTGTGCGCGGAAGCGAAAGATCGGGCAGCTTCTCATCCTGATCCGTCAGGACTTTCAGGATGACTGCCGCAACGTTTGCGCGGTTTAACTGCGAGGCAAGCGACACCGCTTCCTCCGTAAGCTCTTTGATGACGATGAAGACGATGCGGTTCCGGAAGAAAGCGGGATCTCTTCCCGCTTCTTTCAGCATGTCTTCTTCCTTCTGAAGGTCCGTGAACACCAAAGACGAGAGCGTCTCGTAGCAGTCGGCGAACTTTTCGGGCGAGTCGGCCGTGAGTTTCTTAAACGACGACGTCAGAAACCCGAGCGTCACGGGCGTATGGTCCGATGAAAAGTACCTGGAAAGCGCTATCGCCGTTTCGATCAGTTTGTTCTCGACGGGAAGATATACGGAAGCATCCTGCGTCGAACGTTCGGTCCCCATCAGAATGCCGACGCCCTTCTGCGTCTCTCCGGTGCGAAGGCGCGTTTTTAAGCTTCCGCTTCTTGCGCTCGCCTTCCACTCGATAAAACGCGCATCGTCTCCCGGGACGTAGTCGCGCACGACGGCGTCCACGGACGCGTCGCTCTGCGGCGAATCCACGTTCGCAAGAAGGTGTGTTTCGACGTTCTTCAGCTCGTCGAGCCTGATGATGTCAGGCTTCACGCGCGCCTTCACGGTGCCCGGGTTTTTGTAGCGGATGCGGAAAAGCCTTAAGAAGTCCGTGATCTCGATGCTCTTGACGCCGACTTCGTATTCGCCGCGGTACTTACACAGAAGCGTCGCTTCGTTGCGTATGCCCGTATGCGGCAGAAGCTCGTACTCTGCCCCGTCGTCCTGGCCGGAGATCCGTGAATAGTCCGAGAACAGATTGACTTTCACAGAGGAAAAGGGAAAGAACGTCTCGTTTTCGAGAATGAACAGAAAGGGATGCGGATGGTGGGCGACAAGGTCCCGCCCTTCCAGGTGCTGGTAGACCTTGAACGCAAGGAATACCACGAAAAGATATAAAAGCGAAAGGAGAGGCAGAAGCGAAAAGAACGTGAAAAGGCCGTACGTCACCGGACCTCCCTTAAGGGAGATCCCGGCAAGCGACAAAAGCCAGAGCATAAGAAAGATCAGCCGGTTCCTTTTCATGAGATTTTTGTCATACGGGCAGATGCGCCCGGATCACGATGTCGCGGATCAGACGGTCCGGGTCCTCTTTCTGAAGACGCGCTTCCTGTGTCAGGACCAGGCGGTGATGCAGAACGTGCACCGCGACGGCCTTCACGTCGTCAGGCTTCGCGTAATCCCTGCCCGATAAGTATGCTTTTGCGCGGGAAGCGTTAAGAAGATGCAGAAACGCGCGCGGGCTCGCGCCGAGCAAGAACCGCTCTTCCTTCCGCGTAAGACCTATGATCTCCTGTATGTAGACAAGCAGCGCGTCGCTTACGTGCACGCTCTTTGCTTCCTCCTTCATGTTCAGGACATCGGAAGACGAGCATACTGACACCGCGTTTTCGAAAGTCACGCCTTCCAGGAAGTTCTTCGCCATAAGGACTTCCTCATCCTTTCCGGGATATCCGATCGTAAGGCGCATCATGAAGCGGTCAAGCTGCGCTTCCGGCAAGGGGTAGGTCCCCAGGAATTCCACGGGGTTCTGCGTCGCGATCACCATGAACGGATCCGGCAGAGGATACGGATGCCCGTCGATCGTGACCTGTCCTTCGCCCATCGCTTCCAGAAGGCAGGCCTGCGTCTTCGGGGAGGTCCTGTTGATCTCGTCGGCAAGCAGGATGTTCTTCATGATCGCGCCTTCCTTGTAGTCGAACTCCCCGGTCTTCATGTTGTAGACCGTCAGTCCCGTCACGTCGGACGGCAGGGTGTCCGGCGTGAACTGGATTCGCCCGAAGGAACAGTCCAGGGAGCGCGCCAGCGTTTTCGCGAGCGTCGTCTTTCCGGCGCCCGGCAGATCCTCCAAAAGCACGTGGCCTCCCGCAAGAAGGCAGACGAGGACGTCGTCCACGACCTGCTCCTTGCCGACGAAATAGCGGTTGATGCTGCTTCTTAAGTTCTCGATCATCTCGGTCCTCCTGCGTTCGGAAAGAGCGCTTTTTACGGCGCGTTCATCCTGATGCGTTGTTGTCCGTTCCATGGGCAAAGTGCCCTCAAAAGTCCTGTTTCCGGCGTCTGGAAGCGTTTTTCAGCTCGTTCCGTCCTTCATGCCCTTATAGCCGTAGCCTGCGTCCTCGACAGCCTGTCTTAAAAGTGCCTCGTCCACGTCCTTTGAAAGGCCGACGAGCGCCGTTCCCTTTTCAAAGCTCGTCTCTGCCATGACGACGCCGTCCAGCTTTTCGAGCGCCTTTTTCACGCGCTTCTCGCAGTGCTCGCACATCATGCCCGTGACCGCAAGTTCCTTCGTCATGACGGCGGTCTTTTCGTCCACGGGACAGGCATCGCTTAAACGCGCGGCGTTTTCAAACGTCAGCGCCTTCAGCTGTTCCTTTGAAACGGCGTTCTTCATCGGACGGTCCTTTGAAGCATCGTATATATCCTTCAGGTTCAGTCTTAACGCGTTCGTCACGACGAAGAAGCTCGAGAGGCTCATGGCTGCCGCGCCGAACATCGGATTCATCTGCCAGCCGAAGACCGGGATGAAGACGCCCGCCGCGAGCGGGATGCCGAGCGTATTGTAGAAGAATGCCCAGAACAGGTTCTCCTTGATGTTTCTGATGACCGCGCGGCTTAAACGCACCGCCGCGGCCGCGTCCGTCAGATTCGAATTCATCAGCACGACGTCCGCCGCGTCGATCGCGACGTCCGTGCCCGACACGACGGCCGTGCCGATGTCGGCTGTCGTCAGCGCCGGTGCGTCGTTGATGCCGTCGCCGATCATGACCGTTTTCCCAAGCGTCTTCAGACGGGAAATGACCTCCGCCTTTCCGGCAGGCAGCACGCCGGATATGATCCTGTCGACGCCTGCTTTTTCTCCGATCGCCTTCGCCGTCTGTTCGTTGTCGCCAGTCAGCATCACGACGCGGATCCCCATGTTTTGAAGCTTCCGGATCGCTTCCCCGCTGTCCTTCCGGACCACGTCGGCCACGAAGATGATGCCGAGCAGCCGTCCTTCGGACGCAAAATACATCGGAGTCTTTCCCTGAAGGGACAGCGCCTCCGCCTTCTTTTGAAGAGCTTCGGGGACGGACGCATGCCGGAGGATGAAGGCTTCATTCCCGGCAAAGAATTCCGATCCGTCAAGAAGAGCCTTCAGGCCGTTTCCCGGCAGGGCTTCGAAGGAAGATACGGAAACGCCGGCGTAGACGTCCTTTTCGACGTAGGAAACGACCGCCTTCGCAAGCGGATGCTCAGATCCCTGCTCCAGCGCTCCGGCAAGCCTTAAAAGCGTTCTTTCATCCGTTCCTTCGCTTGTCAGAACGTCTGTCACAACAGGCGTTCCTTCCGTGATCGTGCCGGTCTTGTCAAGTGATACGATCTGCACCTTGCCCGTCTCTTCCAGCGCTTCCGCCGTCTTGAACAGGATGCCGTGCTTCGCGCCGATGCCGGAGCCCACCATGATCGCGACCGGGGTCGCAAGCCCGAGCGCGCACGGGCAGCTGATCACGAGCACCGAGATCGCGCGGGCAAGAGAAAATCCCACGGGCCTTCCGATAAGGATCCAGACGATGAACGTCAGAAGCGCGATGCCCATCACGACGGGGACGAAGACCCCCGCGACCTTGTCCGCGGTCTTCGCGATCGGCGCCTTCGTCGCGGACGCGTCGCTGACCATCCTGATGATCTGGGAGAGCGTCGTGTCCTCCCCGATCCTGGTCGCGCGGCACCGGATGTATCCGGACATGTTCGTCGTCGCCGCAGACACCGTGTCTCCTTTTTTCTTGTCAACGGGCATGCTCTCGCCGCTTAAGGCGGCTTCGTTGATCGCGGCTTCGCCTTCCACGATCACGCCGTCGACGGGCACGTTCTCCCCGGGGCGGACCGCAAAGATGTCGCCTGTCTTCACCCTTTCGATCGGCACCGTGATCTCCTCGCCGTTTTCGACGAGAACGGCCTCCCTGGGGCTGAGCTTCATCAGGCTCTTCAGCGCGTCCGTCGTGCGTCCCTTCGAGCGCGCCTCCAGCATCTTGCCGACCGTGATCAGCACAAGGATCATCGCGGAGGACTCAAAGTAAAAGTCCGGCATCTCAGCATATTTCAGAGGGCTGATCAGGATGAGAAGCTCAGCTGCGCTGTAGACGTATCCTGCCGCGGAACCGACTGAAACGAGGCTGTCCATGTTCGGCGCGCGGTGCACAAGGCCCTTGAAGCCGTTGATGAAGAACTGCCGGTTGATCAGCATGACGAAAGACGCAAGCAGCATCTGCACGAAGCCGTTCGACGCGTGGCTTCCGATGATCTTCGGAACGGGAAGGTTCAGCATGTGATGTCCCATCGAGATGTACATCAGGACGATCAAAAACCCCAAAGAGACGAAGAGGCGGCGCTTAAGCTTCGGCGTTTCAGTGTCTTCCAGAAGCTTCTCCTGTTGTTCAAGCCGTGATGTGTAGTCCTCTTCCTCCTTTTTGGAGGATCCGTCCATCAAGGACGCGCCGTATCCCGCGTTCCCGACGGCTTTGATCACTTCGTCCGGGCTTCCGCCGTCGACGATCATCGAATTTGTCAGTAAGCTCACGGAAACGGACCGGACGTCCTTCACTGAGGACACGGCCCTTTCCACGCTCGCGACGCATGCCGCGCAGCTCATTCCCGTGACTGCATATTTCGTCATTTTCAATTCCTTCTTTCATTCAATGGGAAGGATCAGACAGACATCTTCCCGTATATCATTATACGTCCGCGCCCTTTCATTCGTCAAGGAACGCATCCCGGGCTTTTCTTTATCCGAAATCGCGATAACTTGCAGAGACTGGCCCGATTGTGACTTCCGGCGACGGCCTTGCGAAAACGAGGCACTGAGCATTCACTCAGTGCCTCGTATCTTAGGTGAGGTGTTTTTTGACACCCCCATTTTTGTTCCAATGTTGCAAGGCTGCAAGAATTCATTGTGTCCACCTTGCGCTTACTGTGGCAATTCCAACAGTTTTTTCTGCAGTTGTCTCCATTGTGCCAAGACATAATCCATAGGAAGGATGTCTGCCCGATTGAACACATAGTTATTCTGCATCTTCTGGAAATCTGCCGCAAAATCCTTGTTTCCAGCTAATCCGTCAAAAATCCTGTATTCGGAAAACGGCCGGGTATCAAGGTCGCTGCCGATTCTGCGGGTCTCTTCCAGCTTCTTGTATCCGATCATTCGAAGCAGTTCTTCTGGATCATTCATCAGGCACTGGATTTCATGCAGATCAATCATGATACTTACATCATACACATGCTTTGCAACATCGAAGTACATCTCTCGATCGTAGTAGAATTCCGCCGCCAGAATCTTGTCTGCAAAGATCCTCTCGAGTCTGATGGTCAGAAGATCAAAGGGCATTAATCCGTACCGGTCCTGCAAGATCTGGCGCTGTTCCTGCGAAGCAAAAGTATAGAGAATCGGTTCGACTTCCATTGCGGTAAATGGTTCGCTGATAGTGAATGATGTCGCTTCGATCTTAACGTGCCGGAATCTCTGGAGAGGATCAATCTCGTCGACAGGAACAGCAGGCTCATAATCGTACACAGTGGTGATACTGCCTCTGCGGTCTTCCTCCATTGCTTTGTCAGCCGTACGGGGAAGAGAAGAGTAATTCTTGGCTGCCTGTTCAAGCCTTCTTTTTGCCTGGCTGTTGCTGCAGTTTTCGATGCTGACAGTCAAATCGATGTCTTCCGAAAATCTGCGGATGCTTTTCAACGCTTTATAGAGAGCGGTGCCGCCTTTGAAGTAAGCCGGAAGATCCTTCTGTTTTTCGGCTAATTCCCGTAGAAGCAGTGAAACGTAATAATCTTTTTCCAGGATATCCAGTCTGATTCCGGAGACTTCATGAATCTGATTTATAAGCGCAAGAAACGCATATTTATCTTCATGCAGCATCATAGTGCTATTCCTCTCAGCATGATATCAATGGTCTTTTTCAATGTCTCTGTTGGATAAAGCGCCCTGGCATAGAGAATGAGCCGATCGGACCGAAGTGCAGCGCTTTGCGCTTTTTCACGAATAATAGCTTCCGGTTCGGCAGCATCAACAGGAGCCTGATCCAGACCATTGATTGCATCCAGAATCTGCAGATACTTGAAGTTGTCTTTCGTGACCGGTATCCGAGGTTTTTGAACCTTTATATCCACGTCTTTAGGAAGCGTGAACCTGTAATTGTTGGTTGCGATATATCTCTTGTTCGGCATCTGAGAGACGAGACCGAGCTGGTTCATTAGAGACAGACCCGTTTCGTATCCGATGACATGATTACCGTCCAGAACCAGCCATCTGCCGAAGATCTTATCTTTCCCGGGGACATAATCTCCGAAGGGAGTCTGGATCCTCTTCGCGTACACACCATGAGCAATTCGGCTCAGAACTCCTTCTTTCTCAAGGCGGGCAAGATTAACATTCACAGTTTTCCGCACTTTTTCTTCAGGTTCGCCTGTCTTGTCTGTGATGTATTCGGTAACCATAGCCGGAGTAACCGGAGTCTCCTCCGGCAGAGTATCCAGGTAGTTAATGATTGTTTGTCTATAGTGATTTGTAGTCATTTTCGTGCTGTCCTTTGTTATTTTTGGGGTGAGAATACAGTTTATCACTGCCATTATAATAACATCCGATAGTGCTGTCAAGACAAAATGTTATTATCACGGCAAAATAATCAATAGATAACATGGTTAAAAATAACACTTATGTCAGTCTTTTTTCTTCGTTAGTTCCCAGAGCATCTTTCTGTGCGGTGTTGACTTTCGGACGATCTTGTTGAAATCTTTAGACATTATAAAGTCCATAAGATAGACCTTGGGGATCATATGTTTGTGCACTATTCTCAGCGACAGCAACTTTCCGGTACTGATCCACCTGCCGACGGTATGGCGGTTATAACCGGTGAACTCCGTCACCTGAGCAGTGCTCATGACATCAGGGTAAGCGGACAGCTTACTTTTGTAGTATCTGCGGATAACTTCCGGATCTTGCGGCATCTGCATTTTGATACGGACAGAACTGATGACTTCCTGAACCGTTTCCGGTGCTGCAGGTGGTTTTAACAGCTCTTTCCTGAACGGCTCCATGTTCTTCTTCTTAGCAAAAGCGATCACGTCAGCTTTGCGGATAATATAACAGCGCGTCCTCTTGCCGGTATCAATATGCGGGATTAGATCGTTCTCCAGCAAAAAGAGTGCGGTGCGCTTGCTGATATGGCAAGCCTTGCAGAGCTGTTCCTTGCTCATAATGTTCGGGTATGATTTCAGTTCGTTTAAATCGATTTTCATGGGGATGCTCCTTCACATTTTTTGACCGAAGGAGGAGCCTTTCCAATGTGCCAATAACAGGTAAAGTTCTTGCATTTTTTCTTGCATTTTTGCAAGAAAAAAGCCATTTTTGGAAAAAATCCGATTGTTATGTTTTCAGGTCGGCACGAGTCATTTTGAGGTCATTTCTGGTCAAATCGTCCGAAAACCCCAGTAATGACGCCATTTTCGGCATGGACGAAACGACCTGAAACAGCCTTAGCCAACCAGTTTTAACCAGACGCACTTAAAACTTTACGTTTTGTCCTGAATCGGGTATAATGGGGAACGATACCGCGGCCAGAGGCCGCAAAAGGGGAAGATGGATATCAGAAATGAACGATTGGGAAACACATAAAGAAAAGGGCGTGAAAAAGGGCGCGCCGATGCCCGTGATCACGCTCGTCACGGTCGCCGTCATGGCCGCGCTTCTTGCCGTCTGCGCATGGCTTACGGTCCCGGCTGCCGTCCCGTTCACGATGCAGACGTTCGGCGTGTTCCTTGCGCTGAAGCTTCTCGGCGGCAAAAAGGGGACGCTTGCTGTTCTCGTCTACATCCTGCTCGGTGCGGCGGGGCTTCCCGTGTTCTCATCCTTCAAAGGCGGCATGGGCGCGCTCGCGGGTCCCACCGGAGGCTACATCATGGGCTTTCTTTTGACAGGCCTTTTATACTGGGGGCTTGAGCGTTTCATGAAAAACGCCCGGCTCGAAGACGCTGTCCTCTTTGCCGGGCTTCTTGTCTGTTATCTTTTCGGGACGGTCTGGTTCATGCACGTCATGTCTTCAAACGGCAAGCCGCACACGTTTCTTGAGGGGCTGTCTTTGTGCGTGCTGCCCTACCTCCTTCCGGACCTTATAAAGCTCATCCTTGCCGATTTTTTAAGCAGGCGCCTTAAGAAGGTGCTGCGTGACCGGATCTGAAAACAGGAACGCTCCCGCATCAAAGCGGGAGCGTTTTCTTTTCCTTCAGTTCCTTCAGGATCAGGACAGCCTCAGCGTATCCTTCGAAGCCCTTTCCTTTCACGCATGAAACGCATGCGTCCCTCACATAGGAGGTTTTCCGGTACGCCTCCCTTTCGTCAGGGTCCGTCAGGTGGACTTCGATGGCAGGAAGCGCCACCGCCTTCAAAGCGTCCGCGATCGCAATGCTCGTGTGCGTATAGGCCGCCGGGTTGATCACGATCCCATCGTACTTTTGATAAGCGTCCTGGATCGAATCGACGATCGCGCCCTCGTGGTTCGACTGGAAGAAGCTGACCTTAACGCCCAGTTTTTCTGCCTCCGTGCCGATGTACTCCACCAGATCCCGATAGGTCTTCCTTCCGTAGACGTCCGGTTCCCGAATGCCGAGCATGTTGATGTTCGGTCCGTTAATGACTAAGATCTTCATATCCACTCCCCGTTCATGATCCTCTCCATCTGCTCAAGGCTCAGCCCGTAGTCCGAAAGCTTCATCCCGTTCAGATCGCACACTTCGTCCGCGAACGCTTCGTACAGGGGCTTTCGCTCTTCGTACATCTTCATTAAGTCTGTTCCCTGCGACAGCGGCCTGCCGTCGGAGGTCAGTTCCCCGACGTCTCTCTTCAGCCAGATGATCCTTCCGTTCTGATGAAGCAGGGGATAGTTCTCGGGGCGCGTCACGACGCCGCCGCCTGTCGCGATCACCGCGCCTGACAGCTTCGAGCAGAACGACAGCTCCGCGGTCTCCTTCCTTCTGAACGCTTCCTCCCCTTCTTTCAGGATGATCTCCTCGGGCGTCCTGTCATACCGCTGTTCGATCATCTCGTCCGTATCGAGAAAGATCCGTCCCGTCACCCTGCACAGCGCCTTGCCGAAGGCCGTTTTGCCCACGCCCGGCATCCCGATCAGCACGATGTTCAGCATCCTGTTCAGAAGCGTTTCGTATATCCTGTTCGTTTCCTGATCGTCGATTGAAGAACCCGTGAAGATCTCCGCGCTTTTTCTGGCCTGCTCAACGAGCATGTACAGGCCGTTCTCGTTCGGGATCCCCAGCTTTTCCGCCTGAAGAAGAAGCGCTGTCCTTGCGGGATTGTAAATGAGATCCAGCACGCCTTCAAGACGCGGAAAATGCGTAAGATCGGCCGGAGACTCCCCGTTATCGGGATACATGCCCACAGGCGTCGCGTTGACGAGCACCTCGGCGTCATAAAACGGAACGGTCGCAGGATGGCTCCTGCTGCTCACGACGACTTCCTTTGCGTGAAGATCCTTAAGCGCCGCCTGCACGGCTTTCGACGCTCCTCCGTCCCCGAGTACCAGGACCTTCTTTCCTTCCACCGCGATCCCCGAATGCCTTACCATCCTGATGAAGCCGTACACGTCCGTGTTGTCGCCGAACAGTCTTCCGTCCGGAAGGCGCTTTACGGTGTTCACGCTTTTCGTCCGCCATGCCTCCGGGCTTAATTCGTCCATGCACTCAAAGGCCTTCTGCTTGTAGGGCACCGTCACGTTCAGCGCCGGCGATTCCCCGTTTTTCAGAAAGGATTCGACTTCTTCCGGTTCCAGTTCGAATAATTCATAATCATATAAGCCGAACATCTCATGGATCTCGGGCGAATAGCTGTGCGACAGCTTCCGTCCCAGAAGACCGCAGTTCTTTCTTCTTTCACGTTCTTCGTTTTCGTACTTGCGCTTCTCCCGGATCGTCCTTTCCTGGTAATCCCTGCTGAGCGAGAACAGCTTTTTGAACAGCGGCTTCACGTACGGCTTAAGAGGCGGTATGACGTCCTTCTCCAGTGTCCTTATCTTCTCTGTCTCGACCTTTGCGTTCTGCACGCTCAGCCCGTTTTCTTCCTTGTAATCGCCGATCGCACGCGCCGAAGCCATTCTGAGCTCGAAAAGCTCGAGGATCTTCCTGTCCGTCCGTGCGATACTCTCGCGCTCCCGCTCCAAAACGTCCGCCTTCCGCATCTTCTTTTCGTATCTGAACGACAGAAGCGCGTCGTATACCGCGATCGCCGCCGCGGATTCGACTGCCGGCAGCGCGCGGACGACGATGCATGGATCGTGCCGGCCCTTTGTTTCGAGCGTCACGGGCTCCATCGTCAGAAGGTCCACGGATGCCTGCGGCTTTTCGATCGAAGGCGTCGGTTTAAAAGCGGCCCTGAACACGAGCGGCATGCCGTCCGTGATGCCGCCGAGGATCCCGCCCGCATGGTTCGTTGCCGTGCGCACTTTTCCATCCCTGATGACGAACGGATCGTTGTTCTCGCTGCCGCGCATCCTGGACGCGCAAAACCCTTCGCCGAATTCGACGCCCTTGACTGCCGGGATCCCG
>JAEEGL012533707.1_pt1 | contig 13868 bp, 10 predicted proteins | sample 9134231 | NCBI WGS metagenome assembly JAEEGL01 (sample SAMN16246548, study PRJNA631951) | gut metagenome | biome: gut microbiome; feature: rumen; material: fiber-attached | host: Bos | place: Iran: Karaj | collected 2018-10
CGACAGAAGCCGTCCGGCTGTATTTAGTCTGAGTGACTGGATTTGAACCAGCGGCCCAACCGGGAACCCCCGAGCTTCAAAAGCTCGGGGAACCCCGCACCACAGGGTGTTATCATATCCGGGGCCAAATCTATTACGCAAAGCAAAATACAGCCGAACGACAGAAGCCGTCCGGCTGTATTTAGTCTGAGTGACTGGATTTGAACCAGCGGCCCAACCGGGAACCCCCGAGCTTCAAAAGCTCGGGGAACCCCGCACCACAGGGTAGTATTATATCTGATTCAAATGCAATACGCGTAAGTAAAACAAAGCCGAGCGAGATAAACCCGCCCGGCTTTATTTTATCTGAGTGACTGGATTTGAACCAGCGGCCTCTACCACCCCAAGGTAGCGCGCTACCATCTGCGCCACACCCAGATTTCCGATTGCGGATGGTATTATATCACAAACGAGCCTTTTTGTCAAGCCTTTTTTTAAAAATAAAAAAAATAGTGTTTCTTTTATCCTAAAACATAGAAAATTTTTATTTTTTACTTGACATATCGTGTCTGTTAAACTATAATTGAAGAAAAAAAACAGAGGTAAATGATATGGGACATAAATTAGGCATCATCGGCTACGGCGGCATGGCAAGCTGGCATCACAACTCAATCAAGGCTAATTTTACCGATCTTGAAGTCGTTGCCGCGTACGATATAAGCAAGGAAAGACTTGAAGCGGCGAAGAACAACGGTCTTATCGCGTTTGAGACTGCGGAAGAGTTTCTTTCGTCTCATCTGTTTGACATCGTTCTTGTCGCAACGCCGAACAACTTCCACTGCGATTACGTCTGCCGCGCGCTTGAAGCCGGCTACAACGTAGTTTGCGAAAAGCCTGTCGCGCTGAACTGTGAGGAGCTTGACAAAATGGAAGAAACGGCGAAAAGATGCGGAAAGCTCTTTTCCGTCCACCAGAACAGACGCTGGGACAAGGATTACCGTATAGTCAAGCAGGCTTACGAGGACGGCCTCGTCGGCAAGCCGTTCACGGTCGAATCCCGTGTACACGGGCAGGGAGGCATGGTCCACGGCTGGCGCGAATTCAAGGTCGCGGGCGGCGGTATGGTCTACGACTGGGGCGTCCATATGATCGACCAGATGCTTGATATGATACCGTCAAAGGTCGTTTCGGTTTATGCGAACCTGCATTGTGTAAGAACGCTTGAGGTCGACGATTATTTCAAGCTTGTAATGAGGTTTGAAAACGGTATAACAGGTCAGATAGAGGTCGGTACGTTCCACCTCGTTCAGCTTCCGCGCTGGTACGTATGCGGCGACGGCGGCTCTCTCGTCATAAACGACTGGGACTGCAACGGCAAGATAATACATACAAAAGACACGGTAATGAACTGGGAGCCCGTCGTGGTGCAGACAAAGGCGGGACCCACAAGAACGATGGCGCCGCGTCCCGCGGACACGCTTGAGGAAAAGCCTCTGCCCGACGTTGAAACGTCGTGGTCAAGCTATTACAGAAATATCCTTGACACGATAGACGGCAAGGCTGAGCTTATCGTTACAATTCCGTCGGTCCGCCGCGTTCTCAAGGTAATAGAGGCGTGCTTTGAATCCGATAGAACAGGAACGGGACTGAAAACTGATATTTAAGAATTCGCAGATCATATACTTACGGCGGGGGTTTACTGAAACACCCGCCGCTTTCAGTGAATATCATTTAAATGGTGCGGGAAACTTCTCGTGTTTTAATTATTGTTAGGTATATCGACAAGCGGGGCAGCATCAGTGTTACCCCGCTCCTGTTCTTTTTCTCTTGCCTGAGCTTTCTCGTGAGCTTCTTCACGTATTCTTTTTTCGTCTTCCTGTTTTTCTCGCATCTCTATACACGACGGACTATCTTTGTAATCCGGCATATTCGGATCCGTCAAATATAATGGATTTCCGTTTTTATCAACGTCACCAAAGTAAATTGCGGCTTGTCTGTAGAGATTTGATACACCGAGATAATAATCTGAAAAATCATATCCTTTAACACAGGCAAAAGCAACTTTTCTTGAGGTGTTGTAATTAGCAAGATCGCCGTACGGTCTGTCGCTGTTTTTCCGTATTTCCTGTATATCGGCGTCTTTATAATCATTCTCAAATGCTTTTATTGAGTTGTCACCTGCAAAAATGTAAACCCAAATGTTTCCGTTATGACAATTCTCTTTGAATCTGAATGAAACGTTTATTGTTTTTATATCATCGTCATAATTGCGTTCTTCACTGCGTTCATAATAACAATATGGTATTTCCGGAGTAATAAGCTCAATACTCTCATCAGGAACTAAAAGTGTTATCCATTTTTTATGATAATAATTGAGGTTATATATTTGTATTTCATACTCGCAGACATCTGTGTGCTTTTTACCTAACAAATCGTATTCCGTATCATTTAAAGAACCTATTAGTTGTTCAAAAGACGAATCAGGATAGCAAATGGTTATTGAGTTTTTTGTGTTATCTTCTTCAATAACATAGTGTCCTTTAATTTCATAACCATTGGTATGACAATGGAGCCCCGAATTATCATCCGCCGCGTCTTTAAATATCACATAATCCGACGTTATCTCTTCCTTAGGTATAACCGTTTCAACTGTCTCCGCCGCGGTCTGCGCAGGTTCTTTTGTGTCCGTCTGTGTCTCCGCCTCCGTTTCCGCTTCCGTCACGATCTCCGTTTCGGGCGGGGGCGTCACGCTGTTTCTCGTCGCCATGGCGACGGCGAATGCGGCGATAAGCCCGATCCCGATAAGCGCCGCGGCGGCTATGACCGCAAAGCGGCTGAGTTTAGGTTTTTTTACAGCGCTGTCCCAGTTTCTGTCCGCGGCGTCGAGCACGTCGTCGCCGCAGTATGACATAATATCCTTTTTCATACGGTAATCCCCTCCTTATTAAGCTTTTCGTGCAGTTTTTTCTTCATCCTGTCAAGTATCTTATATATCGCCTGTACCGATACGCGGTAATGCTCCGCTATCTGCTCCACGGGATACATATAATAATACCTGTAAACGAAGACCGTCATATCTCGCGGACTCGATGATTTCAAGAACTCATCGAGCACCCGTCTTATTTCGGCGGAATCGTCCTCAGGGGCGGCAAGGTCGGAAAGCTCGTCTATGCAGAGCGTGACCCCCGCGCGTTTCTGCGCATTTTCGCTTCTGTATTTTGATATTGCGTGATTTCTTACTATACTGCACAGATACCTTTTGAGCGACGAGGGATTTTCCGGCGGTATGGTGTTCCACGCGGACAGGTACGTATCATTCACGCACTCCTCGCCGTCCTGAGTATTATGCAGTATATTGAATGCAACAGTCAAAAGATATTTGCCGTACTTTTTCTCCGCTTCCTCAATGGCGCGCCGGTCGCGGTCAAAAAACAGCTTTATTATGTATTCGTCAGCCGACATAACGTTCTCCTTTTTCCGCTTTCATACAATAAGACGCAAAATCAAACGGATTTTAAACCGTATTTGAAAAAGATACCCGTTTTTTTCATTATATATTGTAAAAACACAAAAATCAAGCGTCTGACCGATTAAATATCATTCCGTCTATTGACAAAAACGGGTTAAACATTATATAATATGGATAATAAAAAAAGGGAGAAGAAAAATGAGCGATACGTATTGCGGTGCAAGATGTGAAGAATGTACGTTAAAAGAGAAGTGCAGGGGCTGTGTAAACACCTGCGGCTCTCCGTTCGGCGGTCGGTGCGCCGCGGCGGAATACATAAGGAAAAACGGAAAAGAAGCTTACGCGGAATATAAAGCGGAGCTTTTGAAAGAAATAAACGCTCTTATGAGATCATATGAGCTTCCGGCGATGGAAAACCTGTTTGAGACCGTCGGAGAATTCGTCGATCTCGAGTATCCTTTGCCGAACGGGAAAAAGGCAGGATTTCTGAGCAAGAACGACGTGTATCTCTGCGGTATGACTGAACGCGGCGGCGTGTCCTACGGCGCCGTTATCGGTGAGGATTTCGTTATCGTATCAGAATTCGGAAACGGCGGCGCGGAGCTTCTCTTATATAAAAAGCGATGAAAACAAAGGATGTAAGAATATAAAAATGGAGGCGCGCCCGATAAAGAATATATTTACGAGGTCGGACGGCGGTATAGGATGACGCCGTAAGGAGGAAAGCTATGTATTTAAAAGCGACAAAGAAATTTCATTCAACTCCCATAAGCAAAAAACTCGCGTCAAATTTCATAGAGCTCGGTTACGGGCTTCAGGCGGAGGGTATGGCGGCGGAAATGTTTTTCAACCGCAGCTTCGAGCCGTTTTATCCGTACAGGATGATCAACAAGCTGTGGTTCGATCTGCTTGACGATGAAAACGACCTTTCCTCCCGCTGTGAGACGGACTGGCGCGTTTTCGACTGGTATCATTCTTCATACGAGCATAACGCGTGGTTTGCTTTTCCCGGCGTCGCGGGCTATCAGAAGATATGCGACGATTCCACGTTTATAATAAACGATTCGCCGGAGGCTGACGTTCATATAGAGCTTGTACCCGATGAAAATCACGGAAAATACGCTATGAAGGTCGAAAACAAAAGCGGCGGCGCGGGAGGTCTTGCGCAGGACGGAAAATACTGTTTTGCCGGCGTTAAATACGGCTTCAAGGGTAAGATCAGAAGAATATCCGGCACGGGAAAGCTTTACGCGGCGTTTTACCGGGAAAACACGACGGAGGATCCCGTTTGCGTAAAGGAGCTCGGCGAGGCGGAAGATAAATACACGGAGCTTTCCGCCGTACTTACGGTAAAAGAGGAGGGAAGATACACGTTCGTTTTGCTGACCCCGCCTCATTCCGCATATGTGTGCGACGATTTCTCGCTTGTTCCGGACGACGCTGTGCGCGGATTCAAGAAAAGCGCGGTCGACGCGGGCAAATACGTTTCCCCGAAGGTCATACGCTGGCCGGGCGGATGCTTTGCGTCGTTTTACGACTGGAGAACGGGTATAGGCAAGGACAGGATACCGTCTTACTCGTATTTCTGGGGCGGTTATCAGTATAACGACATAGGCACGGACGAGCTTGCGACGTACGCGGAAGCCGTGGGCGCGGAGAGTATGATATGCGTCAATATGCATCACCCGTTCAAACGCTATTACGAATACGTTCCGAAGGAATCACTTGACGGCGACCCGAACGACAAAACGCTTGTCGGCGCGCTTCACGACCGCGATCTGCCGCAGTTTGCCGATCTTGAAAAGGGTGCGCTTGAGGCGGCGGCGTGGGTAGAATACTGTAACGGCGACGAGACGACGGAGGGCGGATGCGAGAGAGCGAAGAACGGCAGAGCAAAGCCGTATAATATAAAATACTGGGAAATGGATAACGAGGCTCACCGCTGGTTCAGAGCGGAGGAGTACGCGGAGGCGTGCGTTCTTTACTCAAAGGCGATGAAATCGGTCGACCCGACGATAAAGATAGGTATGATCTCATACTGCTTCGGAGACGACGCGCTTGTAAAAATGCTCGAAACAGCGGGAGAGCATATAGATTTTCTCGCGGACAGGGGCTTTGAGGAAGAAGATCTCAGGGTCAAGCTGAAAATCCTTTCGGACTACAACAAAACGCACAAAACGAATATAAAATACTGCAACACGGAATGGCTGCCTTTGAACGGCGCGGACGTTTACAATATGGTGCCGAGATCGCAGACGCGTACAAACAAATGCTATATGTTCAGCAAATGGTCTTACGCGCTTGACGCCGCCGCAACGCTTTTTATGTGGCAGAGATACGGCGAGAGCATAGATTTCATAAACTTCAACAACTTGGCGAATACGCACGCGCAGTCCGTCATTGAAACGCCCAAGGAATGCGCTTTCATCGCCGCGTCCGGTATGATAATGCACAGATTTGCCGTGACAAAAGCGTACAGAACGCTTGTGATAGAGGACTATCATCCGAAGAGGACCGATCCCGTGCAGATACAGCTGTCAACAGACGAGAGCGGCAAAAATCTCGTGCTTAATACTCTTTCGAGGACCGAAACGCCGGAGAAGCTGCAGCTCGATCTGTCGGAATTCAACGTCGGCGACGGAGAATACGACGGCGTTTCCGTAGAGGGCGACAGCCTTGTTTCAATGAACAGACAGAACGATATGCAGATAAAGGAGCGCAAGTCAAAAATAACGGTAAAATCGGGCTGCGTGACGCTTGATATCAAAAAACTGTCGTTTGCGGAATACGTGATACCTGTTAAGTAATACCATCAGAATAAAAATACGGCGGCGGGATTTCTCCTGCCGCCGTATAGAGTATAAGACCCGTCTTTTCCGGATCATACCGCTATTATGACTTCTTCGGTTTTGGCTTCCGTATTATTTAAGCTTCAGTCCGTCCCTGAACGCGTCGCCGACTCTGCCGCCTACCTTATAATAACCGTGGGTATAGGGGTCGAAGGCGATGGCTTCAAGAGAATCTATATCGACCTTGCCGTCCTTCAGATTTCTTTCCTCGACCGTCGTGCGCAGTACTTTTCCGATCACGCCGAGCCCCGTCGCGTCGTTCTGAAATTCCACGAATTCACATTCAAGAGCGATCGGCAGTTCGTTTATCACCGGAGCGTCGACAAGATCGGATCTTTCATAAGTCAACCCGGATTTTTTGAATTTGTCGGGCTCCTTTTCGCCGTGTACGCAGCCGAACCAGTCAGCCTCTGCTACGTGCTTCGCATCGGCTATGTGGACGACAAAGCCCTTGCGCGCCTTGATGTTCTTTACGGTGGTGTGCGTTTCGGTGAGGTTGAGCGCGACCATATCGCGGTCGAGCATCGTGCCCCACGCGGCGTTCATCACGTCGACCGTACCGTCGCCGTTGAAGGTGGAAATGAGAAGCACCGGCATCGGGAAAATCGCTTCTGTTGTTTTGATCTGTTTTTTCATATCTGTTCTCCTTTCAGATCATTTTTCGTTTTTTCATGTGCGAGCATCCTTCTCACCAGAATAACGCTTATGATAAGTATTAATGGAAAGCCTATGCCGAAAAGAACGCCCGTTTTCAGATCGTTTCCGAAAAGCTCGGAAACGCCGCCGACGAGAGCGGGACCGACCGTGGCGCCGACGTCGCCGGACAAAGCGAGAAGCGCAAACATCGCCGTTCCTCCTCCGGGGATAGCCCCGGACGTAATGCTGATCGACCCAGGCCACATAATGCCGACAGAAAAGCCGCACGCCATACATCCGATAAGCCCCATAACGGGAACGCCCGCAAGCGCGGTCAATAAGTAGCTTGCAAAGCAGAGAGAGCCCGATATAATCATAAATACGGTAAGATCCAGCTTTTCTCCGAATTTTCCGTAAAGCGCTCTCGCAAGTCCCATAAACGCCGCAAATCCGCAGGGACCGGCAAGATCGCCCCAGGCCTTTGAAACGTGAAGCGCCGATTCGACAAACGCGGACGCCCACTGCGCCATGGTTACCTCGGACGCTCCTGCGCAGATCATAAGGATGATGAAGACAAAGAATTTCTTATCCTTCAAAAGCTGTCCCGTCTTCAAGCCCTTGCCCTCCTCAACTATCGGCTCGATCGGACACACGGCAAAATTGATTACGTTGAATAGCGGTATCAGCGCCCATAAAAGCGCGAGGATACGCCAGTTTTCCATTCCGAAAACGCGGAAAAACAAAGTGGAACCGGCTATAACTCCGACCGCTCCCCAGCAGTAAAACGAATGGAGCAGGCTCATCATTTTCGATTTGTTTTCAAAAGGACACGCTTCTATTATCGGACTGCATAAAACCTCTATCAGCCCGCTTCCTACGGCGTATATCATAACGCAGATCAGAATACCGATAAGGCGGTTAAAAAACAAGTCCGGGATGAATGAAAGTCCGGCAAGACCTGCGGCGGATAAGATCTCCGAAGCAACGATACACGGTCTGTATCCTATCCTGTCAGCGATCTTAACGCATAAAAGATCTACCGTGAGCTGCGTTACGTAGAAAACGACCGGTATCAAAGCGAGCCCGGAAAAGGAGACTCCGTAAGAATTATAGAACGTCAGAAAGAGAAGAGGAGCGAAATTTGCGGATATCGCCTGAGTCACAAAGCCGAGATAACAGGCGAGCTTTGTTTTGCCGTATTTTTTCGTATTGCTCATTTACGTGCGCTCCGTTTAAAGAAGATCGTGTTTTTTTTGAAAAACCGGACCGTTATTTATATCTTCCGTATACCGGTCTGTCGTAATGATTGTAGCATCTCATTATGAACTTTTCAACCGTGCGGAATTTTCCGCAAAGAAACGCGGTTTGAAGGAAAGAAAAAATCCGGTGCGAAAGCGTCGGCAATGCCTTTATCGCGCCGGGCACGGGCGGCATCTCCGAAAGGATACGTACCGACACTCCGTCGTTTTGACGTGCCGGACGCTGCTTCGAGTCCCTCCCTTGGTGTATTAGAGACAAAACAAAAAAGCCGCAAAACCTATTTGCGAGAGGTTAACGAGCAGGCGGAAGAAATGTTGTTTCAACTCATAAAACAAATGGCGAAAAACGAAGATGTTACCGAATCACTGAAGCGGCAGGATCAGATGGCGTGGGTTCAACGAATGAACTCCATACGTGATCGTGCGTTTGAAATCGTCAGTAAAGAAATCATCTGTAATTAAGAATGTCGGCAGGGCTTGATAACCCTGCCGACATTTTTTTTCGTTTATGCGTTTTTAGCTCTGTTCAAACTGCCGTTTCGCCGAAAACGTGAAGATAGTAATCGTCAAGAGTTGGAGAAACGGGGATCGCGTTTTCGTCAGGTTTTACATCGGACAAGATACGCACGGAAACACCGTCGTCGTCCTTTAAGATGTTCGTGACCTTGTATTTGTTTTGATAATCCTGCACGTATTCGTCTTTCGTTTTCACGCGCCAGACGGAGCCGTCTATCTTGCGGAGCAGCTCGGACGGTGAGGCGTTGTCCGCTATGACGCCTTTTTTGAGCATTATGACGTCCTTTGCTATATATTCAACGTCGGGAACGACGTGCGTTGCGATAATGACGATCTTATTGAAGGCAATGCGTGAAATATAGTTGCGGATAGCGATACGCTGCTTTGGATCAAGTCCTGCTGTCGGCTCATCAAGGATCAGAACAGACGGATCGCCGAGGACGGCTTGCGCGAGCGCGAGACGCTGTTTCATACCGCCCGAAAACGTTGATATCCTGTAATTTGAAACGTCGGATAATTCCACCGCGTCAAGCACTTCTTTAATCTGCGCCCCCGCGTCTTTTTTATTCATACCCTTGAGCGCCGCCATGTACCATAAGAATTTTTCCGCGGTAAAGCTGCCGTAAAGTCCCGGGTACTGCGGCATAAAGCCGAGCTTTTCCCTGAATTTAGCGCCGAGCTTCAATATATCCTCGCCGTCATAATATATCTTTCCGCTGTTCGCTTTCAGATTGTCCGTTACGATATTAAGAAGCGTGCTCTTGCCCGAGCCGTTAGGTCCGAGCAGCGCGTAAACGCCCGGCGTCAGCTCCGCCGAAAACTCCGACAGAGCCTTGTTTTTGCCGTATGATTTTGATATTTTATCAAGTACAAGTTTCATAATTTATCTCCGTTATTTAGTAAATCTCGCGCGGCTTATGAGCGTTAAAACGACCGATACCGCGGTGAACAGAACGCCGTACAGAATGAATGCGCCTAAGGGGTGACCGAACGCGTTTTCCATGGAGGAAAACCGCACCATGCCGTTTACTCCGAAGAAATCGCCGAACGAGACGAAGCCCGCGCGATCGAAGCCCGCCGAGTACAGAAGCGTCGGCAAAAGTGTTGACCCCGCCGTAATACCGAATGAAAGCGTGAGGTTTTTTGCAATCGACGCGACGCCGAGCGCGAATACCGCGAATACCACGGCGATAACGACGCGCAGAGCGTACATAAGTATCATATACTGCAAAACCGTAATCGTCAGCCCCGCGTCAGCGTACGCCGTTACGGAATACAGCGGAGCGTTAAGGCAGGTTAAATTTCGTCCCGCCGCGAATATTACGAATTCTGCAATATTGTATATCAAAGCAAACGCTGCCGATATCGTCATCCCCGCGAAAAGCTTTGCGTTAAACGTCTTTTTGCGTCCGTTTTTAGTTGAGCGCAGGATATTTGCAAAGTTTTCGCTCTTGCTCTTGCCGCCGTATTCTATCATATACAGCGTTGTGCAGATGAACAGTATCGCGGCGTAAAGCGGATATGACGCGCCCTGCGTTATTATCGGTGAAACGCCCGTTTCATCAATGAATTCGGGATCAAGCCCTTTGTTATACAATTCAAGATTTTTACTGTATTTCTCTTTTGAATAGTATAAATTGCCGTTCAATTCGTTTTTGTCTATGAAATCAAGCGATTCTCTTATCCTTGCGCTCTCCTCCTCGGTGATTATCCCGCGCTCGAGCGCGTCGGCAAACGTCTGGTCGTACAGCTCCTTATTCTGTAAGGTGAAGATATTGACCATAAAGCCGCATTTGTCGCCGGTCTCGCTGAATTTCCCGTGCACCTCGGATAAAACGAACTTGTTGTATATCCGTTCCTCACGCGAGGGCTCTGAATTCACCCTGCCGACGATACAGACGGCGATATGCGCGGCAAACAGCACGATAACGAGCAGGAGCACCGGCAGATTTGCGGTGAGCGCCTTGCCGCACTCCCACAAAAACATATTTTTAGTATGCTTTTCCCGGCTTTTTATCTTTGCGCCGCGTCCGCGCGTGAACGCCGCTTTTATTTTTGCGGCAACGTCCGAAAACAGCGTGAATTTTGTTCTTCCCGCGTATCTTACAGAGCAGAACGACACGGCGGCGAGCGCGCCGGATATCACGATAATGATACCGCAAAGCACGGGCGCAAGCAGATAATAGCTCATGCACGAGACGAACGGCTGAAATACGTACAGCCGCTCCGATACGGGCATTACGTTACAAATCGAATAAAGGTTGAGACCGTGCAGCGCCGGATGCTCCGTCGCCGGAATTTTGCCGAGCGCGAACGAAATGCCGAACACGGAGGCGGACGAAACGTAGTATATCGCCTGATTTCTGATAAGCGCCGCCAAAAATCCGCAGATCATCGCAAACGCGGCGGCGGATACGACTTTGAGCATTATCCCGTACAGATAATATTGCAGAATACTGAAAGCGTACGGGAAAGCCGTCAGCGCTTTTATGTTCTGCACCGAGACGCTCGGGTCGGAATAGCCGATGACGGCGAGCACCACAAGAAACGACGAAATCGAATAGATGAGCGCTAACGCCGCGCCGCCGCAGAATACGACGGATATTTTCGCCATGGCGGTGGGCAGTCTGCCCTTTTTTGCCGCGCGGAGTATCGGCGTCATGCCGTTCTGATTTTCCGATAAGAACACCGCGCCGGCAAAAAGGATGAGCGAAACGAACAGGAATATATCGCTGTAATTATACGCAAAAAGCCTGTCCCAGCCGACAACGGTGTCAACGCCGACGTCGGCGTTCTGCATTACCTTGTCGTACGTCTGATATACGTATATCTGATACTGATAAAGCGGGTCACCCGTGCTCATTCCCTGCTCGTCGCGCAGGTTTTCGGCGTTGCGCTTTGCCTGGTCCGTTATGATATTGACGGTGGAGAGATATTCGCTTCTCGCTCTCTGCCGTATTTTCATCTCGTTCATCAGCAAATCGTCCATGATGAGATCGCTGTAGATATACGTATCTCTTCTCGAGCGGGCCTGCTGCTGCATTTCGCGCAGCTCCTCCTCGCTCTTGCCTTCCTGATAAGCCTTTGTCAGCTCTTTGTTTATCTCTTCGTTTATCTTGTTTTTCAGCTCCTGAACTTCTTTCTCAAACGCTTTGTATTTCGCGTCATCAAGCCCGTATTCGCGGACGAACGCGTTTATCGCCTCCGTCTGCTCGTCCGTGTATCTGCTCGGTAACCTGTAAATGTTCGCGTTATACAAATGTACTGCGGCGGACACGCCGAAAAACACGAGCAGAAGCGCGATAAACCATTTTACGCTGAAAAGCTTTTTGAATTCATATTTGAACAATCTCAAACTATCACCTCTCTTAACGCGCGTAAGCGCTGATAACTGTTAACTATTTGCCTCCCTCACCGAGGGAGGCGGCACGGCAAAGCCGCGACGGGGAGAGTTTACGGGTCGTCGAGGGCGCCGACCCCTACGGAACGCTGTATTCTGCACGCCTTTCGCCGTAGGGGAGGGGTCGCCCCTCCCGCTTCTTCGGAGACAGATATGCTTTCCCACGATACGGAGGGAGCCTTATACGGCGGGGACGTCGTACTTATATGCCCGACCGCTCGCGAGGTCGAATTCAAACATATTGATAAAAGCAGACGACGAGCTGTTAGGGTCTAAAGGCTTTTTAAGAGTTATCGCTCCTTTTTCCAAAGAGCTGAATTGGCTTCCCATGGGTATTACCTCGCCGATACTCGCCGCCATTTTTGACAGATCATACGTTTCCCTGTCCCCGCTTACCGGAAAATAAATATGGACAATAAACGGATCGTCCTCGCTCTCTCTCGGATCAAACCACGAGATACATTTTGAGGAATGCACACAATACGCATACAACGTTTGATATGTTTCATAATCGGGAGAACATATAAACTCTTTTTCTCCGTTCGTAATATCGACTAAATAACAATCTGTATTATGCAGACCGACCTTACTTTTTTTATAATATTTTGTTTCGAACAACACCTTGCTGCCGTATATCATAACGAAATCAGAATTCCACATACCCGCCGCGTCTTTGTAATCAAATTCGCATACGGTTTTATCCTCTTTTGTCTTTAGATCATAAGAATTGATCAAGACCTTTTTCTCATCCCGCAGGCAAACGTTTTGTATCACGTAACGGTCTTCGTAAACATAGCTGAACTTTGGATCGCCGCCTTCTATCCTGCCGAGCTCCGTTAGCTTGCCGTCCCGGCTGATTTTCACGAAAACCTTCTCATATATAAGATTTTCGTCATCCTCATAGTTATATTGAAAATAAAGATTACCGTCGTTTTTGTAAAACCGCGGTACCAGACAATTCTCTATCAAAACGGTTTTTTTATTCGTATCAAAGTCATATACGCAAAGTTTTCCATTGTTTGTCATAAAATACAGATGATCCGCGTAAAACGCAATATTCGCCACACTGCAGTTTGCAAACGGACAGCCGCTGTCTGCGGTATGCTTGCACAACGGGTCTCTGCAAATGACTTCCGCTTTTTCCGATCCGACAGGGTACCGCGTTCTTCCCATTGTTAGACATATGTCTTCGCCGCTTCCCACACTCATTCCCGTATAAAACCAGGTCCCGTCGGTGTATTCTTCCATCTGGAATATAGATATTGTCGAACAACCGTATTTTTCATAAGATTGTTTTAGTGTAAGAGTATAAAAATCCTCGTCGGGTCCCGCTTTTTTTGCTTCCGTATCGGTACCTATTGTGTTCATGCCGCTGTTGACGTCCTCTTGCGTATCCGTATCGGTCAGAAACGGGTCAACGTCGTAATACGTGCAGGAGCATATGCAAAACTGAACAACAAGTACAGTCAAAAGCAATAAGACTATATTCTTTTTCATAATCCTTCCTCAAAATTACAGAATAATTTTACCGTACAAATTATACACGATTTTTCGCTGTTTGTCAATACCGCTGTTTAACGGCGGATAACTCCCTCAGTCGGCAAAGCCGTGACGGGGAGAGTTTACGGGTCGTCGAGGGCGCCGACCCCCTACGGAACGCTGTATTCTGCACGCCTTTCGCCGTAGGGGAGGGGTCGCCCCTCCCGCTTCTTCGGAGACAGATATGCTTTCCCACGATACGGAGGGAGCCTTATACGGCG
>JAEEGL014095764.1_pt1 | contig 13868 bp, 6 predicted proteins | sample 9134231 | NCBI WGS metagenome assembly JAEEGL01 (sample SAMN16246548, study PRJNA631951) | gut metagenome | biome: gut microbiome; feature: rumen; material: fiber-attached | host: Bos | place: Iran: Karaj | collected 2018-10
TGAATTGTGTTATCTAATAAAAAATTAAATTTATATTTATTATGAATACCATTATCTTCAATATCTTTAATTTCGTTTGTAATTAAATAAAAAAATGAAGCTATAATAAAATAATATTGTTCATTTGTTTTTATATAGTTTTCTAATATTTGAATATTTAATTGAAGATTATCATTTACTTGGTTTACAGGAATAAAAATAAAATTTTGATAAATATGATTAATTGGATATGATTGTGAAAAAATTGAAAGAATTTTTGAGTAATTAATTTCAAAAATAATCCTTACATAATTGTTAGTTTTAATAATTTGAGCATTTGATAAAATAAAAATTAGAAAAAGTAATTTTTTAAAATATAAGTTGTGGGTTTGATCATTATTATTTAATATATTATCAAAAGGAAAAAATGTTTCTGAATCTGGATATTCTTTATTTTTGAGAAAACATATGGAATTATAAAAATAAATGAGATTTTTTATAGATAAGTCTGTTTCAATAGTTTCATTTAAATTTTTTTCATAATTTCTCATTGCTATTAAATGCTTTATTAATTTTAATTTTTCTCTTATTAAAAATTTAGGAATCATGTCACAACATAATTCTTTTTTTAATTTTGCAATATATTTTTCTTTTGATTCATCTTCACTTCCGTTAAAATAATTTGTATTAAATTTGTCTAATTTTTTTAATATTTCCATTGTTTCTTTCTTTATTCCTTCATAAGTTTTAAAAATCTCAAATGTTGTTTCATAAATTAAATCTTTAAAGAATTTTTTTTTTTCATTATTTTTATAAAGGTTTTTTAGTGTCCTAAAGCAATGTATTTCACTTCCTGCAAAAAATAGTAAAATCGTTTTAATTTCTTCATTTCTTAATGCATTTAAATTTTCTTCCGTATAACGTTTTTTAATTGTTTCATCAAACAACAATTGAATTTCTTCTTCTCCAAATAATGAATCTTCAGTATTTCCATTATTAATTTCAGAACAACCCACTTTAATCATTGATTCTTCTGAAGTTTTAGTTTCCATTTTGATTATCACCAAAAAAATTATAAACAAACGAATGCTTAACTCTTTTTTATAAGGATAAATTTATAATTATATTAAAATTAAGAATTAAAATAATTAGAAATATTATAATAATTTTTAGTGAATAATTCATTGTTACCTTTTCTTTTATTAAAAAAGCCATTAATCACAAACCAATAAGATAAATAGAAAAAAATATATTTTGCTTTTTCTATTTTTTTTATTTGAGATTTTTCTTTATTGATTTGTATTTGTAATTCATCTAAAAATTCGGCAAAAAAAAGTTTAATTTTAAAACTACTTCCTAATCTCATAAAGCATTTAATATAAGCACAAATAGTATTTTGAAAATTAAAATCTTCAGCATTAATATTCAATTTAATTAATTGATTAGTATTTTTCTTACATATATCAATTATAATACTATTCATATTTTCTTGTAATAAATATGGATTAACAATTTGACGAAAATTTAAGTAATTTAAATAATTATTTATCCATTTTCTATTTTTTTTCTTTGATATTTCTTCTTGATCATAATTATTAATCGAAGAAAAACAATTAAAAGAATCCATTAAAGCTCTTAAAAAAGATTTAATCTCTATTATATGAATATTATAATCTTTTAATAAAGATGCATCTTCCTTTACATTTAATATTTTATTTATTTCACTGGAAAATTGTTTTGATTTTTGAATTTCATTTTCATTTAAAAAAGGTTCTATTTTATTTAAAACTTCTTTAAAAATTGGAAGGAAATTATTTTTTAAAGATGTTATTAATTCTTCTTGAGGAAATTTTTTTAAATATGAAATAAAAATATTTGCTCTTTTTTCATTAGTTTCATTAATATTTAATGATTCTTCTCCATATTGTAAAAATTCAAAAAAAAATTGATATTTATTAAATAATTGTATCTTATTTGAATTTTCATTTAATTTTGATAAAAAAATTTCAAAACATTCATAAAATTTAAAAAACATTCTTTTATTATTTATTTGATTTTTATATAAATTCAATAAATTATTTATATCTTTATTATCATATCTATAACCATAATCACCATAAATATATTTTAATTTACTTTGAAAAAAATTGATAATTTCTTCTTCAGTTTCTTTTCCTTTTAATAAAGGATCAAAAATTAAATATTCATCATCATCCCAATTATGCATTAGAAAAAATTGAAAAATTAATAATTTGAAATAATATTTAAAAGATTGAATACTAATTTGATGTTTATTAATAATATCAACTATGAATTTAGCATTATCTGAATTAGGAATAAATAAACTTAAATTTTTTGAATAAATAACATCATATAATATTTCTTGATAAACATTTTTACTTGAATCAATTTCAACAGAATAAAAAATCATTTTAGAAAGAAAATTACTTCTAATTTTATCAAAAACAAATCTTGGATCAAAAGCAGAATCAAAAATAATAATATAATTAAATTGTGGTTTTTCTTGTTTTTGATAATCTATTAATCTAGAAAGAAATAATGATAAACTTATATTATCAATTTTATGAAGTTCTCCCACAATTAAAAGTCTTGTTTTTTGTTTATTTTTTTCTTCTAATTCAACAGTTAAATTATCTATATTTAAATCAGATAGTAATTTTTTAATGTCTTTAAATGCAATTTCTCCTTTAGGTCTATATATTGTAGAAGTATCAATAGAATTTAAATCTTTTTTTTTTAAAAATTTAGCCAATCCTTGAAAGAAACTACTATTATTTTGGTCTGTGTTTAAAATTAAACAATTTAAATATTCTTTATTATATTCTCGGGTACAAAATTGATATATTTGCTCATAAATTTTATGATATTTTGAATCCATTATATTTGTACATACTTCTTCAAATTGTTTATAATAAGCAAAAAATGTTTTTCTTAGTTGATCTTTTATTTTTTCTTGATATTGAGAATTGTTTAATATAAATCCTTTTGAATTTTTATTGTATTCATCATCAATATCCATTTTATTATTCTTTAAATTTAATTTTGGAGGAGTGATAATTAATGTATTTAAATTTTGAAAATTTTTGAATGAGGGAAGTAAAGATGATTTGGCGGAGAACATTTTAAATTATTTCAAATAAAAATTAATTATTAATTCACTTAATATTTAGAAATATATTAATTTTTAAAGGTAATCTAATTAAAAACAAATACGACAAAAAAAATTATTTTTTTTAAAAATAAAAGAATAAAGTATTGAAAGAACTAAAAAAACTTTACAATTTAAAATCTTTATATAAAAAACTCTTCACTCAAATTTTAATGTAAATTTAAGAATTGGAAAATAAATATTGACTTAGCTTTTTATTTTATATATAATATATCAAAAATTTAAGTTACTCATTTTTATTAATTTTAAAGATAATAATAAATCAATTTTTAATATAAATGCAAAATACTATTTATTCTAAAATCATTAGTTTGGACATTGCAACTATTTTTGATTTTTCCAAAAGTTTCCTCATCTAAAAATTCAACGTAAGAAGTATTGAAACCTTTTAAATTTAAAATATTCAATGAAGAACATCCATAAAAAGTCTGCTTCATATTTTTAACTTCTCCAGTTTCAAAATTTGATAAGTCTAAAATAATCAAAGAAGAACATCCTTTAAAAGTACCTTCCATAGTTGTAACATTATTTGTAATAAAATTAGATAAATCAATATATTTTAAATTAGAACATAATTGAAACATATAATCAATATTAATAAGATTTGGAGTTTTAAAATTAGATAAATCTAATACTTGTAATTTAGAACATTGAGAAAACATATTATTCATATTTTCAACTTTTTCAGTATTAAAATTATATAAATTTAAATTTGTTAAAGAAGTACATAATTGAAACATTGCAGTCATTTTTCTAACATTTTCGGTATTAAAATTAGAAATATTTATTTGGTTTAAAGATTCACATTGATTAAACATTAAAGTCATATCAATAACATTATGAGTATCAAAATTAGATAAATTTAAATCTGTTAATTTTAAACAATTTGTAAATAAACCACCCATTCCTATTACATTCTTTGTTGAAAATGTTGAAAAATCTATTTTTGTTAATGAAGTACATGATTCAAACATTGCTGTCATATCTTTTAATTTATTTGTATTTATACCATTAAAATTAATTGAAGTTAATGATGAACAATTATTAAACATTCCCATCATATTTCTTACTTCACTTGCATCAAAATCTGATAAATCAACAGAAAATAAATTTTGGCAATAATAAAACATTAAACTTGCATTTGTTATTTTTTTTTTAAATACAAATTTTATTTTGTGGATTCCTTCTTTTTCAAATTTATGTGTAAATGAAAAAGGTTTTTTCTTATTATTTATATATATTTCACAATTATTTTCTATTTCCTTCTTATTTGTTAATTCATCAAATAGGTTATAATTTAATATTTGGATTTCTTTTTTGTTTAAATCTTCTTTTAAAATTTTATATTCTGCAATAATACAATTTTGATTAGGAATTTTTATAGTAGGATTTTTATTAACATTCTCAAGTTTTTCTTTTAAATTATTTATTTCAATTTCTAAATTATTTTTATCTTCTTTTTCTTTTTGAATTTGATTCCTAGATTCAATTAATTCATTTTGTAAATTCATTATTCTCTTATCTTTTTCTTTTGTTTGAGCAATTTTTTTTAAATTCTCAATTTCTGAATCTGCCTTATCTTTTTTACGTAACATTTCTTGTATTTGATTTTGTAATCTCATCACTCTTTGATTTAACTCTTTATTCAAGTTTCCTTGGGTTTTTGATTTTAATTCAATGTTTTCTTTTTTTAATGTTTCAATTTCTTGTTTCAGTTTTTCATTATTTTCATTTAAATTTTCAATTTTATCCTTAGAATTTTCAAGTTCTGTTTGTAAGTTCATTATTCTTCTATCTTTTTCTCTGTCACCCATTTCTATATTATATTTTTTTATTATTTCTTTTTTTAATAAACTTAATTTGAGGTTTTTTATAACTATTAAATTATATCTTTAAACAAGTATTTATTATCTAAAAACATAATATTAATTAAATATTTATTCTCATAATTAAAAATTTTATAATTTATTTTTTGGAATATTTAAAATATGTCTCATGACGAGACTATATTTACACTAGATAAAATATCTTTTACTCAATATTATTCTTATTTTGGATATAATAATATATTTCTAGAATGTATCTTATATGATGCTTTAATGATATCATTTTCTTTAGGAAGTTTCTTATTTTTTTCTATTTTTTCATATTATTTTTATTATGGAGGAGGAGGAAGTTCAAATACAAAAAGAAGTATTGAAATTCATATTTTAAGAACAATATTATTTTTTCAATTTATTTTAATAACAACATGTTACTTATATACAAATCATATATTTGTTTTAGATATAACAAAAGAAATTGAAGTTTTCTTAAAATTTTGTTTTAGATTATTTTTTAAAGACTTAAATTCTTTTCATAGTTTTATATATGAAAAATTTTTACTTTTATATCAAATAATTGTTTTTGATTATATTTATTGTCAAATTGTTTTTGTAAGTAGTAATTTATTTCCTTTAAGAAAACATATTCATTTATTTTATTTTAATATGTTTGTTGTTAGTATTATTGTTGGTTCTTTTCAATATTATCATCAAGAATTTTATGGATTAGTTTTTATTTCAATTGTAATTTTTATTTTATTATTTATGAGAAAATTAATTAGAACAAAAGATTTAATGAATAAAATTATTTTATTGTGTTATTTTTTAGGATTTTGTTTAACATTTTTATCACTTTTTTATTCTTTTTATAATTCCTGTTCAATATTATTACCTTGTATATTTAGTTTTATTATTGATTTTTCTATATATGAAATAATAAAAAGAAAAAATAATAGTGAAATTAATTCTAGAACAATTCATAATGAGCAAAATCATTCGGATAGTCATTATATTGAAAATGAAAATGATTCTGTTCAAAATTTGTAAATAAAAATAGTTAATTATTTATAAAATTAATATATTGTAATTGTTGTATATTTATTAAAGAGTCAAAAATATTTATTTTATCTTTTTAGATTTTACTCTTAAAGGAATTAGGCTTTTATTCAAAACTCCATTTTGTTTTTTTTTTATTTGATAATAATTTGGAATTTTTGGTTGTTTTATTCCTGGTAAAAAAAATGAATTTGAATCCATTTCTCCAATTAATTTTTTATATTTCTTTTCAAATACTTGTCCTTTATCTTGTACTAAACTTTTATTAAATTTATCTATTAAATCCATTGAACTATTTCTACTAAATAATTTATTATTTCTTGAATTATTAAAAGAATTTTTTCTTTGATAATAATTTTTCATATTTAAGTTTGATATTTTTTGTTTAAAAATATTTTTTTCTTTTTTTAAATGTGATAATTTATTATCAACTTCAGGAACTAAATCAAGAGAATCAATAGTATCAATTAATATAGAATTATCTTTTAAAACATTTTGATTAATATTTATATATCCTGAAGAAGAATTCTTTGTTCCTTTTTCAATTGAATTTAAAGTACTTTTTCCACCAATAAGTGAATTACTTTTCTTATATGAACTTCTAGATATAGAAGATAAATTTAAAGAAAGATCTTTAATATCATTTTTTATATTTTCTTCATGATATTTAATTTTATTTTTATTAATATTAGAAGTTTCATCATATATATCATAAAATTCTCCAAGAGAATATCTTTTAAATAATTTTGAATATTGTTTACTTCCAATTTTTTCTCTTTTATCATTATTTTTAATATTTACTCCAATTTCAGGTTGAAATATATTAAAATTATCTCCTGCTGGAGGACAAATTGCTTTAAGTGGACCTTGTATTTGTTTTACTGGTATAATTTTTGTTTTAATATAATTTTTAAATAATTTAATTTCTTTTTTTAATTTGTTATTTGAATTTGAATCAATTTTTGCAGAAACTGTTTCTACTTTTATTTCATCTTTATGATTAATATAATATGAATAAAAATCATCTTCTTTTTGTTTTATGTTTTGAATAAATGTACTTTTAGGTATAACATTTCCAAATTCTTTTATTAAATTTTTATTGTTTATTCCTTTAATTCGAATTATTTTTCCATTTGGATCAAATGAATATTTATTAAAATCTATTTGGTTTTCATTTGTGTATTTCCTTATTTTATTTTTTTGACTTACTCTTTTTTTTAAATCTGTATTTTCAAGTAATTGCTTTTTTTTCTCCTTTAATTCTATTTCAAATTTTTCTCTTAAAATTTTAATTTCTTTTGGTTCTTGTCTAATTATTATATCTTGGATTTTATAAGAAGGCATACTTAAATTTAATTTTTTTTTTTCTTTTTTTATTTCAGAGTTATCATAATAATTATTCATTTTTAATGATGATGATTTATTTATTTTAGTTTTTGAATCATTTGATAAATGAAAATTTGATTCTATAATTTCATTAATTGCTTTATTATTTAAACGTTCTTCCTTTTTCACAATATTTAAAGTATAAACATCCTTTTTTATTTTTTTAGGTTCGATTATATCACACCAATTTTTATCTCCTTCATATAAATCATCTTTATCATAATTCAAATATTTTAATCTAAGAAGAGGATCAATTGATTTTCTTAAATATGTCATTAAATATTTTGAAAAATTTTCATTATTAAAAAGATTATTTGTAAATACTTTATTTATTGATATACTAATAATTTTTTCAATCATTATCTTTGAGATAATTTCAGAATCATTTGAAAAAGAAAAATTGTCTTTTTTCAAGTTATCTTTTGGAAAATTTTTATGATTTACTTTATTCAACATTCTTATTTAAAAAATTAAATTATAATTTATAAATATTATTAATCGTTAAAAATATTTATATTTTATTATACTTCAAATAAGTATAAAAGTAGTATCTTCATTTTTATTGATGAACTTTGATATCTTACTTTTTATAATAATTAGATTAGTTATATTTTTTACAACCAGTTATAACATTTCGAATTCCTTTGAATTTCGATGATATATTAATATTTTTTATGAATATAAAATTAAATAAACCCGAAAATTAGATTATTGAAATTTTTAAATATTATTTTCAATTTAAAAGAAAATTCAAAAAATGATAAAATAAATATTTAAAGACTTAATTAAAGAACAAATAAAAAAAAATAAAAAAACTCAATGAAAATAAGATCTATCTTTTATTCATTTTTTCTACAATAATTTTTGAAGAAGATACTTCACATCCTTTTGTTGAATTTAGAGAATCAAAATAAGCAAAAATACATAAAATAAACCAAATAGAACTTTAAATAATTTTATCTAATTAATTCCTAAATATCATTAAATCTAAATAATTTTATAATCATATTAATACATTTAAAAAAGTAACTAAATCAGAATGAATTTCTTTTTTACTTTCAAAAACCCAAATTTCTTTATCATTCCAATTTTTAATAAATTATTTCTTCATAAACAATTAAAAGTCTAAAATTCTGAAGCTCTTAATAATATTTCTAATTACATTATCAATTCATCATAGGATGTGATATTTTTTTATTAAAAGAATTAAAAAATCGAATTATTATGATTCGGAATTATAATAATATAATAGATGTGAATAAAATTGATAAAACTAATCTTAAAGAGTCAACTGTAAAATCAAGAAATTGTTGTAAACAACATAATTTATAATTTTTTGCAATTTCTGTTAAGGCTCATAGTAGAATTGGCTATATGATAACTAAAATTTTATCAATTTATTATTAAATTACTTCTTAACATTAATAAATTGATTTAATCTTTTATTATTTATATATTTACATATTTAAAAAAAAGAAAAAAGTTGAAATTATAAAATAAATATAATTTAATAAATATATCATAATTAAATATTATAAAAAACTAAACATTTTTCTTTTTAATAAATATTTAAAATACAATACTTTATTTTATTCATATAAATTTATAAAAATATTCATCATATTGATTTTATAAATATTAAAAAAATTGAAATAATGGGACAAAATCCATTAAATAACTCATTTATCTCATCAATTGAAAACGAAAAAAGTAAAAAAAAAAATAATAGTCAATAATTAGTATCAACGTCCCAATTTGAAATATTATATATAATAGGAAGAGGAGGATTTGGAAGAGTATGGAAAGTCTATCATAAAAAGACAAAATATCCTTTTGCATTAAAGCAAATATCCAAAGTAAAAATATTAGCATATAATTCAGTATCAAATATATTATCAGAAAGAAACTTTTTATCCAAGCTCCAAAATAAATTTATAGTAAATTTAATAGCATCATTCCAAGATTTTAACTATATATATTTTTTATTAGAATTAATTAAAGGAGGAGATTTAAGATATCATTTAGATCATTATAAATATACAATAACAGAAAAACAAATAAAATTTTTATTAACAAATTTAATATTTGCTTTAGATTACATTCATTCAAATGGAATTGTTCATAGAGATATAAAACCAGAAAATATAATTTTTGATGAAAACGGTTATGCAAAATTAACTGATTTTTCAATAGCAAAAATAAATAATGATGAAATATATGATATAAGCGGAACTCCAGAATATATGTCACCTGAATGTTTATTTGGTAAAAAACAAAAATATTATTCTGATTTTTATAGTTTAGGTGTTGTTTGTTTTGAATTAATATATAGAAAAAAGCCTTTTGTTGGAAAAAATAAAAAAGATTTAAAAGAATTAATTTTATTTAAAAAAATAAGATTGTATGAAAATTCTCTTTATAGTGAAACATTATGTAATTTTATTAATTCTTTATTAGAAAGAAATACTTATAAAAGAATTGGATTTAAAAAAGGTATTAAGGAATTAGAAGAACATTTTTTGTTTGAAGATATGAATTGGAAATTAATTTATGAACAAAAAGAAACTTCTCCTTGGAAAGAAGTTTTAGATTATAGTAAAGTTAAATATTGTTTTGATGATGAAATTTATGATAGAGAATTTTGTGCTAAAAAAAATTATATTGGCACAAACACTAAAATGAAATATGCAAAAGTTGAAGGAAATTTATTTTTTGCTAATCAAAATTTTTTCAGGAATTTTACTTATGTTGCTTTGTTTAAAAATATAAATAATATATGTTTGAAAAATCCTTTTGAAATTAATAATATTATTAGTCAAAAAGAATTAAATAAAATTAGATATTTAATTCAGAAAAATGAAGAGCAATTACCGAATTTACCTTTTAAAAATAATTATTATGAAGGTAATAGTAAATATGAAGATTTATTAAAGTCTTATTTTGATTATAAAATATTAAAATATCAAAAATTAAAAAGTAAAATTGCAAGAGGAGATTATGATAATAGTTGGGAACCTCATTTTGAAAAAAAGAATGAGAGTAATAAAGATATATTATTAAAAAAAAGAATTGAAAGTTATTCAAATAAAGATCTATTTACTTCAAGAAGTATTGAAAATCATAGTTCATATAAATTTAAATTAGGAATCAATAATAATATAGAAAAAAAAGAAGAAGAAGAAAAAAAATCAGAAAAAAAAAAAGAAGAAAAAAAAGAAGAAGAAGAAGAAGAAGAAGAATCATTTGATAGTAATTGTTCAATTTGTAAAAAAGCAAGAACAAAAAGACTATCAGTTCCTCTTCCAATCATTGAAAGAAGTAAAAATAAATTTCATTCGTCAAAATCGGAAATAATATCAAAGGATAAAAAAAAATCCTCATTAAAAAAAACAGGTTCTGTTCCTTTTATTAAAATTAAATCTCCTTTACCTTTATAAATTTAAAAATAAATTAAGTTTTATAATTAAAAAAAAATAATTCTTTCTTTTTATATATTATTTAAATCAATTATTTATATCATATTTGAACAATTATTGATTTTGTTTTTTATAACAAAATTATGTGAAATCTTATTAATAAAAAATATAAGGATGAGATTATATACCTTTTTAAATAATATTATCTAATTTTAATCACCGATTATTTAATATATTAATGTATGAATGAGATTTTTCAAATTTATTCCAAAGATTCTCTAAATTAACCTATCAGTTCATCATGATTGTTTATAAATTAAATGAACGATTAAATTTAAATAGTAAGAAACCAAATAAAAAACTCAAATTGGGAATATAATAAAGATTTAAAATTAAATCAAGGAATTACTAATTCTTTTTCTATTTCTGATAAAAATGATAATATAAACAAAAAACTAAGTCTTAATTAATTTTTAAAAAAATTAATTAATTCTATATTTAAAAAAAAATAAAAATTAATATAATTCAATCATCTTATTAATAATAAACATTATTCATAACAATATTTTTTATTATATATAAAATGATAATAGGGAATAATAACTTTAATCAAAGCAATAATGATTTTGAAAATAAAGACTTAGATTTTGAAGAAATAAATCAAGAAATTTCTAAAGCTTTAATAGATATGACAATAGAAGATTCAAAAGAAAATAATAATAATGAAAATTCATTAAATTTTTTAGGGAATGAGGAAATTAATAATTCTAATAATTCAGATATATCAAATTCATCTTTTTCAAATAAATCATCTCCTCATTTAAATATACCAAATAATTATTTAAATTTAGGTTTTTCAAATAATTATAATTTATTAAATAATAGTTTTAATAGTTACTCAAATAATCAAATGATAAACTATAATAATCTAATTAATTCTTTTCAAATGGATTATTTAAATAAATCTTTTTCTTCTTCATTTTATTCTCCAAATTTATTTTTCTATAAAAACAATCATTCTCAAAATAATTTAAATACTCGTTTGTTTAATAATTATATAAATTTTCCTGAAAAAGAATATGAAAAACCTGTTTTCAATAATAATAATAATAAGGATTGTTTAGATTCTCCAAAATATATAATTCATTTAGATAATGTTTTAAAAGAAAAAGATAAAAGAACAACAATAATGATAAGACATATTCCAAATAGATATAATTTAACTTTATTAATAAATGAAATTAATGTTAAATTTTCTGAAAAATTTGACCTATTATATTTACCTTTAGACACATCAAATAATTCGAATTTAGGTTTTGGATTTATAAATTTTACTAATTCAATCCATATTTTGTATTTTTTTTCTGAGTTTAATAATAAAAAATGGAACCATTTTAATAGTGATAAAAGATGTCAACTTGTATATGCTAAAACACAAGGAAAAAAAGATTTAATTAAATATATTCAAAGAAAAAATGGTATTAACATTTTTTCAAATATAAATATTTTTAAAGAAAATTGTTTTTATATTCAAAATAATTCTTTAAATTTAAGAGCTGATATTGAAATTCCTATAAAATATTATAATGTATTTATAAAATATTATCCTTATTCATTATGTCATAGGAAAGATGAAAATACTTTCATTGTTGACAAATATTATAATTTTTAAATTTTAATTTAATTAAATTATTTTTCAATGTTAATAGTCATTTCAATTCTTTAAAGATTGAAGAATTCTTTTATATAAATGTTCTTTATAGAGAGGTAAAAAAGTTTATTAAAATCCTAATAAATTTATAAAAATTTAAATTATAAATAAAAATAAAAATTTTAAATAAATAGTTTGAATTTTTGTTTTATTTAATTTTATTATATAAAATAGTATTTCAAATGTAAATAATAAAAAAATCTAAAATTGAATATATTATTTTAAAAGTTTAATTAATATATTATAATGAATTTTCTATATAAATTAAATTAGATTTAAACTATATAATAAAAATTTATTCACATTTTTTTCTTTTCACACTTATCTACATGGTCACAATTTAATGCTTTAACTTTTCCATAATCTTCAACAATAAATCCTTTACTTTTAATATAATTCATCCATTGTCCATTTAACATTTTAAAAGTATTAGTAACAGAAGTAATAATAATAGGTTTAAGAAAAGTTTGTTCTTTAAAAAAAGGAAAACCAGTTCCTCTAATAACACAATAATTATCATTTAAAGGATAAATTTGATAATTTTCAATAACTCTAAAACAATTAGCCAGAGGAACACCTTCACTTTCAGATTCTAAATATAAAAAATATTCTTTTTTATTATCATTAGCTTTAAAATAATGTGTTGCAGTAACATTACTTTCATTTATAAATGGAATTCCTTTTACTTTTAAACAAAATGTTATATTTCTTTTTTTTGAATATATGTTTTTATTTTTCTTTTCTTCTTCTATTAATTTTTCTTCGTCATTTTCCCAATTTTCAGGTTTAATATTTATATGATCTTCTAAACTTTCATAAAATTGAGGATAACTATAATCTTCTTTTTGGTTTTGTTTTGGGTAGAAAAATTTTTCGAAGAAATCTTTTGAACTTAAATTTATTTTTTTTTGACATATTATCATTTCGTTTTCATCTTCAAGTTCTTTAAATTTTATTTCTCTTTCAGTATTATTTAAATTTAATATTTTGTTTTTTTCTTTTAATAGTGATAATCTTGAAATTGTATTTGTTACTGGATTTTTTTTTCCATTTGAAATGTCAACTCCTCTATTTATTAAATCAAAACTTTGTTCAATGTTATTAAAATTTGAAAAAGTATATAAAGGTTTAGAATGAATTTTAAATAGCGTTCGTATAATAATTGAATTATTATTTTTTGAAATTTTCATTGAAAGAATATCAGAAATTGGAATAACAACACTTTGATTATAATAAACAATTGAATTAAAGCATATATAATTATTTGTTAAGTATAATATTCCAAAACTTAAATTTTGATATGAACA
>JAEEGL014634758.1_pt1 | contig 13868 bp, 7 predicted proteins | sample 9134231 | NCBI WGS metagenome assembly JAEEGL01 (sample SAMN16246548, study PRJNA631951) | gut metagenome | biome: gut microbiome; feature: rumen; material: fiber-attached | host: Bos | place: Iran: Karaj | collected 2018-10
TATAACATCTACATGCACCTCAAATTCAAATACACGATAAACTAAACGATGCTTCTTCGTGATTTGTCGCGACCATCTGTTTTCTGGTTTACCTTTTAGTGGTTCAGGATGTCCCGTACCAGTTTTTGGATGGTCTAACAGTTCGTTCAACAACTTTATCGCTTTCTTGTGAGCCATTGGTTCGCTTTTCTTCAACCGTGACAAATCCTCAATGGCTTGTGGAGAGTAAGTTATCGTGTACATTTTACAATGAGTTTAACCATGCATTCATGGCATCACGATCTGTAAATGTAATGCCTTCTCCACGAGCCAATTGTTCCTCGGCCCTGTCTATACGGGCAAAGAACTCCTCCTCGCTCATCAGCGTGGGGTCTTTAGCCTTTTTCTCCTTTGCAGGCAGGTTCACTATCTTGTCTGCCAGCCACTGACGGTTGCGCTGGCTGAGGTTAAGCCCCGCGATGTAATTTAGCAGGTTGTTCAATGCTACGGCAGTCATGATGTGTTATTTATGATTTAACTATTCATTATTCCACGCTTCTTGCATAATTTCAGGTTTTGTTTGCACTCACCTGTAATTCGCAATGCATAAATACTCATCCCTCTATCTCCTTAATCAAGTCGTCCAGACTATCATAACTATAAATGCGTCCCTCGTCAAGGTCACGTAAAGAACGTTCGTAGGAAGACATACGTTTTGCACGTGGTTTGCAGACCTTAGTCACACCACGAACCATGCTGATAGCTTTCTTAATATCTCGGGCCATCGATATATCCTCAAAGTTCACCATGAACACACCAGGACGTGAAACGGGTGATGTCTGTGTCTGAGTTGCCATAATTCTATACTTATTTACAATTTCGCGTGCAAAGATACGAAAAAATGAGAGCAGAACGAAATAAATTTATTTATTTCTTAACTTTTCGATGATAATGACAATAGGGGGAACACAAAATGCCCCTGTCCATACAATAAGATGTAAGGCAGGGGCGAGATTTATCGACGATAGGTTTTGGCAGCAACACCTAATCGTTAGATTTCCGTCAATACTATGACGGTAATCCCGTCATTATATTGAAGGTGGTACCGTCATAGTATTGACGGTTTTTTGACGGTACTATATCCTTTCTACTTCACTATGAACTTACGGCTGACAGAGTTACGTCCTTTGGCACGAACCATATTAACGCCTTTGTTCAATCCACGTGCGTTGAAGACAATATGCCGTTGTCCGTCGCTCACAGGTATGCGCTTTACGGTCTGACCAGCTGCATTCAGCACTTGTATCTCTGCGGCATCATCTTCCAGTTCCACGGTTACCTGAGCGTCACGATCTGCCACGCTGGGACTAATTTTCATGCTTGGTAAGGTGTTCACCTGCTTTATATTGTTGGTCTTCTTATCAATAAGGAAAACAATATTTCCTTCTGTAAGATAAAAATTACCATTTATCTTATACAGGTGAAATTCATCATCCATCATTGCGTCGAACTCAAAATCATCGATTACTATAGTTTGTAAAACCGTACCATCCTCCTGCACAATACTGAAACCAATACAATTATTACCACGATATATCGTCCGATGGTCCATTACTCCATCGCCATCGTAATCATATTCATAAACAGACGGTGTATCGTCATATTCCAAACGGATGTATTCAAACTTCTCGTCCGAATTGAATAAGGTCTGCGTCGGATACACGTCTTCACCACCATCGTCTATCGCAGAATTCACATCTGCGTCAATGAACCATACATCAGGTACACTATATGTATAATCTGTGAATCCATCTATCTTCACCCATTCGTTAGTTTCTATGTTTAGCATTTGACTCTCATACTCATACTCATGATAATCAATCTCGAATTCGTGAACTTTTTCAAAGGTTGCATCATAGATGGTAATTATTGAGTTCTTCACGCCCCAATTTTTATTATTATAATATAGGAATGGTTGTCCAGTATAGGAAAACATAGCTGGAACCACAACGGGGAAATGTGGAATAAGCTTTCTGCCTTCTTCCAAAATCTGTGCACTTGCTGTTGCGGTCATTACCACAAACGCAATAAATAAGTAAATCTTTTTCATACTGCTTATTATTTAATTGTTAATAAAATGTTATGCAATGCTATTAGGGTAAGGGCACAAAAATGGCGCGGCCATTCTTATGCACTTACCTGAGGGGCAGACGTAGGAATTTTTGGAACCCCTGACAACTTACAAGAATGCTCCACGCCGAGGGCGTGTGCATAGCATTATATAGTTGTCACGAGAAAAACCTTTTTTCATGGTCCTTCCCTCTTCACTGATTAAATCGAACTATTCCAAAACAGATTTCCTACGTCTTTTCGGTAAGTGCGAAATAATAAGCCAATGCATCAATGGTTCGGACTTCTCCCAGTTCCGCTGAACCTTGCAAACGGCAATGCCGACTGTGTCCGATACCGAAGGCAAAGTTAGGTAATCCGTTGCATACAACCAAATAATTGTCTCTTTTTTTGCAATAAAGACGAAAAATTGTGCTCTCGGACGGTAGTTATCCAAAATTCATGGACGAACCAAGCGATGCACCTCCAGTGCGTCCGATTATTTGTGGTCGTTGCATATTCTTGCTTTCATATAATGGCCAATTGGGCTAATTCCACCAATTGAGATGATATGTCTATGTTTGTAAGGATTTAAAAGACGTGGGAGTCATCTTGTTGCTCGTCCCACGGATAGAGGCTCTGGCATCGCCTGTTTGTCGAAACGAGCAACGCCGAAGCCCACGTCGTATGTAAATATGCAACACTTAATGCATTAGAGCTAATAGTAGCATAAAATGCAAAGGCTGGATATTACATACCCATGAGCGTCTTTGTTGCTTTGTGTTTGACAAACGTTTAGGGAACTGCCAGATTCCTACCCGTCAAGCTCAAAGCGTCAAGAACGCCTTTCCTATATATAGATCCCACCCTTCTGCTTCGGCGTATGCCATCTGCTTCAGGAGTGGAGACGTTGCAAAGTTACGAAAATCAAATGAAATGCAAAAGGAAAACGTTTCATCTTTTTTGTTCTTTTTTGCCTCAGACGTGTTTTTTGGTCGGTGTTATGGAACAAGAATGGTAATATGATGTTCCTGTTAGCGTCGATTTTTGGCTAAATCTCATCTTTTTTGCGAGATTTAGCCAAAAAACAAGCAGTAAGTTGGCGCAATCTCATATTTTTTGTAACTTTTCGCCAAAAAAGAACGAATATGAAACCATTGGTTGTGAAGATTCGTACCGATAGGAAAGAACATTGGCGACCAGAAACTACTCACACTATTCTGCATTATCTTACACGATTGCTTTGAAATTTGGAAGATAATGCCTCCAACCATCGCCCTGAAGTTATATTAACTTTTGTTTAACCCATCGCCTTGGGTTAATTAACCCATCGTGTTGGTTTTATTAACCCATCGCCTTGGGTTAAGCGAATATTATAGAACTTTTGGGCGTAAGGCTTGCAGGGTTGGGGTAAAATGTGTATATTTGTGAAGTGAAACCTTAATAGTATCGAAATCATGGCTATACAATTTACAGTTGCGAAGCGCGGGAAACTGCCTGGAGAAGAGAAAGAAAAGAGTGTTTTACACCCTCGGCTGAAGCAGGTCGAAACGGTGGATGTCGTGGAATTTCAGAAGAGAGTGCCTTGGGGTACGGTGATGACCCCTTCGAACCTCCTCTTTGCGTTAGGCGAATTGCAGCGCATCATGCTCCACGAGTTTCGGCAGGGCAATGCCGTCACGCTTCCCGGTATCGGCACATTCCGGCTGAGCCTGAAAGGTGAGGTGGAGGTCGTGAACGGTAACTATCATGGACGCGATGTTCGTGTTGACGGTCTTATGTTTCAGGCCGACCGCGAACTGACAAAGGCTGTCAAGGCTATTCAGGTCAATCAGTCGCCTTTTGGCCAGTTGGTGTCTGTGACGGAAGAGGAAGTGGATGAGCGACTTGCCGAATTGTTCCGAAAGAATGAAGCCATCACCCACAAACAGGTTTTCTTTGCCTTCGAGGGTGTATTGACGAACCATCGCGTCACAGCCTTGCTTAGTCGCCTTACTCGTGAGGGACGACTCATACGCGAGGGCACGAAAGCGCAGGCACGCTATCTGCCAGCCAGCGGTCAATTCGGCCGTTAGGATAGTTTAACACACGAAAATTTGCTATTGTTGGAATATTGTTTAACTTTGTAGAGAAATAGAGAAAATAAATGGAATTAAAAATGGAATTTAAAATAGGAATTTAAAATAGGAAGTTAAAAAGGAATTAAAATAGGAAGTTAAAAAGGAAGTAAAAATGGAAGTTAAAAAGGACAATAGTTTCAGTCGCTCATTTAAGGATTTGGAGTGTTGGCAAAAAGCCCATGAGTTCGTAAAAGCTGTATATGCTGTGACGAAATTGTTTCCAGAAAGTGAGTGCTACGGCCTGACTTCCCAGTTCCGTCGTGCGGCGGTCTCGATAGCAGCGAACATTTGTGAGGGTTATCGAAAGCTGAGTCGTGCCGACAAACTTCGCTTCATGAACATTGCTCAGAGCTCGCTGGAAGAGTGTCGATATTATATAATATTGTCGTTTGATATCAATTATATAGATCGCGCAACATACAATCAGTTGGAATATCTTATCAATGGTGCCAGTTGGAAACTTAATGGCTATGCGGAATCCATCAGTCAAAACAAATGCATTGTGGATTAATAAGCAAACGTCCTATTTAACTCCCCGTTTAACTCCCCATTTAACTCCCCGTTTAACTCCTCATTTAACTCCCCGTTTAACTCCCAAATATAAATAAATATGGAAATCAGAAATCTAAATCCGAAGGCAGTGTGGGAGAACTTCTACCTGCTGACACAGGTGCCTCGTCCGAGCGGACACCTTGAGAAAGTGCAAGAGTTTTTATTGAATTGGGCTAAGGAGCGTGGTATTGAGGCATTCAAGGACAATGCCGAGAACATCGTCATGCGCAAACCAGCCACTCCAGGCATGGAGAACCTGAAGACGGCGACCCTGCAAGCCCACATGGACATGGTGCCGCAGAAGACTGACGACAGCCAGCACAATTTCGAGACAGACCCCATTGAGACGTATATCGACGGCGAGTGGGTGAAGGCCAAAGGCACGACCCTCGGCAGTGATGACGGCATGGGCGTTGCTTCCATCATGGGCATCTTCGAAAGCAAGGACTTGAAGCACGGTCCGTTGGAAGCCCTCATCACAGCCGACGAAGAAACCTGCATGTATGGCGTGAATCACCTCAGTGCCGATACGTTGAAGGGCGACATCCTGCTGAACATCGACAACGAGACGCTGGGCGAATTCGTCATTGGCAGCGCCGGCGGCGTGAACATCAACTGCCAGTTGGGCTACAAGGAGGTGAAGCCGGAGGAGGGCGACATCGCCGTGTGCATTTCCTTGAAAAACCTACGTGGCGGACACAGCGGCCTGGAGATTAACGAAGGTCGTGCCAATGCCAACAAACTGATGGCACGTCTCGTCCGTCAGGCCATTATCGATGACGATGCCCGTTTGGCTTCGTGGCAGGGTGGCAACATGCGCAATGCCATACCTCGCACCGCCGAAGTGGTGCTGACTATCCCCCAGGAGAACCTCGACGACCTGAAGGAACTTGTCGATTACTGTCGCGAGACATTCATCAAGGAATATCGTGGCGTGGAGGAGAATATGTCCCTTACCATCGAGGAAACAGCCCTTCCCGAAGGGGAGATGCCCGAGGAAATCCAGGACAATGTGATTGATGCACTCGTTGCCTGCCACGACGGCGTGCTGAGGAACATTCCCAGCATACCCTCCGTTGTCGAGACGAGTTCCAACTTAGGCATTGTGAAGATTGGCAATGGCGTGGTGGACATCCTCATCCTTGCCCGCAGTTCGAGCGAGACCATGATGGAATATATTCAGGAGATGCAGGAATCGTGTTTCTCCATGGCCGGCATGAAGGTGACCTACAGCGGTCAGTACGGAGCATGGCAGCCCAACTTCGACAGCCCCATCACAGCTAAGATGGTGGAGGTCTATAACCGTATGTACCCCGATGCACCTGCTCGCGTCGAGGTGTGTCACGCCGGATTGGAGTGCAGCATCATCGGCGGCGTATATCCAAAGATGGACCTCGTGAGCTTCGGCCCCACGCTCCGTTCGCCCCATACGCCCGACGAGCGTTGCCTCATTCCGAGCGTCGCCAAGTTCTGGGACTTCCTTGTGAAGTTGCTGGAGGAGATACCGACGAACTAAATGAAGAATGAAGAATTGAATTAAGATTGAGCTATGCGTAGAATATTCATCTTTATCTGTCTGTCCGTCATGGTGACTTTGTCCTCACAGGCCAAGAGCCAAGGTCGGGCACTCCACGACCTGCTGTTGTCGTACATGCAAGTGGAAGATGTCCATCCCGACAGTCTGGAGAGTAATATTGCCGACCTGAAACAGATGCGGTTGCAGTCGGCAGACCCGGCAGAGAGGGCCATCTATGCTGCCGCTATAGGCTGCCTCTACGGCAAACGGATGCCGTGGCGAAGCGTTGGCACCGACCTGCGCGACTCCTGCATCTTCTGGTACGGGCGGGCCTTGGCCGACAAGCAAGTGCTGGCACAGACGAAGGCCAAGCGGTGGAAACCCTTTATGGTCATCGGTAAGGATGAAGGCTATTTCGGTGGCGACATGCTCAATGTCGTCTGGCGCAGCATGGTGGAGTCGATAGCCAAGGCTGTCCGCGACACCTCCCGTATCTTGCCAAAGTACGATGAAATGGTCGGTTTTTACCGTCAGCAGGGCCTAAGAAACGGGGCGTTGCTTCTGGCCATTGATTCGCTTTACGACAGGGACGAGGAGGTGACCGAGGCCCAGCTCTTGAAACTCAGGGACGAGTATGCCGACTTGCCTTTGTGTGCCGAGATATATTTGAAACTCGGCACGGAGGGGGATAAGAGTGAGTTCAAGAGGCGCGAGTGGTTGCAGCAAGGCATCCAGACCTACCCGAAATATAAACGCAAGTCCGTCTTGCAGAATACGCTGACGCGCCTTTCAGACCCCACATTCCATTGGGAAGGGCCTACGTGGACCTATCCGGGGAAGACCTATAAATGGGTGTTTACGGCACGCAATGTACAATCTGTCGTCATTGATGGCATAGCGCATGAGTTCGCTCCCCACGACCCGATAGAGACCTTCCGCGACTCTATTATGTGGACGGCCCCCCATTCGGGTGACTATACCATCGTCTTTGAACCCAAAACCCGGGCCAAGGTAAGGCCGAAGATAGAGCCGATGAAACAGCACATCCGCGTTTCCGCCTTGCAGTTGGTCTATCAGTTGTTGCCCGACGACCGCGTGCGTATGCTTGTCGTGGATAGCGAGACGGGGCAGCCACAGCCCGACGTGACCATCATGGCCTATCAGCCCGACAGTAAGGACAGCATCGTCTATTTCACAGGTCGTACGAATGCTTATGGAAAGCTCCTTGTGCCCCGGTGGAAAGACGATGGCAGGAACAACCGCTGGCGCAGTCAGTTGAGAATCCGCATGAGTACGCCAACGGAAACCGACCTGCCCATACAGAGCATATACCTATATTATAATGCAAAGTGGGTGGGAGCGCCGAAAGACTCAACCCGCCATATCAGTGTGTTTACGGATAGGGCCATTTATCGACCTGGCCAGACGGTTCACGTCAGCGGCCTTGCCTATAATCAGTTGGATTGGGAATCCGGCGTCATTCCAGGCGAGAAGCATGTGCTCGTGCTCTACGATTCCAACCACAAGGAAGTGGAGAAGAAAGAGACTTTTGCCGATGAAATGGGCGTTTTCAGTTCCGACTTCGTTCTGCCCGAGGGGCGCAAGAACGGCACTTTTCTCATAGAAGTCGATAAACATCAGTATGTCTATTTCCGTGTCGAGGAATACAAGCGCCCGACCTTCGAGGTGACGCTCGACGATTCCCTCTATGTCGTGGGCGACAGCGTCATGATTCGTGGTAAGGCCAGGAATTACGAGGGCAGTCCGCTGCGTGGCGCACGTGTCACGGGAACCTATCGTTGGCAAACGCCTTGGCTGTACGGTATGAGAAAGCGTTTCCTGCCAGACGAAAGCCTGCAGCTCGATACGATAGAAACCGACGACAAGGGAGGGTTCGAGTATAAATTAAGAATGAAGAATGAAGAATTAAGAATTAGAGATGAAGAATTAAGAATTAACGCTCTTCGGCGTTATTCGCTTTTTGCCAGTGTCGATGTGCTGAGTCAGCAGGGCGAGACGCACAACGCCCAGCACTACTGGCATTCTCCCATGCGCGAGCCTGAGCCTAAGCCGGAACCCGCCAGGGTGGATTCCACATTCCTTGTCCGTTGCGTGGCCGACACCTTCTCGCTTGAGCGAGCCGGACGCATTGAGGTGACGACCGTGCTGAAGGATGTCTATCTCCACTATACTCTTTCCGCTGCCGGTAAAATCTGGAAGGACGAGATGGTGAAGATTTCGGACGAGACCTTTGCGCTCGATATCCCATACCGTGAGGAATACGACCAAAGTCTGACAGCCTCGTTCTGCTTTGTCAAGAACGGAAAGGTCTATACCGATTCCAAGGTGATACGGCTGGCACAGCCCGACAACATGCTTCGTGCACATTGGGACACCTTCCGCGACCTGCTTCAGCCTGGGCAGAAAGAGGAATGGCGGCTCAGCCTGAGGCGACCCGACGGCACGCCCGCCGATGCCTCGCTGATGGTGGCCATGTACGATGCTTCGCTCGACTATTTCGTAGGTCACCAATGGAACTTTGCCGTAGGGCGGCACCACCGCACATACGGTGTTCCGTATCAGATGCCCGGCTCCGACTATGTGCCGAACGTGGTCAGTGGCTGGTATGCACAGAAGCTAAAGAAAGAACGGGATATAAGCCTTTCGCACATCAACCCAGAACTGTTTGAAACACGCGTATATACCCGCGCCGGTGGTCATGGTCCCATCATGTATAAGACGATGGCCAAGAACGAGATGATGCTTGCTGCCGCTCCCACGGCATCCATGAAAGAAAGTATGGACACCGATGATGCCTTGCAGGGGCGGATAGCGGGACTCGACATCGTTACCAACTCTGCCGCTATGGCTTCAAAGCAAGCAGTGCGTGTGCGTGGAGCTTCGATGGACGAAGCTGAAGCTGCCGAGGAGGAAGCCGGAATAGAAGCGGAAGTGATAGCCATGCCCATGCGCGAGAACTTCAATGAGACCGCCTTCTTCTATCCCCAGTTGCGCACGGACAAGCAAGGGCAGGTGAGCATAGCTTTCACCCTGCCCGAGAGCCTGACGCGCTGGAACTTTATCGGTATGGCCCACACGCAAGACATGATGTATGCCAACCTTAGTGAGCAGATAGAGGCACGCAAGGACCTGATGGCCCAACTTTATCTTCCTCGCTTCCTGCGTCCGGGCGACGAAGCCGTGCTGACGGCCATGGTGCGCAACGTCAGTGAACAAAGTCAGCAAGGCAAGGGCGTGATGCAGATTCTCGATGCCAAGACCGAGAAGGTGCTGAAGCAGTGGAAGGCAGACATTCGTCTGGCAGCCAAAAGGGACACAGTTCTTCACTTCCCGTATTCCCTCCCCCTCATGGAGGAGCAGGAAGGGGCTTTGATTGTACGTTGGGCAGTGGAGGGTACGACGTGCAGCGATGGCGAACAGCGCCTGTTGCCTGTACTGCCGGCAACGCAGCACGTGACCAACACCGTGGCCATCACAGCCTACGACCCCTCCGTGCAGCACATCGACTTGTCGGCCATCTTCCCCGAAGGTGCAACGAATCGGAAACTGACCGTCGAATACACGACCCATCCCGAGCAGTATGCCTTGCAGGCACTGCCCGCTCTGGCCAAGGCCAAACGAGGCGATGTGCTGTCTGTGGCAGCCGCTTACTACGCAGGTGTATTGGGTAAGGTGTTGGACGTGAAAATGGCCGATTCCACCGAGGTCTATCTACAGAAACTGATGGATTTGCAGGACGACGACGGTGGCTTCCGTTGGTATCCCGAGATGATGACCAGTCCCTATTTGACGCGCGAGGTGTCCTATCTCCTCACCCGCCTCTATATGATGACAGGCAAGAAGTATGCCGAACAGATGAACACAAAGGCCCTCCACTACCTGCTTGGCCAGCGCATAGACAGCACCTACCTCAGCACGGCCGACTTACGCACGTTGTACATTGCCCTGTACAGTGGGGCAAAGCTCACGAAGGCCGAGCAAAAGAAGGTGGATTTCCTGATGAAGTTGGCCAAGCGCGAGGACGTGGAGGAGGACGGTTATGAGCGTCAAGCCCTTCTGACCATTGTGCTCAAGCAGGGTGGGGCAGACCGTAAGGCGCGCAAATGTGCCAAGCAGTTCCGCAAGTATCTGGTGACCAGTCCCGAACGAGGTACGTATATCGAGTTCCCGAAGGGCAGTTTCACAAGCATCGACCGAAAGCTGCACATCCACGTCCAGCTGATGGAAGCCCTGCAGCGCATGAACCCCGAAGACACGCTGCTCAGGGGTATGCGTCGCCACTTGCTTCAGCAGAAACGCACGCAGGAATGGACGACGCCCATAAACTCGGCCAATGCCATCTTTGCCCTGTTGGGTAGTGGGGCGCAGGAACCTCAAGACCTCACAACCTCACAACCTCACAACCTCAAAACCTCAAAACCTCACGACCCCGCCAAGGACGTACTGACCTTGACTCGTCAGCATAGCAAGCAAGTCAACTTTGTTGCCGAGGACGATACGTTGGGCTATGTGCGCGATTCCTTGCTGATTGACGACGGCAAACTGCCCGTCCGCCTCCGTCTGCAAAAGGTGACGAAGGGCGAAAGCTGGGGTGGGGTATATGCCGACTTCGAGCAAGACTTCGACAAGGTCGAGGCACGTTCAACGGGTCTTTCCGTCCGTCAGGAGTACCCCACCGAGGCCAAGACGGGTAGCCGCTATACGGTGCGCTACTACATTTCGGCAGACCGCGACTACGAATACGTCACCCTCATTGTGCCGCGTCCGGCCTTCACGGAACCTGTCAACCAGCGTTCGGGTTATGGATGGAGCGGTCGATCGACCATTGGAAGAAGTGGGGGACTGGGTTACTACCGTCAGGTACACGATGCTACGACAGAATACAGCTTCTGTCAGATACCGCGTGGCGATTATCTCATCGAAGAGACGCTCTATGTGGAGCGCGATGGCCGTTACCATTCGGGCATAGCCGTCATCCGTTGCGAGTATGCCGATGAGTTCCAGGGACATAGTGACGACAAGATTGTTCAAGTGAAAAGCGAAAAATGAAAGGCGAAAGATTGATGTTTTTGTTCCTTGCATTCCTCATTGTGGCGTGCAAGCCGGAAAAGTCCCAACTGACGGAAGCCAAAGGAACGCCCAGCGAGTTGCTGGTGGTGTTGCCTACAACGTTGGTGGACAGCGATATAGCCGACACCCTGCAGACCATCACCGACTGCGATGCCCCAGGGTTGGGTTCGTCTGAACGCATCTTCCGAACCATGACGATTGGCGAGCGAGGCTATGAAAAGGTCTATCGGCTGATGCACAGCCAGCTGAAGGTTGAGATTGACCCCAAGCAGCGCGAACCGCTCTTGGGCGTGGCGCATGATGTCAATGCACGCCCACAGTTGCAGCTGATGGTAAAGGCCGCCACACAGGCTGACCTCGGCCGCTTCCTCAGTGAGAATCGCGAGCGCATCCAGCAGCTGATACTCGATTTCCAGCTCGACCGCTGGGCTGGACTGTTGAAGAAAAAGCACAGCAAGCGAGTGAGCGAAGAGATGAAACGTCTGGGCTACGAGGCCTTCATGCCTGTGGACATGGCTTCGGCCAAGCGTGGCAAGGACTTCCTGTGGGCCAGTTCCAACCGTGGTGGCGACAAGGACATCAACTTCGTATTCTTCACCCTGCCTTGGCATGGCGAGGACATCGGGGACATCGACCGTTTCGTCCATGTGCGCGATTCTGTGCTCCGTGCCAACATCCCCGGTGCACAGGAAGGGCAGTGGATGGAGACGATGATGACCGAGGAGGGCACGCCAGTCCTGTGGCCTGTTCTGCGCGAGGGAGGCCAACGGCTCGAAGTGCGCGGCCTGTGGTCCATGCACGGTGGTTTCATGGGCGGTCCCTTTGTGTCCCATGTTTCGGTGGATACGCTGGAACGTCAGCTTGTCTTTGCCGAAGGCTTTGTGTTCTCGCCCAACTCGTCGAAGCGCGATTTGATGCGAAGCGTTGAGGCAGGGCTGAGGACGGTGAGGAAAGTGGAGAAGTAAGGGCGTAATGAAGCGATGAAGCTGGGGTGTGTTGGAGTGAAGAAGTGACGTAGTAAAAAGCGAAAAGATGAGAAAGATACTATTTACATTGATGATTCTCGGCAGCCTTGTGGCGTGGGCCGATGTTGATGGGGTGCAGTCGCAGATTAAGAAGTTCGAGACGGTCAGCGGCAAGGCGAAAGTGGCCGCGGCCAACCAGTTGATGGATGCCTTTGCTGAGGCGGAAATAACCGATGAAATCGTGCATTTTGCACCCGACACGCATCCCGACAGCCTGCGTCTGCAGGTGTTTTACTGGGCAGCCGAATATTTCTATGCCGAGCACCAATACCGCCAGTCCGTGGATTGCGGATTGAAATCCCTGCCGCTTTGTAAGGGCACATCGTGGGAGGCCGACTGTCTGAGCATCATCTCGCTTTCATACTTCCGCATGTCGGACTACGAGCAGGCTGCCAAGTACGCCAAACTTTGCTATAAGCTCGACGAACAAACTGGCGACCCCGACGTGATTTCGTCGTCGCTCAACACCCTGGCAGGCATATACATCGGTGCCAACCAGCCCAAGGAAGCAGAACAATACATTATGAAAGCCATCGAGTTGGCCGGACAAGTAGATAATCCGGCCCGTATGGCCGTGTTGCAAGGCATGGCCTCCGAGGTCTATCATCAGATGGGTAACGACGAGGAAGCCCTGTGGTATGCCGACCGTGCCTGTGAGATAGAACAGAAGCGGGGCGACGGCTACAAACTTGCCGTTCGCCGTGCGCAGAAGGCTTCCGTCTTGTTGGGCTTGCACCAATACGCCGATGCCGAACAGACGCTCCGTGAGGCCATTCCCGTCTTTCGGCAGGTGGGCGACCGTCATTCCTTGGGTATCGCCCTCAACAAGTTGGGAATGTCGCTCCTTTGTCAAGAACGGCAGGCTGAGGCCATTCCCCAGTATCGCGAAGCCGAGTCCATCTTCGTGGAAATGGGCGACCTAGGCAACGAGATGCACGCCCAGCGCGGGCTCTACGAGAGCTACTGGAAACTGAATCCCGACAGCGCGAAGATTGCCCTCGACCGCTTCGACCTGCTCAAGGACTCGCTATACAGCAACGCCACTGCCGAGAGCATGGCCCGCTACAATGCAGAGTTCGGCACCGACTGGCTGCACAAGGAAAACGCGCAGTTGCGTTCGCGCACGCGCGTATATATAATAATAGGTATATTGCTGTGCCTGTTGCTCGTCGCCGGCGTGTGGGGCTGGATGCGTCGGCGTATGCATCTGCGTGAGGCCGCCCTGCAAGCCATCATCGACGGGCTCCGACAGGAAAAGACTGCGGAACGGACTGCTGAGGTGCAACCCTCTGCCTCCCGTTCTGTGGGCATCAGCGAAGAGGAGCGTCGTTTCCTCGACCGTTTGGTGGGTATCGTGCGCAACCACCTGATACAACGAGAGCGCATCACTGTGGAAACGTTGGCTTCCGATATGTGCATGAGCCGCAGCAACCTGAATCGTCAGGTGAAGAGCCTTACGGGCGCCACCACGCAGCA
>JAEEGL015906292.1_pt1 | contig 13868 bp, 11 predicted proteins | sample 9134231 | NCBI WGS metagenome assembly JAEEGL01 (sample SAMN16246548, study PRJNA631951) | gut metagenome | biome: gut microbiome; feature: rumen; material: fiber-attached | host: Bos | place: Iran: Karaj | collected 2018-10
ATCCTGAAGTGAACGAACACTCCGAAGGCAGTGTCCAACTGTCGGGAAGTAAAATCAGCCCGCCCACACCGTTAATGTTGCCGATAGCAAATTTGGATGAGGCATTGGGACGTTCGTTAAGCAGGTACTCCCATTCGGCTTGGGTGAGAGTGCGCCATCGGTTGGCGGTATTTCCGCCGTTGCTGATGGGGTTGCTACCCCAGTCAACGAAGGCGCCATAGTCCATATAGCTGGTGGAGGATAGGGTTGGATTGCTGCCCGTGCCCCAACCAAAGAGGTCTATCCAACCACTATAGGTGGAGCTGATACTGCGGTTATCACTTCCGCTGACATTACCTCCGTAATATCCATAATTATCGGCTGTTTGCGTACCTACATAGTCATACTGGTGTTCGGCAAATCGCCAAGTATTTGTGCTTGCTTGGTACTGCAGGTTGCCCTGCGAGAAATACACTCGCTGCGTTGCACTCACCGAAAACAGGCCTGGCAACGCTCCATCAGGGATAATAGGAGAATCAGGGAGAATAGGAGAAATAGATTCTTTATGGCAGCCTACGGACATCATCATTACGGCAGCCATGAAACAGACCATCATTAATTTACTTAATCTCTTCATATTTATTTTATTTTTAATTTGGTTAGGATTGGGATTCCCATGCCTCCCAATCAATTGTATTTATGTATAGTTCAATTTGTTCTTTCAGTTGTGGTATCTCCGTATGCAGCACAGCAAAAATCGTTTCATCGTCAACATTGAATATATTACTGAACTCTCTCATACATCAAAACCCTGTCTTTTTCTGCGGAGGGACGGGCAAAGGGTAAAAGACCTTTTTCTGTCACCAAATCCACTTTTACTCCAAGCAAATCCTGCAAATCCAGCCTCATCCCACTAAGCATGAACAGCCCTACGTGGGCATCGCGGTCGGGAACAATCATAATGTCTATATCGCTGTCAGGGCGTTGTTCCCCACGGGCATAGGAACCGAACACCCAAGCCTTCATTACCGGTCGGGTAGAAAAATAGTCGCTTATCTTTTGTGTCAATTCCTTGTCCATTTCATCTGCAAAGATACATTTTTTTTTTCAAATATCCACACTATAATCACCTCAACAAACCTATCTAACTACAAACAAGAACAATAAAGTGTTTGCCTAACTAATACAAGAAGTTATTGTAAGGATACCTCACCGCGTGGATTTTCTTCACCTCCTCGTACATCACATTCCGCAGTTCGTCGATGTTCTCGCGGTTGGCGGCACTGATGAAGAGGATGGAACATACCCCGGGTAAAGCATACCCCCCGGCTTCGCCGTACCCCTCTGAAGAGGGGACTTTTGCCATCCAGCTGTCTTGCAGCATCTCCAGCGTCCAGTTGGCCTTGGTCATGGGCGTCAGGTCGTCCTCTTCTTTCTCAATAAAGGTATAGGCGTCAATCTTGTTGAATACAAGGATTGTGGGCTTGTTGTTGGCACCGATTTCCTCTAATGTCCGGTTCACGGCATTAATCTGCTCCTCGTAGTCGGGATGCGAAATATCCACCACATGCATTAGAAGGTCTGCCTCGCACACCTCGTCCAACGTTGACTTGAACGACTCCACCAGTCCGTGGGGCAGTTTACGGATAAACCCCACCGTGTCGGTGAGCAAAAAAGGCAGATTGCCCAGCACCACCTTGCGCACCGTAGTATCCAGCGTGGCAAACAGCTTGTTCTCGGCAAACACCTCGCTCTTGCTCAGCAGGTTCATCAACGTCGACTTCCCCACATTGGTATATCCCACCAGTGCCACACGCACCAGTGCCTCGCGGTTCTTGCGCTGCTGCACCTTCTGTTTGTCTATGTCCTTCAGTTTCTCTTTCATCAGGGCAATCTTCTCGGTAATCAGTCGGCGGTCGGTCTCAATCTGTGTCTCGCCCGGGCCGCGCATACCGATACCGCCGCGCTGCCGCTCAAGGTGCGTCCACATGCGGGTCAAACGGGGCAGCATATACTGCAACTGTGCCAGCTCCACCTGTGTCTTGGCGATGCTTGTACGGGCGCGCTTGGCAAAGATGTCCAGAATCAACGTGGTGCGGTCCAATATACGGCACTCAAACTCGCGCTCCAAGTTGCGCAATTGTGCGGGCGACAGCTCGTCGTCAAAGACAAGGAAATCGGCATCAAGCGCATTTTTGTACTCCTTAATCTCCTCCAGTTTTCCACTGCCCACGTAGGTACGTGTGTCGGGGCGTTCCAACTTTTGAATCACCTGCTTGACGGGCACACCACCCGCGGTGTCGAGCAGGAAAGCCAACTCATTCAAGCACTCCTGCGTCCGCTCCATCGTGGTGCCGTTGGAACAAACGCTCACCAAGATAGCCTTCTCCGGCACCTCCGCTGTACTGAAGGTGTTGCGTTCCTGTGGGGTTGGCCGTTTGGGCTTGATGCCCTCTGCCTCCCACGCCCCCGTAGGGCTCTTCCATTTGCCGTGATTATTCGGTTTCCAACCCATTTTCTAATCAGTTAATTGGCACATCGACTTACGCCTACTATTCCCCTTTGCGGGTATACTTTTCCGTAGCCACTTTGCTACTGCCTGACATGACCACTCCCCTCAGCACTTCCTCCAGCTTTTCTCCTGCCGTCTCCCAGCTGTAGTTCTTGTGGACAAAGACGGTGCCGTTGGCCGCCAACTCGTTGCGCTGCTCATCGTTGCGCAGCAGGTTGATAATGTGTGTCGCAAATTCCTGCGCGGTGTCGCCGACAAGGATTTCGGTGTCGAGGGTGGCCTGTAGTGAATCATTGGCAATAGAAGTGGTGACGCAGGGAAGCCCCATGGCCATGGCTTCGAGCAGCTTGTTCTGCAATCCCGACCCCGTCTGCATGGGTGCTGCAAAGATGCGGGCGGAGGCATAGCACTCACGTATGTCGTCCACAAAACCTGTCACCGTCACCCTGTCGTTGGCCAGCTGGCTGACTTTATGTTTGGGATAGGCACCTGCCAAGAGCAATGTCGCCTTGGGAAACTCTTCCCACACCAAGGGCATCACCCGCTTCACAAGGTAGTTCGATGCGTGGACATTGGGCTCATAGCGCATATTGCCACAAAAGACGATGTCATACTTCTTTTCGTGCTCCATAGGCTTAAAGTAGTCGAAGTCCACTCCGTTGGGAATGACGTGGATGTCGCCATTCTTGCGGTGAGGGATGGCCTCGCTGTCGTTCTCCGAGATAATGGTGAGGCCGTCGAATATCTTGAATGCGTTGTACTCGGTGGAGCGCAGCATCTTGAATTCGAAATGCAGGATATAACGCCAAAAACCATGGGCAGTGTCCATCCGACGCTCCGTATTCATCGAAAGGGCATCCTGGAAGTCCATGACTTTGGGCACCACGGAACGGCTGACCAAAGGCATTGTCCGCACCATCTGGCTGTAGATCACATCAGGCATCACCTGCCGTTCGAACTTCTTGTAATTGCGGCGGGCCTTGAGCGAATCCCAGTAACCTATCTGCAGCGACTTGGTGTTGATGTAGTTGCGCACCACATTCTTGTAGTTTACCAGCCGGGGAGAATGCACCACCTTGATACCACGGCAAAAGGGCTTCAACTGCTCGATATGCTCAGGAAGCACCTTGGTGTGCGAGACACAAAAAAGGTACACTTCGTTATGTTTAGACAGTTCCTTTATCTGATAGTAGGCGCGTAGTTTGTCGCCTTTCTCAAGCGGATAAGGAAATCGCGGCAATACGACCAATATTTTCATTTTGTATATGTGTTTATTCTTGAATAATTACTTAAAACAGTGATGTTTGAGTGCCTTCGGCAAAGCCTTCTCGCTCTTCCTCCACCTCGTTCAGTTCGTCCGTCGGTTCCTCTGCGATGGGCTCGGGTTCCGGCTCAGGGTCAGGCTCCAACCAAGTGAACTCCTTCACCTTGCTGGTCGTGATACGTTTGCCTTTCGCCTTGTAGCCCTTCACGGCTATGAATTCATCCACGTTGATGTCCTCTTCAAGTATCTTCTTGCCCGATGCCTCATCGTAGCTGACGTGCAGATGCGGGAATGTGTCCATGCTGTAGCTCACCAGCTGGTCGCCCTCGTCAAGAAAAGCAAGCTTTTTGTCGCTCTCCTCGGCTTGGAAACGTTTCAGGTAGTAGCTGCCCGTCTGCCCTTCACGATAGACTGCGGTGACGATGTTACGCGGATTGTACTTGCGTATCTCTATCATGTCATCGTCAAAATGAGTTGTCAAGTCGTGTCCCGTCAGCCGCATGTAGCCAGACTGTGTGAGGGTGAAGACGCGGTCCTTGCCAGCAAAGCGTCCGAGCAGGGTTCCGGCATTGTTGACGTTGAGCCGTTGGATGGTGGGGTCGTACCAAATCTCGCGGGCTTCGAGGGTGGAGACCCCTTCGCCCTTCTTGGTGATATTGCGCACTGCATTGCGCGTCAGTATATTGCCCATGGCCTTACGTCCCTTGATGGCCAGTTTGGCAAAGTCAAAGTCGAAACTTACCTTTTTCAATTTGGCCTTGGTGGCATGGTGAATGGTGATAACCTCCGCCTCGCCATTGGGATTGGCGGTGAAATAGAGTATCTTGGTGCCTTTGGTGCCTTGAGTGAGGTTGTACTCCGTGTCGCGTGTGATGCCCACAACAGCAAAGCGCTTTACGAAGGCGTAGCCCATTGCCCCGTCGCGGTACACCATGTTGTAGACCGTGCGGTCGTCGCGCTTGCGGAACAGCCCCACATAGAGCAACTCCTTGCACTGTGTCGACCCCACAAAGGCCTTGTCCTGCACCTTGGTAACCAACATGGTGCCGTCCATGCGGAACACGATGATGTCGTCCATCATGGAGCAGTCAAACAGACATTCAGCCCCTTCGTCCTTCTTCATGGCGGTACCCACAAAGCCTGTAGCCATGTTGGCGTACAGTTTCTCGTTGGCCACAGCCACGTTGGCAGCCTGTATGTCCTCGAAATTGCGTATCTCCGTCTTGCGCTCGCGGCCCTTGCCGTAGGTGTCCAATATATGTTGGAAGTAGTTGATAGCGTATTCGGTAAGGTGAGCCAAATGGTTTTTGGTCTCCTCGATATCGATGTCGATGTTGGCAATTTCCTGCTCGGCCTTTTTGATGTCGAACTTGGAGATTTTGCGCACAGGTCTCTCGCACAGCTTCAGCACATGGTCCCGCGTAATCTCCTTGCGGAACAGATGGCGGTACGGGTCGAATGCCCGTTCGATGCCCGTCACCTGGTCGTCCCAAGTGTCGAAGTCGTGCCGCTCCAGCACTTTATATATTCCTTTCTCGAAGAATATCTTCTCCAACGACACCCAATGCCACCTGTCCTCCAACTCGGACAGCAGTATTTCCAGCTCCTGCCTCAGCAGGTCCTTGGTGCGCATGGTGGAGTGGCGCAGTATGTCGCTTGCCGTCATGAAGACGGGCTTGTTGTTCACAATGACGCAGGTCTGCGGCGAGAAGTTGATTTGGCAGTTGGTGAAGGCATATAGGGCATCAATCATCTGGTCCGGCGAGATTCCTGCGGGCAGGTAGCACACTATCTCCACCTCGGCGGCGGTGTTGTCATCCACCTTCTTAATCTTTATCTCGCCCTTCTCATTGGCTTTCAGTATGCTGTCAATCAGCACATCCGTGGTTACGGTGTATGGCACCTCGGTGATAACTATGGCTTTGCGTTTCTCGTCATAGTGCATCTTGGCCCTGATGCGCAGTCGACCTCCCAGCGCGGCATCGTTATACTTTGACACGTCAATCAGTCCGCCTGTCGGGAAGTCGGGATATATCTCAAAAGGCTGGTTTCGCAGCACGCAGATGGAGGCCTCTATCAACTCGCAGAAGTTGTAGGGCATGATGACCGACGTGAGGGTGACGGCAATGCCTTTGGTGCCTTGGGCCAGCAGCAAGGGGAACTTGATGGGCAGCGACACAGGCTCCTGTTTGCGCCCGTCATAGCTTGGCTTCCATTGTGTGGTCTTGGGGTTGAACACCACCTCTTTGGCAAACTTGGAGAGGCGTGCCTCGATGTAACGGCCTGCGGCGGCACCGTCGCCCGTCAGGATGTTTCCCCAGTTACCCTGGCAGTCTATCAGCAGATTCTTCTGCCCGAGGTTCACCAGCGCGTCGTTGATGGAGGCGTCGCCGTGGGGGTGGTACAGCATCGTTGTACCCACAATGTTAGCCACCTTGGTGAAGCGTCCGTCGTCGGTCTCTTTCATGGCGTGGAGAATGCGGCGTTGCACCGGCTTCAAGCCGTCGTCAATGTCCGGCACCGAACGGTCAAGGATAACGTCGGAGGCATAGTCAATCCAGTATTCGCGGAACATGCCGTTGAGCGACAGCGTGGTGCCCTCGCCCGTCGGCTCGTCAGCCACAGGCGCAGGGGTGGAGGCCAGCTGGTCCTGCTCAGTCTCTTGTGGTTCACCCATTTCGGGGGTGTTCTCCTGTTCTTCGGGGGTTAGATGCTCTTCGTCCATACTTTACTTTTAAATTGCAAAGATACATATTATTTCTGACATGGCTGCCCTCTTTGCCGACAAATTATAAACATTTTTTCGCACAACCAACCCTAACCCCCACATGCACAACACTCCTCGGCCCTTCATCCCTCTCACTCATCAAGCCTTGCGCTTTCCCATAGCAGCTCCACTCCTCCTTGCACATTTTTCCCTCACAGCGGGGTTCATTTATCCAATGAAAAAGGAAGAAATATTAGAGAAATGTTAGAGAACTGAGGAATAAGGAGCGAAGGAAGAGCGAAACCACCGTTCACGAACGGCGGTCGCGACGCGGAGTATAGGGCTTGGCGGGGCCGATCAGCCGCGTAATGTAATTGTCGAGGTGATGGCTGTGTAGCACTTGACGGATAGCCTGTTGGCATTCCCTCTTATAATAGAAGAACATGAGATTCTGAGCCTTCTTCTCGTCCGGTGTGGTGGCCACATAGACGGGCTGCATGGTTTCGGGGTTGATGCCGGTATAGTACATCTCGGTGCTGAGGGTCATGGGGGTGGGCGTGAAATCCTGAATCTGCTCCAAGCGGTAGCCGAGGCGCTTCATCTCGACGGCGAGGTCGGCCATGTCCTTGAGCTGGCAACCGGGGTGCGAACTGATAAAGTAGGGAATGAGCTGGTATTTGAGCCCTGCCTGCCGACAGATGGCATCGAAGCGGCTCTTGGTCTCAAGAAAGAGTTCGAAAGATGGTTTCCGCATCAATGACAGCACTTTGGAACTTGTGTGCTCAGGTGCCACTTTAAGTCGTCCGCTGACGTGGTTGAGCACTACATGGCGGAAATAATCCCAGCCGCCGTTTTGTTCGGTGAAAAGGTCGCAGCGGATTCCGCTGCCGATATAGACATGCTTGATGCCGGGCATGGCCAGGACTTTCTTGTAGAGGGCCACCAGAGGGCGATGGTCGGCATGGAGGTTGGGGCAGATGGAGGGCTGGATGCAGCTGTAGCGGGCGCAGCGGCGGCACAGCTCCTTGTTTTTGCCCGCCATGCGGTACATGTTGGCCGACGGGCCGCCAAGGTCGGTGATGACTCCGTTGAAGTCCTCACGCTGGGTGAGGATTTTCACCTCCTCGATAATAGAGCGTTCGGAACGGCTGGCTATCTGCTTGCCTTGGTGGGCGGAGATGGTGCAGAAGGAGCAACCCCCGAAACAGCCGCGGTGAATATTTACGGAGTGCTTAATCATCTCATACGCAGGTATGGCTCCGCGCTTTTTGTACTTGGGATGAGGCAGACGGGTGTAGGGCAGGTCGAAACTGGCATCAATCTCCTCGGTGCTCATGGGTGGCTCAGGCGGATTGACCACAACCCAGCTGTCGGCATGGCGTTGCACCAGGGTGGCGCACTCTATCTTATTGCTTTCCCGTTCGATGATGTGGTAGTTCTCCGCCTCGGCACGCTTGCTGCGGCAGCACTCCTCGAAGGAGTGGAGCTCGATAATCGGAGAATCCTGAGTTATCGGAGCACTCTGATTCCGAACAAACTGAATACTCTTGTCGGTCTTATAGGCCACCTGTGGAAGGCTATAGAGTGCTTCGATGGGTTGCCCCTGGGCCAACAGGGCGGCCATCTTGAGGGTGGTGCGCTCGCCCATGCCATAGTTGAGGAGGTCGGCAGGGGTGTCGGCAAGGATGCTGGGGAAAAGACGGTCTTCCCAATAATCGTAGTGTGCAAGGCGGCGCATGGAGGCCTCGATGCCGGCAAGGATGACGGGAACCGTGGGATAGAGTTGTTTGAGAATGCGGGCGTAGACATACGTGGCGCGGTCTGGACGGAAACCAGCCTGACCGCCAGGGGTGTAGGCATCGTCGTGACGCAGACGGCGGGCAGCGGTGTAGTGGTTCACCATGCTGTCCATGGCTCCGCTGGTGACGCCAAAGAAGAGACGGGGTGCGCCGAACTTGCGGAAGTCGCGCAGGTCGTCGCGCCAGTTGGGCTGAGGGATGATGGCCACCCGATAGCCCGCAGCCTCAAGGGTGCGCCCTATGACAGCGGTGCCAAAGGCCGGATGGTCCACGTATGCATCGCCAGTGACAAGCACCACATCCACGGCGTCCCATCCCAGCCGCCGGACCTCATCCAAAGTGATAGGCAAAAAATGCGCCACTAAGTAATCAGAATTTATAATGGATGCCGAGGGCTGCGCTGATTCTTTCGTAGTTTAAGTAGACATTTGAGTTGGGCCAGCCACGGAGATAGGCGTAAGAGAGATTGAAGGTGAATTTGAGATGCTGGCCACCAAGACGGAGCATGAATTGGGGCTCTATCAGTAAGTGGTTATCGGTGTGAGAGGCAACAACCTGGTTTGAGGCATCGGTGGAGAGTTTATAGCGTGACCAATTGGGGGCAAGGAGGCCTCCTTTCACACCGAAACCAAGGTCGAGGTAGCCGTCCAACAGCTGCGCCCAGCCCAGATTGAGCTGGCCATAATAGAGATTGTAATTGCCATTGATGCGATAGCCGGAAGAGGCTGTCGTAGAGGCAATACTATCTATGTTTGTGTAGCCATAGCCATAGCCGGCGTAACACTCCAAAACCATATTGCCGAAAGGAAAATAGGTGCCCACAGCTCCTTGGGCATAGATGGAGTTGAGGGCGGAAAGACTGGCCGCTCCCTGCACAGCCACGTGGTTGAAAGGAGAGTATGCAACCGAGGCGTTGACAGCCGGCACGGCAAGCAGAGGGGCCGACAACGAGGCCGATGCATCAATCTGCAACTGGCCGCGCTCATACAGCAGCGGAATGTCGGCATTATGTGGACTATACACCACACACGATGAAAAACCAAATGCCAGTAAAAAAGGCATAACGAGACGGATAGAATATAATTTCTTCATGGCAAGACAATTTAAATTATGTTGCAAATATACGAAGTTTTTTTCAATTATTAAAATAACAGCAGAATTTGAAAAAATCGTGGCATTGTGTGTAACAGGCCTTTGGGAAAAGGTTCGTAATTTTGCAAGATCAAATAAGACACACCGCCATTATTATTAACCAAACAAAATCAACGACTTATGCAAGAAACAATAGTAGACCCACGCAACACAACTCCCGAAGAACACGCCGAAGGCGTACGTCAGGCACAGGTGCTTTTCCGCCTCAACCACACTATGCCCTATACGGATGAATACAACGCGCTTGTGCGCGAGTTGTTTGGCGAAGGGTTGGGCGAAGGCGGCTGGATAATGCCCGGACTGACGGGAGTATGTTTCGACCATGTAAAGATTGGCCGCAACGTTATGATAATGAACAACTGCCTGATGATGGCGCGCGGTGGCATCACCATTGAGGACGGTGCCATGATTGCAGCCAACGTGCAGCTCATCTCCAACAACCACGACCTGCACGACCGCCAGATACTCATCTGCAAACCTGTCCACATTGGCAAAAACGCCTGGGTGGGCGCAGGAGCCACCATCCTGCCCGGCGTCACCGTGGGAGACAACGCTGTGGTGGCCGCCGGAGCAGTGGTGACAAAGGATGTGGCTCCCAACACCATAGTCGGCGGCAACCCGGCCAAGTTTATCAAGAATGTATAATAATAGCCATGATGGCCATGAAGAAAATAATTATCGCAACAATTATCATCTTAAATTTTTTCAATATGAACGCCCAAACAACTTTCGAAGGGCTCAAACACCATAGCGAACAGCCCTATCTCACCCTCAACAACGGAGTGCGTATGCCTCAGTTCAGACTGGGATTGTATATGATTGCAGAGGGCGACGAGGCCTACAACGCCGTTCTTACAGCCCTCAACGCCGGCTACCGTCATTTCGACTGCGCCCATGCCTATCGCAACGAACGCAGCTTAGGACGTGCACTGAAGGACAGCGGTGTGCCCCGCGACAGTGTGTGGGTCACCAGCAAACTGTGGCCCAATGAGTATGGCGAGGGCAAGACCCTCCAAGCCATTGACTGCATGCTGAACCGCTTGGGCCTCGAATACATAGACCTCGTCTATTTCCACCAGCCCGTAGGCGACTATGTAGGAGGATGGAAAGAGATGGAACAGGCCATGGCCTCGGGAAAGGTACGCGCCATAGGTATCAGCAACTTCGATGTCAGCGACAGCATTTTCGACTCCCTCATCAAGAACGCCAAAATCAAACCGCAAATCATGCAGATTGAGTGCCACCCCTACGCTCAACGCCGTCATTGGCAGGAACGATGCGCCGCCGAGGACATCCAGCTGGAGTGCTGGTTCCCGCTGGGTGGACGCGACAGCAAAGGCGAGATACTCCGCGACCCGGTCATCAACCGCATTGCCAAAGCCCACGGAAAAAGCCCCGCACAAATCATTATCCGTTGGCACATGCAGGAAGGTTTCTCCGTCATTCCCGGTGCCTCTAACCCCGACTATATACGCGAAAATATTGAAGTGATGGACTTTGCCCTTTCCAATGTCGAAATGGCGGCCATCCGTGCCCTCGACGCTGAGAAGCGCTACTTCGTTATGAGCTACGAAGACCAGGTGCGCTGGTTCTCGCAATGGAACCCCACCGATTGAAGGCAGCCAAAAGGTAGACGGCATTTTGCTATTACTCTTTTCACTGCGGCATGCCTCAACAGACATGCCGCTTTCTTTGTTCAAAAAAAAAACATGGACAATGCACACAATATATCCCCTGCCCCAACGTTAAAGGGTTAAATGATAACAGAAAGAGAAGACATAATCATTGCCGACACCCTTGCCGACACCGCCGAGATGCAACGCCAAGGGTACGTTGTCCATGCTCTCTGCCACCGTGGCAACGGCTCTTTCTGTCTGGGCAGCAAGAAGCATAGTTTCTCCGCCGGCGACTGCCTCATCATCTCGCAGCAGAGCCTGCTGCTCCACGACCTCCATGAGAGCGACGACCTTCAGTTGGAGGTTATCAACGTCACCATCGAGTTTATTGTCCTCTCCACTCCGCAGAGCAACTATGGTGTTAGGGGACATCTGGCCCTCTTTGAGCAACCCGTCATGCACTTAAACAAACCCCAGTATGAAGTCTGCTCCATCAATTTCGACTACATCCGCCGACGGCTGACGCTCCCTCATCACCACTTCCACCGCGATGCCATGATCAATGCCATCCAATGCATGATTATTGACTTCTTCGACTTCCACGTAGAGCTCTATGGCGCGCGTGCCGTCAGCAACCAGCAAGCGAGCATCATGCAACGCTTCCTTGCCCTTTTAGACCGTGGCGACTACCGCCAGCACCGCCTCGTCTCCTACTACGCCTCCGAACTTTGCGTCACACCCAAATACCTCAGCGAGGTGTGCCACAATGCCAGCGGAGAATCAGCCATCTACTGGATTACGCGCTACACTGCCCTCGACATCAGCCGACTGCTCCGCCAAAGAGACCTTTCCTTTGAGGAGATCAGCGACCTTTTCGGTTTCTCCTCCCTGAGCTATTTTGTCCGCTACGTCCAGAAAAACCTTGGAGCATCGCCCAGCGACTTCCGGCAATAAGCGCTCCGCTCCCCCACCCTACTCCCCACTTTGTCCATATCCGAAAAATCTGTCATTTTTTCCGCAAAATCTGCAATATGCTTTTGTGAGATTCTTTGTAATTTTGCAAATTGAACAATATACTATGGTCAATAGTATAATAGCATATAAATGAACATGATACCGATACATTTTACTACCCGAAAAACAACCATTCCAGCCTTGGGAAACCGCACAGCACTCACACCCCTCAGTATTGGTAAAAAACAACCCTCATTGCAATCGACAGTATCTACAACAGCCCTGCAACAACAATGCTCAACCTTATCACCTTCCTCACAATCTTGCTAAACCTTCACAGCCCTATGCAACAACAGCCCGACGACCGCCATCAGATAGAGCAAGTATACAACCAGCTGTGCCGCGCCATGATAGCCAAGGACACAGCATTGCTCAACACAATCCACGCCGACGAATATGTACTTTACCACATGACCGGCATGAAACAGACCAAGCAGGAATATATCGACGCAATTGCCGACGGCACCCTCAACTACTTCAGCGCCGAGCATGACAGACTTGACATCACCGTCAGCGGCGACCAAGCAACACTCGATGCCCGCAGCCGCGTGGCAGCAGCCGTCTTCGGGGGAGGGCGCCACACATGGCGTCTGCGCTGCCAATTCACCCTCAGACGGCAAAATACTCATTGGCTCATCACCTCCAGCCGCGCCTCCACCTACTGACTCCACCCCATCAACCCCTTCAACGAAAAAACTAATAAATCATATTAATAACAAACAAACCATCGTATTATCATGAAGAGAAAGAGCATCACGCTTATGCTTGCAACCTCACTGCTGTTGTGTGGCTGCCACAGCAATCAGAAGGAAGACCCCCAACCCGAGCAACTCGAAGGGGCAGCCGTCTACATGACCTCCCAGATTACCCCCGAGGCTCTCATCAGCATTTACAAAGCCCTCGGTGTCGAAGCCCAAGGACGTGTAGCCGTCAAGATTAGCACCGGCGAGGCCGGCGGCCATCACTACCTGAAGCCCGAACTTATTGGACCCTTTGTCCAGTTGGTGAACGGCAAGCTTGTGGAATGTAACACTGCCTACGCCGGCAAGCGCATGGATACGCGCGACCACTTAGCCGTTATCGAAGACCACGGCTTCAACACCATCGGCGGTGTGGACATCATGGATGCTGAAGGCGAGATCAAACTCCCCGTCCGCGACACCACCTATATGAAGTACAACATCGTGGGCAGCCATCTACAGAACTACGATTTCATGATTAACCTTGCCCACTTCAAGGGTCATGCCATGGGCGGATTTGGCGGTGTGCTGAAAAACCAGAGCATCGGCGTGGCTTCCCGCAACGGAAAAACCTACATCCACACCAATGGTCAAAGCGAGGATTACCACAAACTGTGGGACTTCATCCAACCCGAAAACCAAGACAAATTCCTTGAGTGCATGGCTACTGCCGCAGCATCCGTAGCCGACCATTTCGGCGACAAGATTATCTACATCAATATCATGAACAACCTCTCCGTCGACTGCGATTGCGACAGCGACCCCGCCGCCCCTGAACTCAAAGACATCGGAATCCTTGCCTCCACCGACCCCGTGGCTTTGGACCAGGCCTGCCTCGACCTTGTCTTTGGTCACCAAAACAGCACGGGCGACGACGCCACGGCCCTCCAGCAGCGCATCAATGACCGCCACGGTGTCCACATCATCGAACATGCTGAAAAGATTGGTCTTGGCACCCGGAAATACCACATTGTCAACATTGACAAATAATATCCACACCCCGAAAACTGTACGAACCGTCAAACCATTCTTCAAAACATGAAAAGCAGAACACTCTTTGCCCTCCTTCTTGCCATCCTCACTAC
>JAEEGL010080466.1_pt1 | contig 13867 bp, 7 predicted proteins | sample 9134231 | NCBI WGS metagenome assembly JAEEGL01 (sample SAMN16246548, study PRJNA631951) | gut metagenome | biome: gut microbiome; feature: rumen; material: fiber-attached | host: Bos | place: Iran: Karaj | collected 2018-10
CAGGCTGCCGTGTAGAGGGCAAGGTGGTCAATACTGTTTTCTGGGGCAATACGGCACCCAATGCGCCGAATGTGAACTATGTAGGCAGTGCCGGTGGCAGTTCGAACAATATAGCCGATGCCGGTACAGGTCTTACGCTCGGTCTGGCAGCGGACAACGCGGCAGCCGATGGTCCTAACTTCCGCAACCCGACCGGTTTTGCCGGTCTGCCCAAGACCGATGCAGAGAAGACGGCAGTCAAGCAGGCGGATTTCTCGTTGACCGCAGCATCCACCAAGTTGCTGAATGTCGGCGATGCCACGCTGGCTCCGGCGACGGACTTCAAGGGAGTAGCCCGTCCGAAAGGCACGGGTGTGGATATAGGCGCTTACGAGTACGACCCGGATGCAATCCATATTGCTGTAACGGGCGTGAGTATCCTGCAGGAAACGATATCGATTATCGTTGGCAGAACCGGTACGCTGGTAGCCCAGGTAATGCCGGAGAACGCCGATAACAAACGTGTGACGTGGACGATTGACGACCCGACAGTCGCATCTATCCAGAACGGCAAGGTGACGGCACTCAAAGAGGGAGAGACCGTGGCACGCGTGACCACACAGGAAGGCAGTTTCACCGCTTCGGCAGCAGTCATCGTACTGCCCGTACCGCCGGTTAAATACCCGCATGAGGTGGTAGAGGCGGATTCGCTCTACAAGATGGGCGAATATACGATCCCGAGTTTCATTCCGTTCCTCGTAGCCAAAGAGGAGGCACGTATTGACAGTCTGGGCGAGGATGTCGATCTGTCGATTATCCCGGAAAAAGTAGCCGCTATGCAGGCGAAGATCGCCACGCTGGTACGCAAAGAATACCCGTACAACCAGATTGCCACCGTCAATGGCGATCCGGCTACCCATATGGGCTTCTGCTGGTTCACGAACGGCGGTATCAATGACGGTGTGGTTCAGCTGGTTCCGATGGCGAATGCGTCAGAACAGGATTTCGAGACCTGTGACTGCTTGATTACCATCCCTGCCAACACAACGAATGCCACCTTGCACTACACGCCTATTCAGGCGTCGGAGAGTCCGAAATACGATATATGTACCGCAGCCGGTCTGCCGCGTAACACCAAGTTCGACTACGTGAGCCACAAGGCACTGGCGGAGAACCTGCAGCCGGGTACGGCATACAGCTGGCGTGCAGGTACACCCGGCTACTGGAGCGAGATCGGTCATTTCGTCACCAAGGATGAGAAGCAAGGCAATTTCTCGTTCATCTATATGACGGACAGCCATATTCAGGATGCCGAGTATATCGAGCAGGCGGGCCGATGCGCCAAAGTGGTGGCTGAGAAAGAGAAAGATGTGAAGTTCTGTCTGTTCCCGGGTGATTTTGTGGACACCGGCGGCGAGACGAACTCGGAGTGGCAGTGGGAGCGCTGGTTCGAAGGTTCGATGCGTCCGATGCTGAATGCGATGACGGTAGTGCCGACAGACGGTAACCACGATGACAGCCCGAGTCTGAACTACGACTACCATTTCAATACCGATTGGGGATTTGCCAATGCAGCGGAAACGAAACCGCAGTTCAAGGGTATCACTTACAGCTTCGTCTATGGCGACGTACTCTTCCTCGTTTATTCGATGCAGGACTGGTGGCGTGCTCCGGGTACCAGTGAGGAAGGCATGACCTCTCCTTACTTCACCCATGACCTCAAGAACTGGTTCAATGAGCAGATAGCGAAGTATCCGAACACCAAATACCGTGTTACCCTGTCCCATAAGAACGTGTTCTCCGGTGCGGGTCACCATACCGATGACGAGTCTTCGCTCATCCGTGCGATGATGCTGCCGATCATGAAGGAGTGCGGCATTGACCTTGCCATCCAGGGCCACGACCACTGCTACGAGGTAATGGGTCCGGTGGATCCGGATACACGCAAAGTCGTTCCGGGTTCGGTGACAGATACCGTACGTGTAGCTCCGGAAGCTACCGGCAAATGGGAGCGCAGTTCGAACAAGACCGGTCTGGAAGGCGGTACGTTTACCACAGACCAAGGTACGCTCTATTTCATCGGCGCCACCTGCGGCCGCAAGCGTTATGAGCCGTACAGCCGTGCACGGATGGAGGAGGAATATACGACCGATCCGGCTATCCTCTTTGACTACAGCCACCATAATGTAGAGAACCTGTTTGACCTGTTCACGTCCAAGTTCGGTCAGCCGGGCAGTCCGTCATACACACGCTTCAATGTAACGGGCGAGTATCTTGAAATCGTAACGTATTATCTGGATGAGAATGACAATCCGCTTGTATTCAACACCATCCGTGTGAAGAACAGCCGTCCGAGTGCTACGCAGGGGATTGAGAACCCGCAGGAGGATGCCACTACGATCTATAGCGGCAAGTTCATCCGCAACGGACAGTTGTACATTCTCAAGAACGGTATCACCTACAATGTGGTAGGTCAGATGATTGAAAAACAATAACTTATTATTTATTAACACAAAATCTTATTATTTATGAAAAAGATTCTCTTTTTTGTTGCTGCAATGCTGGGAGCATTTGCAGTAAACGCAGAGCCAGTCGTACTGCCTGATACGCTGGACGTCACTAACGTCAGTTTCCGTTCCGAAAACATGCCGGACTTCGTATTGGCAGAAGGCGACTATGCCGGAACGTACTTCGACATGGGCGCTCATGACAGTGCCAACGACACCCTCCTCTATGCAGAGTGGGATGTAACGATTGAACCGCTTTTGTACGATATTGCTGTGGTTGTTTATAACACGAACAGCTGGCGCGTACAACTGCACCTTTTGAACCAAGCAGGTGATACGGTTAAGGATTTGCGTTACAAAGGCTCGTCCGGTCAGTGCGGGAAATACGCTATCGGTTCTATAGATATGAGAGATCTGCCAGCAGGTAACTACAAGTTACGTGCACGTGCTGCTACGGCATGGTCGGCAATGAAACTCAAAGAACTCATCTTCACGGCTGACTATAAAGGAGCTTCGGTAGCATTACCGGGTACACTGCTTCCTGCTTATGCAGAATTGTCTGCGAACGCTTCGGTGACGGATGGCGCTATTGCTTTCAAACCGAGTACGGCTAATAGCGAATACGCTACATGGAACGTAAGCTTTGCAGCAGCAGGCAGCTACAATGTTTCTATTGATTTTACCGCCTCAAACGGTCACACCTACGGTGTAGCACTCCTCTCTGCTGACGGCACATCAGAAATCGGTGCTGTAGCTGAGGCTCAGTCTTGGGATACGGGTGTGAAAGAACTCGGTGCTATCGCTGTACCCGCTGCCGGTGCTTATAAGGTGAAACTGACGAATGCCACGCAATGGTCAGAAGCTGTCCTCAACAGCATTACCTTTGCTGCTCCGGCTCCTGCTCATACCTATACCGTTGCCGGTGACAACACGGACGTCTTCGGTACTTCCTGGGATCCGACCAATACGGCAAACGACATGGTTCTCCAAGAGGACAATACGTACAAGTGGGAGAAGACCGGTCTGACCCTTCCGGCTGGTTCCATCGCTTTCAAGGTAGTCAAAGATCACGACTGGAATAACGGCGCGTATCCGGCAGACAACTACATTATTAACATCGCTGAGTCCGGCATCTATACTATCGCTATCTATTACAATCCAAATGACAATAACTACGTAGGCGCCGTTGCAACAAAAACCGGTGAGGCTGTAGTTATTCCGACTATCGCTATGCACGGTAACTTCTTGGGCAACTGGGCTGATACCGAGAACTTCGCAGTAGCTGAGGGTAACGCAACCGCTTCGTTGACGCTTACTCTCGCAAAGGGTAATTATGAGTTCGGTATGCGTATCGGCGGTGCAGGCAACTGGACTGCTAACGGTGCTGCTTTCACCCGCGCCAACAACTCTGCTGTGGTGATCGCCGGAAGCGGTAACCTGACATTGGCTGCTGATGCCGCAGGTGAATATACGTTCACTTGGACGTATGAGACCAATACGCTTTCTATTGCTTTCCCGACGGCTACCGCTATCCAGAACACCGAGGTGAATGTAAAGGCTGTGAAGGTAATGGAGAACGGCCAGATGTACATCATCAAGAACGGCGTCAAATACAACGCTATCGGAACGATGATCAAATAAACGGACTAACCAAACATGAAAAAAGGTGCTCTTCAACGGAGCACCTTTTTTTACGCCAGTCGGACATCCACGCCGAGCGATTTGAGTTTGGCGGTCATGCCGGTAGGGATGGCGCGGTCGGTGATGATGCAGTCCAGTTCATGCGCGTCCGCTATATGCACATAACTGCGTTTGTTGAACTTGGACGAATCGAACACGGCGATCACTTTGTCCGCCTGCTGGATCATGAGCTGGTTGAGTAGCGCCTCTTCCAGGTTCGGCGTCGAAATACCGTTCTCCAGCGAGAAAGAGTCCACGCCGAGGAAGAGTTTGTAGCGGCTGAAATTGCGCAGTACCGTCAGCGCCAACGGTCCGACCGTGGAGAGACTGTTGACGCGCACGTTGCCGCCCAGAAGCACGACATCGAAGCGCTTGTAGTTCATCAGTTCCGAAGCAATATCCATGGCGTTCGTGACAATGCGCAGATGATGGAACTGCTCCAGATGACGCGCCACTTCCATGGTTGTCGTACCCGAATCGAGCATGATGAAATCGCCGTCCTTGATCAATTTCGCCGCCTCTGCGCCGATGCGCTCTTTCTCACGGAAATTGAACATACGCTTCTTGGCGATATTGGTCTCCTCGTTCGGATTATCGACCGGTTTGCGCATGGCACCGCCGCGCGTACGCAACAGCAGATGACGGTTTTGAAGAATAGTCAGATCCTTTCGGATAGTCACTTCCGAAATACCTGTCTGCCGGCTGATGTCGGTGACCAACACTTCTTCTTGCTGCTCCAATAACCGCAGGATCAGAGCGCGTCGTTCTTTAGCTGAGGAACTATTCATGATACCATTTACGATTTAGTCATTTACGATTTCGGCTGCAAAGATACGAAATATTTTCGAAACATGCAAATAAAAAGTTTCGTTTCTTTTTTTCGAAACGTTGCGAAAGAGTAGAAAGAATGCCTTTTTTGCTCGTAACGTACTGAAAACAAGCGTCTTGCGCGCGGGGCGCACGAAACTATGCTATATAGCATAGTATGAATATATTGTATAATTCAGAAAAAAGTCGTAACTTTGCACTCGAAAATTATGTGCCTCATGAAAAACTCAATTCTTTTCGTTTCGTTGGTAGCCGTTTTTGTTTTGACGGCGTGTGGTAATAATGACCAACAGTCCGCCAATCCGGCAGACCGTATTCTGCTCAAGGATTTCAAGCCGGAGGTGGTGAACAATATCCCTATGACCCGGGTAGAGCGTGCCAAGTTCGACATCATCGACATGCACTCGCATGACTACGTGGCGAACGAGCAGGAGATCGTTACGTGGTGCAAGACGATGGACGAAGTCGGTGTGCTGAACACAGCTATCATGCACTGCTCGTGGATCGGTCGTCCGTTTGAAGAAGTCATCGAACTGTATGCTCCGTACAAGGATCATTTCCGTTTCTGGTGCTGCTTCGATTATACGGGTATTGACACGGACGAATGGCCGGCATGCGGCATCAAGGCATTGGAGCGCTGCAAGGAACTGGGTGCGGTCGGCATCGGCGAACTAGGAGACAAAGGCGAAGGTGATACCTATGCACGGCCGGCGGACGGCAAGGATATTCATATTGACGATCCGCGTATCAAACCGCTCATTGAAAAAGCGGGCGAGCTGAAGCTGCCGATCAGCATTCATATCGCCGAGCCGTACTGGATGTACCTGCCGATGGATGAGAAGAACGACGGTCTGGTCAATGCGGTCAATTGGCATGTCGATACCACCAACTGCTATGGTTACGAAAAACTGATGACGACTTTCGAGAACGCCGTTCGTGAGAACCCGAACACGCTTTTCATCGCTTGCCATTACCTGAATATGAACCACGATCTGCCGCGTCTGGGGGCATTGCTGGACAAGTACCCGAACCTCTATTTCGACATCTCCGCCCGAGTAGCCGAGTCAGCACACACACCGCGTGCCACCCGTGAGTTCCTCATCCAATATCAGGACCGCGTGCTTTTCGGTACGGACAACGGCATGGATGCCGAGATGTATCAGCAGATCTTCCGCGTACTCGAAACCAATGACGAGCATTTCTATATGCCTGAGTCGGAGTACCATTGGGCGTTGAGTGCGTTCAACCTGCCGGATGAAGTGCTGAAAAAGCTCTACCATGACAATGCGGAGCGGATTCTTAATGAATATCGATAAGAGTACAGAACACAGACCGTTGCACTGACAGAATACAGATTTATTATGAAAAAAACATTCTATATCATAGCAGCGTTGGCATTGGCGGCATGTGCAACGAAGCAGGATACGGAGCGGTTGATCTGCGCCGAGGCGGACATGCAGTCCTTCCCGTACAGCGAGAACGGGATGAAAGTGACCAAGCATCAGACCGTCACGCCGGTAGAAGGAGTGGACGGGCTGGAAGTCATCGAGACCTTCTTCGTGAACGAAGGGGCACCTGTGACAGTGAAAGCCTACGAACTTTGTCGCACGGAAATAGAGCCGCAGGATACAGTCGTCTGGTCGCTTCAACCGAGCAGTACGGTCCGTCGTCTGGATTGGGTGCTGCCGGTGAAGGAAGGGTTCTTCCAGCGCAACTACCTCGGCATGAACAACACCGACTACGGAGGAGGTATCCCGGTAGTGGATCTATGGCAACGCGACGGTGGTGTGGCGATCGGTCTGTTCGAACCCGTGCTGCGCATGATCTCCATGCCGGTGGAATGGAAACGGTATGACAACAAAGTGACCATGGCGCTGCATTACGACCTGCCGAAGCCGAAGACATTACAGACAGGCGACACGCTCTATTGCTTCAAGGCGTTCCGCTATGCGCATCAAGGCGACTTTTTCACTTCCCTCCGTATCTTCTCGGACTATATGCAAGCCCATCTGGGCGTGCGGATGCAGCCTGCCGAACCCGAGGCTTTCGAACCGGTCTGGTGCGCATGGGGCTATGAGCGGATGTTCACTGTCGATGAGGTGGTCGGTACGCTGGACAAGGTAGCCGAGTTGGGTTTCCGATGGGTGGATGTGGATGACGGTTATCAGATTGCCGAGGGCGACTGGAATACCAACAGCCGTTTTCCGGGAGGAACCCAAGACATGCGCCGCATAACGGACGAGATACACAAGCGCGGCATGAAAGCCAAACTATGGTGGGCTCCGTTGGCGGCTGACCCGGGTACGAACATTCTCAAAGAGCACCCCGAGATGCTGCTGCGCACCGAAGAGGAAGCGCCGGAGTTCATCACCTGGTGGGACAGCTGGTATCTCTCGCCGGTCAGCCCTGTGACGGACGCCTATACTGCCGATCTTGTCAAGATGTTCATGCAGACCTGGAACTTCGACGGTCTGAAGATAGACGGTCAGCATCTCAACTGCTGCCTGCCGGACCACGGCGAGTCGGCGGCTGTGAAGCATCCGTGGGAAGCACCGGAACAGATGCCGGGTTATTTCGGCAAGGTCTATGAGCAGGCACGTGCCTATAAATCCGACGCTGTCGTACAGGTATGCCCGTGCGGATGTGCGGTCAATTATTTCATTTTGCCGAACATCAACCAGGCTGTTGCTTCCGATCCGGAGTCGTCCCGTCAGGTGCGCATGAAACGCAAGGCGTATGCCGCTATGGCGCCGGTGCTGGCGTACTACGGCGACCATGTGGAACTGACCGACGGAGGTGATGATTTCGCCAGCCAGATCGGTACGGGTTCGGTGATCGGAACGAAGTTCACTTATCCAAAGGATAATCCTTACGTCACCGACGGACCGTTCCTGCTCACGCCGGAGAAAGAGGCACTGATCCGCAAATGGATGAAGATTTACAAGGAGCACAACTTGGCACGCGGAGTCTATCTGAACCTCTATACATGGGGTTATGATTATCCCGAAGCGCATGTGATCCGTCAGAATAATGCGATGTACTATGCCTTCTATGCGGATGCGTTCGAGGGTGAGATCGAACTGCGCGGCTTGGATCCCGAAGCCGACTATACGGCAGTAGAGTACACTGCGGACGAACCGCGTGAGTTCACCGTCAAGGGCAGTGAACCGCGTATCGAAGCGAAGTTCACGCGTAACTATTTGATCAAACTAACCAAAAATAATTAAACCATGAGAAGAATTCAAACTATCTTTTTGAGCCTGGTGATGAGCATGGCTATCTATGCCGACATCAGCGTAAAAGGTACAGTTTTTGATGCCGACAATTCGGAACCGATGATCGGCGTCAGTATCCTCGTGAAGGGTACTACGACGGGAACGATTACCGATTTTGACGGTAATTTCGAATTGACCGTGCCCGACAAAGCGACTTTGCAGTTGTCGTACATGGGCTATAAGCCCATCGAGATCCGTGCGGTGGAGAACATGCAGATCATCATGGAGACGGATGCCCAGCAGTTGCAGGAAGTGGTGTCTCTCGGTTATTCGGCAGTAAAAAAAGCGGAGTTGAGTTCAGCGGTAGTCACGGTGGATGCCGAGAAACTGACGGATGTCACGACGCCGGATGTGGGCAACATGCTGCAAGGCAAGGTGGCAGGTGTGCAGGTCACCAATGCCGGCGGACAACCGGGTGATGCCGCGCAGATACGTATCCGTGGTACAGGTTCTATCACCGCTTCGGCTGCACCGGTGTATGTGGTCGATGGTGTGATGGGAGGTACGTTCAACCCCAACGACGTAGAGTCTATCTCTGTGCTCAAAGATGCCGGTTCGACGGGTATCTACGGAGCGGCTGCAGCCGGTGGTGTCATCGTTGTGACCACCAAGTCGGGAAAGAAAGGCAGTAAGGTCAGCGTAGATCTGAAAGGTACGGTCGGCGGCAAGCAGGCATTGTTCGGCCGGTTTAAGATGATGAATTCGGAGGAGTTGTATAATTATCAGAAGACCTTGTATGATCCGGCGCTGTTCAGCGACGAACGTCCGAAATCGCTATTGGGTCAAGACTGGGACTGGAAGAAAGAGTTCTTCCATACCGGTATCATCCAGAACTACAACGTAGCCGTCAAAGGCGGCTCGGAGCATGTGGGTTACTACGCTTCGTTGGACTACTACGGCGAGGATGGAACTCTGAAGGGAACGGGTATGCAGAAAGTGAGCGGACACGCTTCCATCAAAGCCGACATCGCCAAATGGCTCGATATGAACGTAAAAGTGGACTTCACGAAGTCATCGGTCAGTTATGCCCCTTCGTGGATGATGCTGGATGACGCGTTCTATAAGATGCCGTGGGACTGCCCGTACGTAATGGACGAGAATGGCAACCCCACCAAAGAATATATCTATATCGATCCGGAGCATCCGGTGCGTTCGGATAACGGAGAACCATGGTACAGCCATATGCAGTGGAACTCGCTGCACTCGGCGGAGTACAACTATGCCAAGTCGAATAATTTCGATTTCTCGGGTGTACTGCAACTCAATGTACATTTCACCGACTGGTTGCATTTCTCGACGACGAACACTTTCAGTACGGGTTATTCGAAGTCAACCGAATATACGGATCGTCGCACGTATCATGATACATATAAGAAAGGATATAAAGGTGAAAGTACCGGCTTGAGCAAGAATTTCGGCACCACCAATATTCTGAAGGGCGGTAACCAATGGGGTGCACACAGTTTCAATGCGATGGCCGGATTTGAGTACGGCGTATGGAAATCCGAATATACCTCTTCTGCCGGAACGGGTCTGCCGAACGGCATTGATGCCTTGAATGCTTCCGCTCCGTATTCGGTAGGCGGTTATCATATCCCGGGTGCTTCCTGGTCCACGTTCGTTCAAGCCAGTTATGATTATGGCAAACGTTATTTCATCACAGGAACGTACCGCGCGGAGGCCAGTTCGATCTTCTCACCCAAGCACCGCGTAGGTCATTTCCCGTCTGCAGCAGTCAGCTGGCTCATCAGCAATGAGAGTTTTATGCAGAACCAGAAAGTGGTCAGCTTCCTCAAACTGCGTGCATCGTACGGTGTAACGGGTAACAATAATATTCCGCCGTACCAGTATCTGGCTACGTATAATCTGACGAGTCTGTATCAGAATAACGTTTCTGCCACCTCGAGCCGTCTGGCGAGTCCGGACTTGCGCTGGGAGACCGCTTATATGGCATCTGTCGGTATTGACCTGACCTTCATCAAGCGTATCGATATGTCTATTGACCTTTATCAGACGGACAATACCGACTTGCTGCTGGATGTACCGGTTGCTCCTTCGACGGGCTTCTTCAAGGTGACGAAGAATGCAGGATCGGTTCGGAACCGTGGTATTGAGTTCCGTATTGATGCGAACGTTATTGATATGAATAAATGGCGTTGGGATATTGGTTTCAACATCGGTTTCAACCAGAACCGTGTGACCAAGACGCCGGATCACCAGCCGTTCTTGCAGACAGCTGTTACCTATAGCCAGCAAGTCAAAGAGGGGCAGGATATCTACTCCTGGTACATGAAAGAGTGGGCAGGCGTGGATCCGGATAACGGAGACCCGCTGTGGTACATGGTGGATGAGAATGGCGAATACGTGCTGGATGCACAAGGCAACAAACAAACCACCAACGATTACAATGCCACTCACGCGCGTGTCGTAGGTACTGCCAGCCCGCTCTTCTCCGGCGGTCTGAACACCCAAGTGAGCTGGAACGGTATCTTCGTTCATATCAACACCAATTTCGTCTATGGCAATAAGATCTACAACGCAACCCGTGAGATGACCGATGCCGATGGTGCGTATATCGATATCAACCAGATGTCGCTCTCTTCGCAGGGATGGACCCGTTGGGAGAAACCGGGTGACCAAGCTACGCATCCGAGAGCAGAACTGCCGAATAACTCGCACTCCAATGATATATCTTCGCGGTATCTGGAGGATGGTTCTTTCTTCCGTCTGAGAAATATCACGGTGGGTTATGATTTCCCGACCAAGCTCATCAGCAAGGCGAAGATGACCAAGTGCCGTATCTATTTCACGGCGGATAACCTCGCTACTGCTACCAAGTTCTCCGGTATGGACCCGGAAATCAATCTGGTGTCCGGAGAGAACACACTCGCAGGTTTGTATAACTCCAACTATCCTGTCGGACGTACGTTCCAAGGCGGCGTGGAGATTTCGTTCTAATCTGATTACTGATTACTGATAACTGAAAACTTAATAGTTATGAAAACGAAAACAAATAAAATAGCCCTTTGTACATTGTACATGGTTCCTTTGTACATTGTATTGGTGTTCGGTTTCGCGAGTTGCGATCTGGATTATTATCCCTCGGACGAGCAGAGTAGTGATGTAATCATGAAAGAGGCCAGTTCGGCAGTGATGGACGGCTGCTATGCGCTGATGAAAGACGAAGTGGAGTATTTGGGATGGCCGAGCGGCAATTCTTATTGCCGGCATTATTTCCAGTTGGCGGAGTTCCCGGCAGACAACACCTGTGTCTCCGGCAAGAGTACCGACCCGCTCTTCCAGGCGGCTACGTACACCATGACGGATAACCTGCAGAACGTAGGAACCCTCTGGATGCTGGCGTATAAGATCATCTACATGGCCAATACGGTGATTGAGGCGTTGGACGAAGCGAACGCAGAAGACCGGCAGATCGTAGGCGAAGCCTATTTCGTGCGGGCTTTGATCCATCATAATCTGGTAACCTTGTTCGCCATGCCATACTCTTATGGTACATCGAACAAAGGTATCCCTTTGCGCACTTCCTCCATCTCCGGTGAAACGAAACGCAATACAGTAGGAGAGGTGTATGACCAGATCGTGGAAGATCTCAAGAAAGCCGCTTCACTGATGTCTAACGAACCGCGTTTGAGCGGAAACTACGGGTATCCGACAAAGGATGCCGCCTTGGGTCTGCTCTCGCGTGTGTACCTCTTTATGGGCAATTATACCGACTGTATCAATACAGTGGACAAGATGATGGGCGGATCGGCTACACCTGCTGCCTTGGATGGCAAACTGGATCATAATTTCGCTTCCTATTTTGCGAATGCGAAGACTTCGTCCGAGACCCTCTTCTGTATCGCCCATGAGGCGACAGAAGACCGTGGTCAGTCCTCTATCGGCTCTATGTACAACGCCGAAGGAGGCGGATGGGGAGAGATTTACCCGTCCTTCCCCTTGCTCAATCTCTACGAGCGCTATCCGACGGATGTACGCTATACGGCTTTCATCAAACCGCAATATAAAAGTGGTACACCGAGTGAAAAGGAGAGCGTGTATCTGCCCAAGGGCAATGCAGGTTCCGAGGATATGCGCAGTGTTGCTACCTTTAACGCTACCAAAGACGAAAGCGGTAATTATACCTTCACTTCCGGCGGAACGACCTATACGCTCGTGAATAAAGGCGGCGAGTACACGGAGTACCATGTGGACTATAAAGGCGAAGACCTGATCGTACGGGTGATGCCGAGTAATATGATCGCACGTAACTCGCATCCGAAATTCTTCGTGACCAAGTTCGGGTATCAGGACGGCAGCCCTACGCTCTCTTCGCCGGTCGTACTCCGTTGGGGAGAAGTGATTTTGAATGTCGCAGAAGCGTATGCACGTAACGGGAATGCCGACAAGGCACTGGTATTGGTGGATGTCATTCGTCATCGTGCAGGAATTCCGGATGCAGGTTTGTTCACCGACGGCAATACGGTGACGAATATGCACGGCTATACGGATGCTATTGATGTCGTTATGGACGAACGCCGTATGGAGCTGGCGTTTGAGGGACATCGTATGTTCGATGTCTATCGCAATCAGAAAGATATGGACCGCCATTACCCGGGTTTCCAACAATGGAATACCGTAAGCCATCTGGATAACCATATCGTATATCCGATTCCGAACGGCGAATGGACAGTAAGCCATATCGAGCAGAATCCGGGATATTAAAACTAAAGACTAAAAGCTGAAAGCTGAAAACTAATAAATACATTTATTAACCATTAAAAATCAAAACATTATGAAATTCAATTGGAAAATTGCACTGGTGTGCTTTGCTGCAATCACGATGATTGCATGTAAGAAAGATTCGAAGAATGAACCGTCTAACCCTGGTGGCACTGTCACTCCGGACACAACCACAGTGGACACAACGGGAGTTGATCCTGAGTATGTAAGTCCGATCAGTATCAAGGATAAATCGATTGCTGATTGGGAAAAACTGGATCCGGCTAAGGTAGCTATTGCTGAGGCTCCGAATGATCCGCTCTACACCGCACTCAAGAAGATCATGGTATATGCCGACAATGTGTATATCAACTATGTACTGATTTTCGATCCGGCAGAGATCACAAGCCGTACTCCGAATGACGGTGTGCATATCTATATGAATGCGGATAACAGCGATGAGACCGGTGGTTATTGGGATCAGTTCGCTCCGGAGCATATGGGTAATGTGGATTTGATGTTCGAGGGTGCCATCTTTGATGATGCAGGTGCTAAGATCTCCTACAATCCGAATGTTTCCGCATGGGCAGGTGAACTCAACGGCGAAGGTTGGGAATGGGAACTGCTTCCTTCCGGAAGTAATATCGGTGCCAGCCAGTTTGTTGAGGACGGTATTATCGAAGGTCGTCTGATCAAGCAGTATATCCCTTGGAACAAATGGGCAGATGCTTTTGAGATCGGTTTCGACATGCAGCAAAACTGGGAGAGCGTCGGACTGCTGCCGCAAGCTAACACCCCGGACGGTGAGTTGATCGGTCGTGCCGAGAAACTGTTGGTTACTTTTGACAAGTAATAAAAATCATTCATTCGTATGAA
>JAEEGL010360246.1_pt1 | contig 13867 bp, 7 predicted proteins | sample 9134231 | NCBI WGS metagenome assembly JAEEGL01 (sample SAMN16246548, study PRJNA631951) | gut metagenome | biome: gut microbiome; feature: rumen; material: fiber-attached | host: Bos | place: Iran: Karaj | collected 2018-10
GGAATTAATTTCCGTGAATGGAGAGCAGGGAAAGATATTGATGATCAAATGACAAATGAAGGATTTAATATTAAAATATATTTAAATAAAGATAATGGATTTATATTCGGAGGAAATAAATGGAATTGTGGAACATGGATGGATAAAATGGGTTCAAGTGAAAAAGCAGGAAATAAAGGACATCCAGGTTCACCTCGTAATGGAGCAGATGTAGAAATAATAGCATTATTATATTTCACATTAAGTCATTTAGATAAAATGAATCAGGAAGGTAAATATAAATACAATACAGTGAAATTAAATGATGGAACTGAATGGACATATGCTCAATGGGCAGAAAAAATAAAGGAAAACTTTGATAAATGCTTTTATATAGAACATAAAAATGAACATTGTAAATATGACGGAACATATAAAGATTATATATCAGATGATAATGATTTTCGTCATGAAGCACAATTACGTTGTAATGTATATGTAGCAATGGCAACATCACCAGAATTATTTAATGTAGAACACGGAAGAAATTTCATGAGAATAGCAGATGAACATTTATATGTTAAAGGAGCAGTTGGAGTAAGAACATTAGATAATACTGATAAAAATTATAATGGTAATTATATTAACAGTGATGATAGTAATGATTATCATAAAGCACATGGATTAAATTATCATAATGGTCCTGAATGGGTTTGGCCTGCTGGATATGCTTTAATTGCTAAAATGATTTTTAATGATTGTGAAAATAAAAAAGATATTTTTAAAGTTATTTGTGAAAGATTAGTTCCTATGGAAAAATATGTTAAAAGTTCTAAGTGGGAAGGATTACCTGAATTAACTAATAAAGATGGAGCCTTTTGTAATGATTCTTGTACTACACAAGCTTGGTCTATTGGAACTGTGATTGAAGCTTTGTTTAAGTTGACTGAATATCAGGAAGCTTAATTTAATTTTTTTTATTAAATAATTTATGAGGTTGTTATTTAAAATTATTTAAAATTTTTGTGAAAGAATTTTTTTTTTTAATATAAATAAAATAAAAGAAGGAATTTTTAATTGAAAATATAAATTATTATATTCAATTATAGGAAATATATATTCATAAAATATTCAAAAAATATATTGAATAAATTCATATTAATTTTAATTTCAATTTCAGATTACCTTTTCAATGAATTTGATAAAAATAATATTAATAAATAATCAATAAACATAAAAATTAAATTAAAATAAAAAATATATTTTATAAAAATTAATTCTTTTTATAATCATTGTGATAAAATTATTGAAAAATTTGATATTTTTTTTTATTAAATATTTCAAAAAAAATGTATAATTCACCGATTTTAAAAAAAGAAAAAAAAATTAATTCATTTCCTGATGAAAATTTTCCAGAGATGAATAATTATTTTCAAAATCTAGAATTAACATTAAATGAAATAAAAAAAGAAAATGAAAATTTAAAAAATAAAATATATAATTTAGAAAAAGAAAAAATAAACTTATCAAATGATTTAAAAGAAAAAGATACTTCTTTAAGTGAATTGACAAAATTTTTAGAAAATTTAAAAATAAAAGAAAATGAATACGAAGAAAAAATTTTAGGATTAGAAAATTCAAACAAAGAATTAAATTATAAGATTTTAGAATTAAACCAAAAAAATAAATCACTTTCAGAGAATTTTAATTCTAAAAATAAAAATAATTCTTCTTTAATTCAATTAAATGAAAAATTAGATGAAATTGAAATAACAAAACAAAAAATTGAATTTGATAAGAAAATGTTAGAAAATAAAATTAAAGACATTCAAAATCAACATGAAAGTGAGATTAAGTTATTAACTAAATTAAAAAATAAAGAAATATCACAATTAGAAAAATCAATTTTATTATTAAATAAAGAATTAAATAAATTAAAAAAGTTAGATGAGAATAAAAATAATAATGGAATTACCAATGAAAATAATAATAAAACAAATGAAAAATATTCTCAAATTGTTATTGAAAAGTTTACTTTATATGAAAATAAAATAAATGTATTAAATGAAGAAATCTATAATTTACAAAAAGAAAATAAAAAATTACAAAACAAAAATATAGATTTAAATATAACAAATAAACATAAAGATAATTATATAGAAGAACTTGAAAATGCAATTTCTGAATTAAAAAATCAATATAGTTTAAATGAAATCCAATTAAATTCAGAAAATAATTTATTTCAAAATGAATTACAAAATCAAATAAATCAATTATTAATTGAAAGAAAAGAATTAATCAAACAAAATACTAATTTAAGAAAAGGATATGCTTTATTTAATATAAATATTAAAGAAGCTAATGAACTTTATAATCAAAAAACTCAAACTTTTTCAAATATTATTCATAATTATAGTTTGAAATTAAATGAATATAAAAATAAAATAATTCAACTTAAAAAAAAAGTTAATGAATTATATAATAAAAATAATAAATTAAAACTCGAAATTGATTCATTAAAATATAATAAACAAAAATTAAAAGAAGAAAATTCATTTGAGAATAAATCTCCAAAAAGAAGTCCTTCATCTCCTTCTTTTTATCAAAGAAATTCTTTTAATAATTTATCAAGAAATAAAAGTTTAAGTAATTCATATAAAAAGCATTATTATAGAAATATTTATTCAAATTTAGACAATTATTCTATGAATCATTATAATAATTTTCAAATTGATAATAGTAATAATTCAAACTCAATTTATAAAGATCCATTTTTTGATTCTCAACAAAAATCTCTTTCTGATTTTAAAAGAACTTTGTTAAGAATTGATATGGAATTATCAAAAAATAAAGAAATTCGAAAAGAAAATAATATAAAAGAACATATTTAATATATTTATTTAATTTATTGAAAAATAGAAATATAATATAATATAATAAAATAACCTAAAGTATAAAATAAAAAAAATGAAAAAATTAGTTTAAATAAATTATATAATTTAATCAAATATTAATTGGATAAATTTTTTATCACAATTCTTTTCCATTTTGTATGAATATTATATATTAAATTTAATAAAAACAAAATAAAAATCCTTAAATATAATGTTCTATCAAATAAATGCTCTTAATAACAATAATAATGGAAAAAGATAAACTAACAATATTAACTAATAAATAATTATCAAGGTTAATAAAAATTAAAATATATTTTCTTTAAAATACAAATCTAATTTTTAAAAAATATAATCAAAAGAATATGTATATTTATTTCAATAATTTATAAAATTAAATTAATAATTTTATACACTTCATTTTTTAATAATTTATAAAAAAAACAAAAATGGATCAAGTACCATTAATTGAAACAAAAGAAACAAATGAAAAAAAAATTGATTTACTTAATGAAAAGATAGAAGAAAATGTTCCTTTTTATAATTTAAAAGATTCAAAATTAAAAGATTATTTAATTCAATATTTAAGTAATAATACAATTTCTCAAATTATTGAGAATGGATTAAGTGGATATGATTTATTTCATATTATTGATGATGAAGAATATCTTAATAAGTTATCAAAAGATAATTTACATGAAAAAAATATTTTGAAAAAAATAATTAGAAATGAAATAGAAACATTTTTAACAATTAAAATTATTTTAGATGACGGAAAAGAATTAATAATTAATTTAGAAAATGATTCTAATTATACAATTGAAAAATTATCTTCAATGATTAGTGAACTTTTAAACAATCCCAATCAAAAAATATTTTTAACTTCTTTAAATAATGAAAATGAAATATTATTACCACAAGTTAAAATAATTCAAAGAATATTTTCTAATCCAGAAAAATATTCCATTTTAAAAGTATTTAATCCATCAAAAATAAAAACTCAAAATCAAAATCTTCCATTAGATATTATAACAGCACAAGGATATACTCAATTATCAAATAAAGTGAAAACTGAAGATATAATAAAACCAAATGAAGGTTATAATTCAGTATTAATAAATAATAATATTTCAAATATAAAAAATGATTCTGATTTTAATACAAATATTCCTAATAATAATAATAATAAAATTAATGATAATAATAATAATTTTAATAATAATAATATAAATAATAATAATAATATTCAAGAAAATTTTACTCAAAATTATTCTAATTTATTTCAATATAAACCAATAAAACAAAATAATAATCAAGAAGAAGAAGATAATAAGGAAATTCCAAATATTAACACTGAGTTTTCTACAAATAAAATTCCAGGAGGTTTTTCAAATGTAAATATAATAAGAAATGGAGAAGGAGAAGCAAAAGATTTAGGTTTGAGTAGTGAAAAATTATTATCAAATGAACAGCCTTATGCAAAATATTCATCAAATCATACTAAAAAAATAAATGAAATAAAATCTAATCAAGATAAAGAAGAATTAGAAAGTTATATGAAAAAAGGTTATGGGAATTTTAATAATAATTTAAATTTTAATTTAGATTATGGTAATAATAATAAAGGATATTCTAATTCACAAGATTATTTTAAATATTTTTCTGAAAAAAAAGATTATAGAAATAATGAACCAAATTTAACTGAAAATAATAATAAAGATTATTCATCTTATTATTCTCCTCCTTTTGATAAACAAAATAATAATATTTATAATACTAATTATGAATTAACTAGAAATAAAGTAGATGATAATAACATTCAAGATAATGATAATAATCAAACAATTAAATATGGTTATAAACCTTTAAATGATAATAATTATCATTAAATTTAAATTATATATGATTAATTTGGTAATTTTAACTAATATTTTTTATAATTTTTTTTTAATAAAATATATATTAAAAATAAAAAAGAAAATAATATAAAAGAAAAATATAATTTTATTCACTAAATATTTCTCCTTAAGCTAAAAAACTAATTAAAATAGGAAAAGCAAGGCTTTCAAGATATATTATAAACAAATAATTTTAAAAATTTTATTTTTTGTTTAATAATTTTTCATATATTCTTTGTTTTATAAAATTTTAAAGATTTTTCTTTTTTAGAAACATCATCTAAAATAATATAATGTATTATATTTAATAATTTAATATTTTTTATAACATTATTTATCATATTTAAGCGGTCAATAAAAAGGAAAATTGCAAATAAAAATATTACTTAATTAAAATAATAAAAAAATGCAGAATAATGAAGTAAATAAAAGCAATTTAACAAATTCTATAAATTTCATGGATTTACCTTTAGAAAAAATAGAAGAATATTTAAAAATACTTGAAGAATTTATGAATAAATCCGAAAAAGAAGGAAAATTTATAGAAGCAGAATTAGCAAAACAAAGAATAATTCAATTGAATAAAATAAAAGATAAAAAAAATTTAAAAGAAGCAAAAATTCGTCATTTACAAGAAAAAGAAGATTTAGAATTTTCTCAAAAAGAAGAATTAAGTCAATTTAATATGGAAATGGATAAAAATTTTTATGAGTTAAGTAATAAATTTCAAGAAATGCAAAAACAACTTCAACAAAATCATGAAGATGAATTAAAAAAATTTCAAGAAAATTATGAAAATAAAAATATTAATTTAAATCCTAAACCAACAAGTGATTTAATTGCAGCAAATAAAAAATTAGAATTATTTGTTAAGAAAAAAGAGTATAAATATATTTTATTTTTTATTTATCTTTTTTAGTTATCAAAATGCACATTTAACACAAATTGAAATAGCAAATTTATCGAAAAAAGAACAAGAAAATTTTGAAATAGATAGAATAAAAAGATTTGAAAAAGAAGTAGAAAATATAAGAAATAAACAAAATAATGAAACTAGAGCTTTAGAATTAAGAATTCAATCTAATTATAATCAATTTAAAAGAGATAGAGCTATTCAAGTAGAATCTCTTTTATTAAAATATAAAAATAAATTTAGAGAATTGGAAAATAAACAAAAAAATGAAATTAAATTACTTGAAAAAATTATTAAAGAAGGAAATAATGCTGTAAAAGGAAAAAATTTTACTAATTATAATAATCAAATTTTAACGAGAAAAAGTACTAATATATCTAAATTAGCAAATAATAAATAATTTTTTTATTTAAAGGAAAATTGTTTATTTATATTATAAAATTAAAAAAATAAAAAAAATGAATTCTAATAATTAAACAAAAGGAATAAAAAATAAAAAGTGTTTCTTTGTAGAATAATTAAAATATTTAATCATCAAAATAGTTTTTTTTCTATATAGATAAATAAGACAATAAGAAAATGAAATAGAATAATTAATTTAAATTTAACTTATGATTCAATATTTATAAATGAAAATAAAAACAATAAAGGTTATCGATGTATTGAATTGAAATTTTCTTTTTCCAATGATATTATAATGAAAAAAGAAGAATATGTTCAAAAGACATTAAGAAAATGTTCTGAAAATTCAATTTAATTTAATGATATGTAATGATGAAGTTCGACCGATAAAAATTGAAAATCTTTATTTTGAAAAAGTATCATTTTTTCTTTCCCAAGAAAAATAATCTTATATTATTTATTTGGGAATTCGATCTTCTGCTTTTGAATAAGACTTTTTCTTTAATATCATCTTCATGTAAATAATACATTAAATAATATTTGAATGAAATTTCATGTAATTCATATTATATTAATGAAATTTTTATAAGGAAAAATGTAATTATTTTAAAAAAATCAGCATTAATATTTTATCATTATCATTATTTTCACAAATTTCTTTTAAAATATTTTAATTCTTTTCACAAAATTTTTTTTATTAAATCAAATTTACTTTTAAAAATTTGATATAAAATCTTTTAATTCTTTTTTTAACCTATTTCTATTCATATATCTTCTTTTACTTTTGGAAAATTGAAAATTGATTTAAAAAGAATGTTTTTATCTTTGTTTTTATTTAATTTGAATTTTGTATTTGTTTACTATATCATTAATTTGAAATTTATTCCAAAAACACAAAGGGATTTATATTTAATTTTTTTAAAATAGATTTTTATTGTTTATTTAATAATATCATAAGATGATAATTAAATATTTAAACTTTTACTTAAAAATACCAAATTACTTACACTTATAAAAATACCAAATTTTTAATTAACATAAATTTATACATCCTAAACAGCTAAATATATTAAATCATTTGAATATTTTTCAATTATACAAAGAAAATAAGCTAAAAATAAATATTACCTAAATAACTTCAATTATTAATTAAATTATTTATTTTTAATACCTAATTTTTTCAATATTTTGGATTTAGAAGAACTAAGACATTTTTTTATTCTACTTTTCCAATTGTTTCTTAAAACAGAAAAAATATTTAAATTTTGTAAAGAATCTTCATTGGTTTCGGATAAATTAGTACTAATTTTTCTTGATTTTATATTATATTTATTATCTTCATTGAGGGTATAATCATATAAATCATGAGGAATAATAAAAATTGTGAAGTTGGATGAAAAACAAGAATATTTCATATGCTCATTTACAAGACTCATTTTAAAAAAATTATTATATTATTATAATTAATAATAGGTAAAAAATATTATTATTAAAATTATGTTTTTAATTAAATATATTTATCCTAATTTATGAATTTAAATAATAAAATATTAAATATAATTAATTCATTTTATTATTATATTTTCTCTTATTTCAAGAATATTTTTAAATCAAAAAAAAGATATTATTAGAATTCCTATATGATATTAATATTTTAATAACATAATTTTTAAATTTTGATAAAATTAAATTTAATTAAAATCATATAGTTTATAATTATATATATTTTTATTACTTTTTATAGAATACCTAAAATTATTTTGTTATTTCCTTTTTCATTTAATTTTTTCTTATCACCTAAAAAAAACTTTTTTTAATAGTTTTTTTATCTTATTTGATAATTAAAGAAAAGATATTAAATAAGTTGGTATATTAAAGGAAATATTAAAAGTAAAATGATTATTGATTAAAAACTCATAAATTATTTCAAAATTAAACAACCGATTAATGGTGGTATTTACGTTTTTTGATTTATTCTTAAATCTTAATATTCTTGTTTTTCATTTGTGTTCTCATTTAAATAATTAAATTGAATTTTTTGGTAGAATATTTGAGATTACTTTTCTATAATTTTTAATATCATTAATATATCCAATAACCTTTAAAAGCTTTATTATCCTTTTATAAAGTCTTTTATAACAATTATTATTTTAAATAATAAAATCTTAAAAATCATCTAAATTAATAGATTAATAAAAAAATAATATTTATTTATTTTTCTAAATAATAAATAAAATAAAATGTCAAATTGTATATATAATTATGATTGTCCTCAAGATGATGAAAAAGATTCAATAATTCTTCAATTAAAAACAAAATCCTTTGAGACAGAACAACAATTAAATAATTTAATTTGTGTAGATGAAAATAACAAACAATTAAAAATTGATAATTTAAAATTGATAGAAGAAAAAAATAATCTTGAATATCAGTTAAAACAATCAAGAGAATTTTATGAAAAAACTTTGACTGATCTTAGGACAGAAAATGAGACTTTAAAAGAAGATTTAGAAAATAAAAAAGTGGTAAATAAAAAATTATTTGAAGAAAATGAAAATTTAAAAAGTCAATTATCTAAATTAATAGAAGATCATAATTATTTAAAAAATGATTATGATAAATATTTAGTTGAAAATAATGATTTACAAAATGAAAATAAAAAATTTATTAATCAAATTACAAATTTAAAATTAGAAATATCTAAATTAGAAGATAATATAAATCAATTAAATACTTTAATTGAAAATTCAAAATTAGAAAATGAAGAATTGAGTAAAATTAATGAAGAACATGTTTCAGAAATAGAAACTTTAAATAATAATTTAAAAAATTTAAATAATAAATATGATAATTTAAAAGAAGACAATGAAAAATTAAATCAAATAATAAAAAATAATGAAACAGAAATAAATAAATTAAAAAAAAATTATGAAAAAATTGATCAAGATTATGTTAAATTAAACCAAGAAAATGTAAATTTAAATTCTGAACATATTAAATTAAGAGATTCATATAATAAATTAAATGAGGAATATATTAAATTAAGTGATGAACATAATAAATTAAATAAAAATAATAATAAGTTAAATGAAGAACATAATCAATTAATTGAAGAACATAATAAATTAAAAGAAGATCATAATCAATTAAATGAAGAACATAATAAATTAAAAGAAGATAATAATAAATTAAATGATGAACATAATGAATTAATTGAAGAACATAATAAATTAAAAGAAGATCATAATCAATTAAATGAAGATTATGATAAATTAAAAGAAAATAATAATAAATTAAATGATGAACATAATGAATTAATTGAAGAACATAATAAATTAAAAGAAGATCTTAATCAATTAAATGAAGATTATAAAAAGAGTTTAAATGATTTTATGAATTTAAATTTAGAATTAGAAAAGCAAAAAGAAGATATGAAAAATTCGAAATTAACTTTTGAAAATGAAATAAATACTTTAGAAAGTGAAAAAAATACATTAAAAGGAAAAAATTCTCAATTATTATTAGACAATAAAAAATTGGTGAAAATTTCTAAAGATCTTCAAAAAAAACAAGATGAACAAAAAGAATTATTAAATCAAATGGCACTTCAAAACAATCAACAAAGCTATATTCCAAATAATAATTCATTAAATGAAAATATAGAAAATAATGACACAATTTTAAGATCAAATAAATTAAATCCAAATAAAAGATTACTTTCTAATTCAAATATTTATAAAAATAATAATAATTACAATAATGAACCAATAATAAATGAAGGTTACATTCAAGAACCAAAATTTATGAAATCAAATGGAAATAATGAAAATAATATTAATAATAACAATATCCCATATAATAATTACAGTGAACCAATATATGATTATGAATATCCAAAAAATAATCAAAACCAAATGTATAATTATGAAAGAAATAGAACATTTAGAGAACCAAAATTAAGTACATCAAAAGATTCTTATTCTTTAAATTCTTCTAATTTATATTTACCTAATTCAATGAGAGTCAATTCATATTCACCAAATCAAAATTTAAGAAATATTTCAACATCATATTCTCCAAATCATTATATTAATGATAAACCAATTTATTCTCAAAGTACTAAAAATATTTTTTCATCTAAAACATTAAATGATAGTACATATAATTCTACATTAATGAGAAGTTATAATAATCAAGGAAGTTTATCAGATAAAAAATATAATTATGATAATAATACTTTTAATTTATCTAATTCATCCTCAATGAGAAATTTAAGCCCAATTAATGGAGGATATTCAACTATTAATAATAATAGATTTAATCCATGTAATTGTAAATGTCATTGTTGTGATGTTTTATGTTATGATGAAAATGATAAAATTTATATTCAAAAATTAATTGATAGTAAAGATTATTTATTAGAAGAAAATAAAAAGTTAAAAAATCATATTTTAATCTTAACTGATCAAAATCGATGTTTAATTTGTGAATTAGATAATATTGTTTCTTCTTCTAAATGTGGAAATGTTGATATTAATGTTAATTGGATTAATCAAGTCATTTGTAAGAATAGATTTATGTTGGAAAAATCACTTGATGAGATTGAAAATATTATTAATCAAAGGAAATTCGAATTAAAATAAATTTTTTTTTAATGATTGTTTTTTTTTTAGTTTTTTTTTTGGATTAAATTATTAATATGAAAAAAATTTAATATTTGTATATAATGAATATTTTTTAAGTAAATTAAATTCTAACTAAATATTTGGATCCCTTAATAATCAAAATTTTTTTTATTTTCTGTTATAAATTATTTATAAATCAATTTCTATTTTATAAAATATATTTTTTCTTCAATTATTCTTTATTATTTTATTTATAATTGATTAGGATTTTAGATTTTGAGTTGATATTATTTATCTATTGATTATTGTTCTATAATAGATAATATTCATTTTAATATTAAAAAAAAGAAATATTAATTTAATTTAATGAAATTAAAATTATTATTTTAATAATTATTTTATAAATATTAAGATATAATCAAATGGTATCAATCAAAAATATTAAATTAATAAATTAAATTGGAATAAAATTCTGAATTTTTCTAAAGAAAACAAAAATCAATTATAAATATAAATAATAATAAATACATGATTAACTTAAATAAAGCAATAAATTAAAAAATAAATAAAAAAAGAATAATTATTATTATTTGACACCTGTATATATTGAGAAAAATTAAATCTACATTTATAAAAAATGCAAAAGAAAAAGGTCTTCCAAATAATATTTCTATTATCTCTCTTAACCTTAATATTTTCACAAGATATAAAAGAATATGAAATGAATGATTTTTTAGGAAATTATATTCCTTTTGAAAATCCGAATGCAGAATCCATGTCATTTCAATATAAATTTAAAGCAAATTCAAGTTTTGGTTATTATATTGTTAGAACATATGATGATAATGAAAGATTAGCTTCATCTCCAATGCATATATATATGCAAATTGAAAGTCCAGCTTCAGCTTCTAATTATTATCGTGCTAGTAATTTATATCATCAAAATATCATTGCAGTAAAAAGAAATTTTACAAGTGATTTTTATGTTACTGTTACTTGTCCTTATCAATGTAAAGGAAGATTAACTTATTATACAAGTGATTATGTTCATTTAAATCTTAATGAACATTTTGAATTTATTGGAGGAGAAAATTATACTATTGCTCTTAAAAAAGAAAATGTTTTTGTGGATGAAGGTATTCAAGTTGTTTTACTTGGTCCTCAATTAAATTTACCATCTGATTTTATGCAATTTGGTTATATTCATAATGAATCTAGGGCAATTATAGTAACTGATGATTTACCAGTTTCTGGATTATTAATCAATAATTCTGAATTATCATATGTCTTTCATGCTAATAAATCTAAATATAATGATGCTTATAAATATATTTTAGTTAGAATTGCTGGTTTTGAAGGTCATTTTATGAGATTTATAACAAGACATGTTGGTTTGGGACAATATCATGTTGGAGATCCTGCTATGTATTCTCTTAAAGGACTTCCTTCTGATTTTTTAAGAGAAGAATGTATCCAGATTTATGGGGAAGTTCCAAATAAACAATATCAATTGAGAATTATCACTACTACTGCTCTTGATGTAGAGTTTTTGGACAAAAAAGAATCTTTGGGATATATGTCTGATTTTTATACAAATTATCAGATTATTGGAGAATCAAACTTAAATAAAATTTGTTTTGTTTCAAAAGAAACAACAGATAAATTTGGTCTAGAATATGAAACAGATAAACAAGCTTTTTATTTCCAAATTGTAGAATCTAAAGAATATTCAAAATACGCAATATTAGAACCATTATATGAAGGTTGGGTATATAGAGATTATTTTGATAAAGGAGAAGTTAAAATATATAGACATGCTAAATGGACTGATCGAAAAACAAACCTAATGGTATTATCAAGGAAAGGAGCATTAAATATATATCAAGGTAAATGTACTTCATTCCCTTATTGTTCAGATTTTCAAAAATATGAAAATTTAAGTAAATTAATATATGCGTTTAGTGCTTTTGTTTCTTCTATTGATCCAAGAGATGAAACTACTTATGGTGATTCTTCACAAGTTGTTCATTATGTTGAATGTATGGATTCAACTGGTTGTGAAATTTCAATAGAATATGTTGATCAATATGAAATTGTTCATATTAGAGAAAATGAAAATCATGCAAAATTCATTGAATATGGTATGAAAGAAAATTATCAAATGTATGTCGAAAATAAAAAAGAAGTTCCAGTACATAAAGTTGAGTTGACCCTTGAAATTTTTTCAGGTGATGCTGTTATTGAATTTGAAAATAATGACATCAGAGAAAAAGGTCAATATTTGTTTTATGGTTCAACTGAAAAATTTATTTTTGATTATGATGTTGTTGCCCACCAAACAATTTTATTTTCAGTTATTGCAAGAAAAATTACATATTATGTTGTTTCTTATAGACTTATTTCAGAAAATGATGTAACTAATATTGGTGAAAGTGGATTACTTCTTCAATTAATTGCTGGAACAGGTATAACCAAACATTTTACTTTTTATCATTTAAATAGAATTAAAGATAAAACTCCTTATGTTGTCAATTTTATTCCTATTAATTGTGAAATAGATGTTTATTTTGAAAACGAAAATTCTGAGCCTGTACAATTAAAACCTAATCTATTAAATCAATATGAAGATATTTTTGATATAGGTGATTCAAAATTTCAAATAGAAAAACCTAAATATTCTGTTAAATTTAGAAAATATAAATTTGAAAATTCAAGTGATAATTATTGTAATGTCTATGTAGGAGCTTCTGAATCTTCAAAAAGTCTTCCATCATTAATAAGAGAAAATTCACCTTATTCAAGAACACTTTCAAAGAATTATCCAAAAGCTTCTTTTGTTTGGCCATTTGCTTATATAAAAGGTTATACAAATATTAAAATAAATTTAAGAAATGAAGTAAGATTAAAAGTTGACATAAGTGTAAATGATGGTGATCCTTTTTCGTCTGTTATTTCTAAATCTGCTTTATTAGATATTCCAGTTTCTTATTTTAGTAAATGCAGTGAATCTAAAGGATGTCCAATTTTATTAGATGTTGAATTAGAAAAAGAAAGTTTAATTGATGGAATGGAATATCCTATAGAAATTAGTTTATCAGTTCCTAAAAAAACTCCTTTCCAACTTCAAAAAGGAGTATTCAGAAGATCTGGTGTCAA
>JAEEGL013641914.1_pt1 | contig 13867 bp, 10 predicted proteins | sample 9134231 | NCBI WGS metagenome assembly JAEEGL01 (sample SAMN16246548, study PRJNA631951) | gut metagenome | biome: gut microbiome; feature: rumen; material: fiber-attached | host: Bos | place: Iran: Karaj | collected 2018-10
AGTTTGATACGGTTCGGACGCTGTTGGATGAGATGGGTGTCCGTCGGTTTGGACTGCAGGGGTGGGAAGCGGATGATCTTCTTGGAACACTTTCTCTGAAAGGAGCGGAGCAGGGTGCCGCGCCATTGCTGCTGACAGGGGATCGGGACGCTCTGCAGCTGGTAGGACAGGGAACGGAGCTGATGTTTACAAGGAAGGGGATCAGCGAAACCATTCGATTTACACCGGAAAAAGTGATGGAGGAATATGGCTTTACACCCGCTCAGGTCACAGATTGGAAAGGACTGGCGGGAGACAGCAGCGATAATATTCCTGGCATACCGGGTGTCGGGGATAAAACAGCGGTCAGGCTTCTTCAGCAGTTCGGGACGCTGGAAGAGGTTCTGGCTCATGCCGGAGAGGTTAAAGGAAAGCTGGGAGAAAAGCTGGTTACCTGGGCGGATCAGGCCCGGTTTTGCAAAGAGCTGGCAACGATTCATCGGGATGCGCCGGTGAATTTTTCGCTGGAGGATTGCCTTCTGCCGGACTGGCAGCTGGCCATTCCGGCGTTGAAAAAGCTGAGGCTGAATGCGATCATCGCGAGGCTGACAGGTGAAAAACCGTCCCGATCCGGACAGGAAAAAAACCAGGTGATTCCTGATGAAACCGGTGAACCTGACCGAAAATCGGAAAAACCTTCCCCTGTTGTTTTTTCGGATTGGGAAAAGATCAATGATCAGGAGCAGCTGTGCACCTGGCTTCAGACGTCGGGAGCAGCTGTTCTTTGCCTCCATGTGAGTGAGAATGAAATCACCCTGGCCAGGGAAACCGGAAGGCGCGCAAGAATTACGTTGGGAGGGGATCTGCTGAATCCCGGCGCAGATCCGGCAGAGGTTTTTTTCTGGCTGAGGAAGGAAATGGAAAAGAATCCGTGTGTGGTTCACAACGGTAAACGACTGCTTCATCTGCTGGATAAATGGAAACAGCCTGTTCCGACTGTGTTTGCCTGGGATACGATGCTGGGCGCGTACCTGCTGAATCCGCAGGAAAAAAGTTATCAGCTGAAGGCGCTGTCTTCGGATGGAGCAGAAGATGCGGCAGCAGTGTGTTCCCTCTGGGTATCCCAGAGGGAACCTGTTCGGCAGGAAGGCATGCAGGAGCTGATGGAGAAGGTGGAAATGCCCTTGAGCCGCACGCTTTTCCGGATGGAAAAGGAAGGCTTCGCGGTGGATACGGCATATCTTCGGGAATTGGGAGATCAGTACAGGGAGGAGATCGCCTTGCGCCGGCAGGAGGTGATCGATGCCTGCGGGCAGGGAGAGTTTAACCTGAACAGCCCTCGCCAGCTGGGGGAAGTGCTTTTTGACAAAATGAAGCTGCCCCATGGAAAAAAGACATCAACAGGTTATTCGACATCCGCGGAGATTCTGGAAAATCTGCGGTGGGAAGCGCCGGAGGTGATTGAACCGCTGCTCCGCTACCGTCAGCTGACAAAGCTGAACGGCACTTATGTGGAAGGGCTTCTTCCATTGGTAGACCGGAATGGCCGGGTTCATTCCACCTTTGATCAGGTGGCTACTGCGACCGGCCGGCTTTCCTCCTCGGAACCTAACCTGCAGAATATTCCGGTGCGAACAGAAGAGGGCCGGGAGCTTCGCAAAGTTTTTGTTCCCAGGCCCGGCTGGATTCTGCTTGACGCGGATTACAGTCAGATAGAGCTTCGCCTGATGGCGCATTTTTCCGGGGATCCGGCCTTGATAGAGGCATTTCGGAAAGGGGAGGACATCCATGCCCGGACTGCCAGTGAGATTTTTGACGTTCCCCTTGAATGGGTCACGCCGGAGCTCCGCAGCCGGGCCAAGGCAGTCAATTTTGGACTGATTTACGGAATCAGCGGCTTCGGACTCAGCCGGAATACCGGCGTCAGCCGGAAGGAGGCCGCCTCCTTCATTGAAACCTATTTCCGGAAATATCCCGGTGTCAAGCGGTTTATGGATGAAGCCGCCTCTGAAGGAATCCGACGTGGCTATGCCCTGACTCTGATGAACCGGCGCCGTTATCTGCCGGAGCTTCAGAGCACAAAGGCGCAGCTTAGGGAGTTTGGAAAACGGGCGGCTATGAATACACCCATTCAGGGAACAGCGGCAGATATCATGAAGCTGGCCATGGTGCGGGTAGACGAAGCGCTGCGGCGGGAAAAGCTGTCGAGCCGCCTGATTCTGCAGGTGCATGATGAGCTGCTGCTGGAATGCCCGCCGGAGGAGGCGGAACGGGCCGCGAAGCTGCTGCGGGAGGCCATGGAGCAGGTGATCACGCTGCGGGTTCCGCTGGTGGCGGAGGTGCATCAGGGAAAAAACTGGTTTGAAGCAAAATAAAAAAGGGAAAGCGTTCCCTTTAGAAAAAGCGCCCGGGTGAAGCCAGATTTTGCTTTGGCAGCGCTCAGAACAATACGGCGCAGATCGTATGCTTTCCCGCGGAGGTTAACCCTGCAGGCCTTTGGCCTGCCGAAACATGTTTTCCACAACGATGTCGTAAATATCTCCCTTGGTGGCGCAGTAGGCTATGACCAGCCAGGGCTCGTTGGTGTGGAAGTGCAGCTTGATCAGCTCCTCGTCTCCTACCACCAGCAGCTCGTTACCTTCAAAATGTTCGGAAATATAATCCCGGATCTCGAAATCATCCAGGTCTTCGCCTTCAATCAGCAGCTGGGTATCAAACTTGTACTTTTGAAACTCCTGAATTTCGTCCAGTTCGGTCTGTGTCAGTTCGCTCATCAAACAATCCTTCCTTTCCCGGAGCGGTAAATGGTTTAAAACCATCCCTATTTTATTTCTTCGGGAAGTTCAGGGAATCCTGCCTGAAAATCTGATCCACGGATGGCTTCTCGCCCGGGCCGCGTTTTCATCTCAACATGAGAACCCGCGGCACAGACGGGTCCCGCGCTGTCCTTGACTTTTCCCTTCGATCATGTTACATTCCCATCGCCGCCGGCGGTGCCGGAGCATTGTAATACAGGGGATGAAGGGCATGAGCAGATTAGGAGATCTGATCCGCACGGAGCGGATTCGGCAGAGGATGACGCCGAAGCAGGTGGCAAAAAAATGCGGCGTCAGCGAAAGCTATATTGTGGCGGTGGAAGCGGGAACCCGGATCATTGGGGACGATCAGGCCCGGCGGATTCTGAAAACCATTGGTCTGAAGCAGCAGACGGAGGCGGAATTTACCCTGGATGATATTGCCTCCACAGTGGACCTCGCCCAGGTTCAGCCTTCCCTGAAAAGGGCGATCGCGCAGCCGAAGCAGAAGCCGCAGGAAGCGGAAAAAGTGGCTTCCACGCAGGACGAGGAAAAGGAAGGCATTGCCGGGAGTATTTGGCTGGACGCGCTGCAAAGCGTCATGAAGCGGGTTCCTGTGATGAACGCCGTCATGAAGCCCGTTTCGTACAGGCTGACGCCCGTGGAAAACGGGCGGATTGAAGGAGCCAATCCCGATAAGGTTTTCTACTATCTGGCGCCGGACGACAGCATGCGCGGCTTCCGGATCTGCCGGGGGGATCTTCTGCTGACCGTTCCGGCACAAAGCCCGGTGGACGGGGCCATTATGCTGATGAACTGGAAGGAGCACCGGTACCTTCGGAAGGTCAAGGTGTTAAACGACCATGAGGTCATGCTGCAGAGCTATGATCGGGAATACGAAGCGAAGACCGTGTCGATCCACGATATCGGTTTCCTTTCCCGGTGCGTTCGACTGATCATAGAGATGGAATGACACCATTTGCTCCCGGATTTCTGTGCGGCTGATTTCCGGCGCAGCAGGCGCAGTATCTGCTGGAAAAAGATGAAAGGGGCAGGAACGATGAATCTGTTCAGAAAACCTGTTCGGAAAACCTGGGATCCGGTCAGTCAGAAGCCCATGCTGCACAAAAGCATCTGCACCGGGGAGACCACTGCGGGCTTTAAGGATCTGGCTACAGGGAAATTCATGGATCTGATGCTGATCCGGACGGACGCGGATCTGAAGGAATTCATGGAAATCTACGGGCTGAAGGAGGTTCCCCAGACGGAATACTGACGGGAACAGCGGACAATGGCTTTCCGGGAAAAAGCAAAACCGGCGGAACGCCCCACGGTGCGAGACCGCCGTTTTTTTTCAACCATCCGGATGCAAACTTCTGATTGCGTCTGCAGGGGCTTTCTGATATAATGCGTGTGAAACAGATTCACTGCTTCCGGTGGCCGCATGGGGAACAGTTCCTTATCGGTAACCGGGAGGCGCGGCGAATCCGTAAAAATGGAAATTGGAGGGAACGGAAACATGAAGAAGATGATTGCACTGCTTTGCGCGCTGATGCTGGTTCTGGGTCTGGCTGCCGTACCGGCGATGGCGGAAGGCGGAAAGCCCCTGAAGATCCTGATCGTGACGTCCAGCGGCGTTGACGATGGGAATTTCAACCAGGACTGCTATCTGGGCATCCAGAACTTCCTTGCGGAGCATGCCGACTGCACGGTTCAGGATGTGAAGGAGCCTGACATGGCGGAGCTGATTCCCACGGTGGAAAAGCTGGTGGGCGACTATGATGTCTTCGTGCTGCCGGGCTTCAACTTCAGCACGGTCGGCGATATCGTGCTGGCGAATCCGGATAAGTATTTCCTGGTAGTGGACTCCACGATTCAGGACAGCGAGGGGAACCCGGTTTCACAGAACAATGTCTATACGATGACCTATAAGGAGCAGGAAGGCGGATTCTTCGCGGGCGTCGCGGCGGCGCTGACCACGGCCAGCAACAAGGTGGCTGTGGTGAACGGTATGCCCTTCCCCTCTAACGTGAACTATCAGTTCGGCTTTATGGCCGGTGTCAATTACGCGAACGCGAAATACGGCACCGCGGCCGAATATGTTGAGATTCCCTCCTTCGCCGGAACAGATCTGTCCGGGCAGAATGTGGGCGGCAACTACGTTGGCGCCTTCACGGATCCCGCGACGGGCAAGGTGGTCGCGGAGACCCTGATCGGAGAAGGCTGCGACGTGATCTTTACCGCGGCCGGAGATTCCGGCAACGGTGCGCTGACGGCGGTCAAGGAAGCTGACGGCGTCTGGTTTATCGGATGCGACGTGGATCAGTATGACAATGGCCAGAAGGGTGAAGGCAATGTTGTGCTGACCTCCTCTCTGAAGGTCATGCATCTGGATGTCCAGCGGCAGCTGGAAGCCATCTATAATGGAACCTTTGTCGGTGCGGATGCGCTGCTGGGCATTGATACCGATTCCACCGGATATGTTTCCGCCGAAGGACGGCAGCAGCTGAGCGAAGACGCGCAGGCCAAGCTGGCGGAATGCTACGAGCTGATGAAGGCCGGCACCATCGTGCCCCCCTCCGCAACCAGCTACAGCGTAACGGATTTCCCCGGACTCAACTGATGGGGCTGGGGCGGAGGGAGGATCTCTTACCTCTCTTCAAAGGAACGCTCTCTCCCCTAACGGAGAGAGCGTTCCCCTTTTTTGTGATGCGCACGAAGGACTATTCCATTTTCAGACTGGGCGGTGAATGGTTATGAGCGATTATATCGTGGAAATGCGGCACATCACCAAGCGCTTTCCGGGAATTATTGCCAATGACGATGTTTCCATCGGCATCCGCAAGGGGGAGGTTTATGCCCTGCTGGGGGAGAACGGCGCCGGAAAATCCACGCTGATGAGCATCCTTTTCGGCATCTATGAGCCGGATCAGGGAGAGATCCTGGTCAACGGGAAGCCGGTCAGATTCCGGTCCTCCACGGACGCGGCGGCCTGCAGCATCGGGATGGTTCATCAGCATTTTAAACTGGTGGAGCCCTTTACCATCGCGGAAAATATTGTGCTGGGCATCGAACCGGAAGAAAAGAAGCTGGGCTTTATTCCCCAGGTGAATCTACGCAGGGCAAATCAGCAGATTCAGGAGCTGAGCCGGAAATACGGGCTGGAGGTCAATCCGACGGATCGTATCGCGGATGTGCCGGTATCCACGCGGCAGCGGGTGGAGATTCTGAAAATGCTCTATCGCGGCGCGGAGATTATGATCTTTGACGAGCCGACTGCGGTGCTGACGCCGCAGGAGATCGATTTCCTGCTGCAGATTATCGACAATCTCCGGAAAAGTGGGAAGACCATCATCCTGATTACCCATAAGATCGCTGAAATCAAACGGATTGCGGATCGCTGTGCGATTCTGCGGCAGGGCCGGCTGGTGGATGTTCGGGATGTGGAAGATGCTTCCGCCCAGGAGCTGGCGGACATGATGGTGGGCCGACAGGTGCAGTTTCATCAGGAGAAAGCAGCGCCGGCCTTCCGGGAGCCCGTGCTGGAAGTACGGGGCCTGACGGTCCGGAATGAGCAAAAGTTTGAAGTGGTGAAAAATGTGACCTTTACCGTTCGCGGGGGAGAGATTTTTGCGATTGCCGGCGTTTCCGGCAACGGGCAGGGAGAGATCGCGGACGCCATCGCGGGGCTGAACCGGGTTGCCTCCGGACAGATTCTCCTGAACGGACGGGAAATCACAAACGCCACTGTGCGGGATCGCTGCCTGGCCGGCATATCCTACATTCCCGAGGATCGGCATGAGACAGGCTCCGTTCCGGACATGACGCTGGAGGAGAACCTGGCGATCCGGGATTACTTCAAGCCGCCGTTTTCAAGCAGAGGCATTCTGTACCAAAGCGCGTTCCGGGAATACGCGGAAAAGCTGATTCAGAGATACGATATCCGGAGCGCGCAGGGGCCAGAGACCGTGCTGAGATCCATGTCCGGAGGTAACCAGCAAAAGGCCATCGTGGGCCGGGAAATTGAGGAGCAGGCGCAGCTGATCATCTTTGTCCAGCCAACCCGGGGGCTGGATATCGGCGCCATCGAGAATATACACAGACAGATCCTCCAGGAACGGGACCGGGGAGCGGCGATCCTGCTGATTTCCCTGGAGCTGGACGAGATCATGGCACTGGCGGATACAATCGGTGTCCTGTATCGGGGTGAGATGATGAAGATTGAGGCGGCGGACCGACTGACCACCCAGGAAGTGGGGCGGTATATGATGGGAGTGAAGGACGCTTGAAAAAGATCCGTTATAATCTGGCCCGGCGGCTGACCGGGCAGCACGCTTCCCTGTGGGTTTCCGTCATTGCCATTCTGCTGATGCTGGTCACCGCGGGCTTCCTGTTGCTGGCGCTTGGGAAAAACCCGCTGAATGCATTCTACAGCTTTCTCCAGGGATGCGGCTTCGCGGGCAAGGAAAACTACGGCGGCGGCAGTGGCCAGCTGTCGGATTTGCTTGATTTTCTGAATTATCTGGCGCCGCTGATTCTGGCTGCGGAGGCTTTTATTGCCGGGTTCAAAGCCGGACTGTTCAATATCGGAATTTCAGGTCAGATGCTGCTTTCCGGCTTTGTCGCGACGGTGCTTGTGGGCTACAACAGCGCACTTTCCGCCACGGCAGCCCGACCGCTTGTTCTGCTGATCGGGCTGGTCGTGGGCGGCCTGACCGGCATTCTGATCGGCTACCTGAAATACCGGTTCAATATCCATGAGGTCGTATCTACCATCATGGTCAACTATGTCATCAGCTATCTGACAGGCTTCTTTATCAATAACAACTATGTGGATATGCTGACCCGGAACAGCCGGATCTGCGGCGCGAATGCCCGGCTGACACTGACGAATGTCATGATTGCAGGCATGAAATGCAAGATTCCGCTGGGGCTGATTGTCGCGATTCTGATGGCGGTTCTGGTTTCCTTCCTCTTCCGGAAAACGGCGCTGGGCTTTGAAATCAGGGCTGTCGGGCTCAACCGGCACTGCTCCGAATATGCCGGCATCAGGGTCGGACGGACGATTCTGATTTCCATGGGTTTATCCGGAGCGCTGGCGGGACTGGCCGGTGTCACCTATTATCTCGGATATACCAATACGATCATTCCCAAATCCCTCCCGGGCATGGGGTATGACGCGATTTCTGTCGCCCTGCTGGGAAACAGCTCACCCATCGGCGCCGTGTTTGCCGGCATCATCGTTTCCATCTTCCAGCAGGGGGCGAATTATATGAGCGCCAGCCAGGGCGTCGCGAAGGAGATCGCGTCCCTGGTGACGGGCATCCTGCTTCTGTTCGCCGCGTGCGGTAACTATATGAGATTCCTGGCTGCCCGAACCATACAGCTGGCGGCTGACAGAACGCAGGGAAAGAACGCGCCGGAATCCGGAAAAAACGGCGCGACAAAACCGACCGGAGCAAAGGATCGGAAGGAGGCCGCGCAATGAATAAGGTTTTCACGGATGGGCTGTCCTTTGCGCTTCCGCTGCTGATGATGGCGCTCGGTGCGCTGTATTGCGAGAAGAGCGGTGTGACAAATCTGGCCATCGAGGGCTTCCAGGGAGTCGGTGCCTTCTTCGGCACGCTGGTGGCCACGCTGCTGACGCCGGTGATGGGCAGCGGAAACCAGATGACGATTTTCATCGCCATCCTCTGCGCGGCTCTGGGCGGCGCCCTGTTTTCCTGCATCCACGGATTGCTCTGTATCCGGTTCAAGGCCAACCAGGTGATCAGCGGCGTGGTAATCAACATCCTGGCGACAGCGCTGACCGCGTTCTTTACCAGTGCGGCCAACAGTGCCATCACCGGCAACGCATCAAACAAATTTGTGCTGGACGTTTCCACCAGATTCTCCATTCCGCTGCTTTCCGATATTCCGTGGCTCGGCGGGCTGTTCTCGGATATGTACCCCTTTGAGATCCTGATTGTCGTGCTGTCGGTGATTCTCTGGTACGTGATGAACAGAACCCGTTTCGGCATGCGGCTTCGCGCGTGCGGCGAGAATCCTCAGGCGGTGGATGCTGCCGGCGCCAATGTAACGGGCATTCGCTGGGTCGCGGTGCTGATTTCCGGAGCACTCTCCGGGATCGGAGGCATTTGCTTTGCCTATTCCCTGGTGGGCAATTTCTCCCCGAGCATCTATCAGGGATTCGGTTATCTGGCGATCGCTGCGATGATTTTCGGAAACTGGAAGATCGGTCCCACGGTGCTGGCCTGCCTGTTCTTCGGCCTGGCTAAATCCGGAGGCCTGCAGCTGTGCATCGCCGCCAGGCTGCCCAGCAACTTTACGGATCTTTTCCTTCTGCTTCCGTATGCGCTGACGCTGCTGCTGCTGATGTTCTTCTCCAAAAAGAACCGGCCTCCGAAAGCGGCGGGCGAGCCCTGGGACAAGGGGAAGAGATAAGCGAAAGGCAAAAGGAAGCCTTCCCTCAGACTGAATGGCATCCCGTCAGGCAGACAGTGAAATAAAAAAACAAGACGGGAATAAGAAATCTCTGGTGACCAGCAACGGTTACCAGAGATTTTCTTAATACGGATGGTAACCAGCACCCTGCTGTCGTCCGGACCAGCGCTTCTGCAGATCCGGGCTGGTACTTTTGCCGACAGCGTTTCATTGAATATTCCGCCATCCTGTGATATGATTTTCAGGATTGGGAGAACTTATTTCATTCATCAGAAGGGAGCGCTGCTCAATGAAAAAAACAAACGGGATGCGATGCCGCGAGGTCAAGCTGATGGCATTGCTGCTGGCGATGAGCCTTCTGCTGCTTACCGGAATCTCCGCAGGGGCGGAGACGCCGGAGGACGGTGTTCTGCGAGGTGCGATCCGGTACGATATCTCCACGATGGACGTGGCGAAAACGACGGATGATTATCTGATTCCAATGAATGTTCAGGATCGGCTGTTTGAGACCCGGATGATCGACGGAACGGCGCAGGTGGTGAAAAGCCTTTGCGAGGATTACAGTGTCAGCGGCGATGGGCTGACCTACAGCTTTACGCTGCGCGATGGGATATTTTTTTCCAACGGCAGTGTGCTGACCGCTTCGGACGTGCAGTTCAGCTTTGAGCGCCTGCTGAAAATCGGGAACCAGAATACGGATATCCCGTTGGAAGTGGTGGGCGGAGACGCCGTGATGGCGGGAGAAGCGGAGAGCCTGGAAGGGTTCCGGGTGACGGATGAAACGCATTTTTCCGTGACGCTGAAGGCCCCGAACGCCGGATTTCTGGCAGAACTGTCCGCGCCGGCCATGTCCATTGCCGACCGGGAAACCATGACCGAAGGATTCGGAGCCGAGCCGGAGGAGACCATCGGCACAGGGCCCTACCGGGTTACGGAGTGGGTCGCTAACGATCACTATACGCTGGAATACAATGAACTGTACTGGGGTCCCGCGCCTTCCGTCAAAAAAATCATCATGCGGGTAGTTCCCGATGCGGGAACCCAGAGCCTGATGTTCCGCAACGGGGAGCTGGATCTGATTGATCTGCAGAGTCTTGATGCCATGGTGGTGGAGGCAGAATACAAGACGCAGTATGCCGACAGAATTGTCAGCACTCCGAAGGTGGGTCTGACCTACCTGGTCATGAACGAACAAAACGAATATCTGCGCGACGTTCGTGTTCGCAGGGCGATCGGCATGGCCATCGATGCGGAAGCGCTGATCCTGGGTATTTATAACGGAAACGCCCATCGGGAGCATGGCATTATCCCCACGGGAATCTGGGGTCACAATGATGATATGCGGGTTTTCGAATATGATCCGGAGGGAGCGAAAACGCTGATCCGTGAAGCGGGATATACGGACGGACAGATTACCTTTGAAATGGCCATGGATGCCAGTGCGGACGGGAACACCCAGCTGGTATACCAGGCGATCAGCCAGATGCTGGAAGCGGTGGGGATCCGGACGAATATCCGAAGCTATGATCATGCGGCCTGGATCGATCTGAGATCCGGCGGGGAAATGGATTCCTTCGTGGCGCGGTGGGGTATGGATTACAACGATCCCGCGAATATCATGTACACTTTCTTCGGGACGGCGGAGAACACACGCCAGCGGAGCATCAACTATGGGGACGCGGAGATCGTGGCCCGGGTGGCGGCGGCTTCCGCCATTGTGGACGATGAGGAACGGAAGGCGGAATATCAGGCGCTGGAGCAGAAGATCATCGGGGAGGACGCGGCATGGATTCCGCTGTTTGAGGACATACATCTGTTCTGTACGGGAGAGCGGATCGAAAGCTTTACGCCCCACTGGGCCGGATTCTCGGATTTTTACGGGGCGGATGTTGTGCTGAAATAAGGATGAAACGGGGACGGGTTTCCGTCTGACCGACGGGGAATACGGCGGGCGGAGCCCGTCTCCCGGAAACGGGTGCGGAGAGAAAATGAGATTACGGCAGTTTTTGATCCGGATCCCGGTGGCGCTGGCGGTGCTGTTGGCTGTGGCGATGCTGCCTTTTCTGATGCTGCGGGTGATTCCGGGAAATCCGGTGGCAGCCATGATGGGCGAGCACGTCAACGCCGAAACGGTGGAACGGATGACGGCGGAGCTGGGGCTGGACAGGCCGCTGGGTGAGCAGTTTCTGCGATATCTCTCCGGGGCAGTTCGGGGTGATTTCGGAACCAGCTATGCGCTTGGAAAGCCGGTCGGCCGGCTGATGGGCGCAGCCTTCGGGAACACGCTGGCTCTGGCGGTTGGAGCGGCGCTTTTCGCCTGGACGCTGGGCCTGGTGTGCGGGGTGATCGCGGCGGTCAAACGGAACCGTATCCCTGACCGCCTGTTCATGGGAATGAGCCTGATGGGTGTTTCCATGCCGGTTTTCATGGCGGCGATGCTGATGCAGTATCTGTTTGCATATCATCTGCACTGGCTGCCCATCAGCGGGACAGAAAGCTGGAAAGGCTTCATCCTGCCTTCGGTCTCCCTGGGATGGAATGCCGCGGGGAGCATTGCCCGGCTGGTTCGCTCCTCGCTGACGGAGGTCATGTCGGAGGATTATATCCGTACCGCGCGGGCGAAAGGGCGAAAGCCCATGGGTGTGCTGATGGCGCATGCAATGCGGAATGCGCTTCTGCCGGTGGTGACCATGATGGCGATGCAGTTTTCCAGCCTGCTGTCAGGGGCGGTGATTACGGAAACGGTGTTTTCCATCAACGGCATCGGGCGGATGGCGGTTCAGGCGATTACGGCCAGGGATCTGCCCCTGATGCAGGGAACGGTGCTGTTTTCCACAGCGGTGGTGATCCTCGGAAATCTGGTGGCGGACAGTCTGTATTCGGTGCTGGATCCCAGAATCCGCGTTTCGGGAGATTAGAAGATGGAAAAAGAACGGAAGAGCGGTATTCCGGGAAGCCGGAAGCCGGGCCCGGAAGAAGGCTGTGATGGATATGGACGGGACCCGGCGCGGAAAAGTCTCCTCGGGAAAATACGGCAGATGGGGAGGGAGAACAAACCGGCGGTTTTCTCTCTGGCGGTGATTCTCCTTTTCGGACTGGCGGCGGTTTGCGCGCCGCTTTTGACGCCGTATACGGAGCGGGACATGGATCTGATGCATCGGCTGGCGCCGCCCTCCGGAGCACATCTCCTGGGGACGGATGAAGGGGGTCGGGATGTGCTGACCCGGATGCTGTACGGGTCCCGGATGTCGCTGCTGGTGGGGGTGATTCCCACGTTTCTCAGCATGCTGCTGGGCGCGGTGATGGGGGTGATCTCCGGCTACCGCGGCGGCGCGGCGGACATGATCATCATGCGGCTGGCGGATCTGGTGCTGGCATTTCCATCCATGCTGCTGGCGATGGTCATCATGTACATGCTGGGGGGCGGAATGACGGGCGTATTCCTGACGCTGACGCTGATGCAATGGGGGGAGGTGGCCCGGGTGGTCCGGGCGGAAACCCTGCGGCTGAAGGAGATGGAATATATTACCGCGGCGCGTGCGCTTGGTTTTTCTCATCCCCGGATTGTTTTCCGGCATCTTCTGCCCAATTGCCTGCCGGTCATGCTGGTATTGTTTACGCTGAATGTGCCATCCGCGATCCTGACGGAGAGCGGGCTCAGCTTTCTGGGGCTGGGGATCCAGCCGCCGGACGCGTCATGGGGTCTGATGGTCAGCACAGGCAGGCAGTACCTGATGAACGCGCCATGGCTGTGCTTCGCGCCGTGCGCGGCAATCATGGCGGTGGTGCTGGCCTTTAATTTCCTGGGAGACGGGCTGCGGGACGCGCTGGACCCGCGTCAGCAGGAGGAAGCATAGCCGGTTCGGCTGTTAGATGGATGGCTTCCGGAACAGGCAGAGGATCCGGGGCCGATGGATCCGGGAAGAAGCGGAAACGGGTCACAAAGCGTTCGTGGGACGGGCGGATCATTGTGATGAATGTAACGGAAAAGGCGGGCAAAGAAAAAGAAAGAGGAGGAACAGAAAATGTCCTGTACAACAGTGCTGGTTGGGCGGAAGGCCAGCCATGACGGATCCACCATGGTGGCGAGGACGGAGGACGGGCACTTCGATGTCAAGAAGATGATCGTTGTTAACCCGAAGGATCAGCCGAGAAAATACCGGAGCAGGATTTCCCACCTGGAGATCATGCTGCCGGAGAATCCCATGCGATATACGGCCTGCCCGAACGTGGATCCGAAGGAGGGTATCTGGGCGGCTACGGGCATCAACGCCGCGAACGTGGGCATGACGGCGACGGAAACCATTACTTCCAATCCCCGGGTTCTGGCGGCGGATCCCATGGTGGAATACAAAGAAAGGAAAAACCGCAGAGAAAAGGATATCCCCGGGGGCATCGGAGAGGAGGACATTGTCGTTCTGGTTCTGCCTTATATCCGCAGCGCCAGGGAAGGCGTGATTCGGCTGGGAGAGCTGCTGGAGACATATGGCACCTACGAATCCAACGGTATCGCCTTTAACGATGAGCAGGAATGCTGGTGGATGGAGACGATTGGCGGACACCACTGGATCGCCAGACGGGTGCCGGATGACCGGGTCGTCATCATGCCCAACCAGTTCGGACTGGATAACTTTGATCCGGAGGACGCC
>JAEEGL016307450.1_pt1 | contig 13867 bp, 12 predicted proteins | sample 9134231 | NCBI WGS metagenome assembly JAEEGL01 (sample SAMN16246548, study PRJNA631951) | gut metagenome | biome: gut microbiome; feature: rumen; material: fiber-attached | host: Bos | place: Iran: Karaj | collected 2018-10
ATCTTTGTCTGTGCTTGTCTCTTTTTGGCATCTTTGCCTCCAATGCCTTGAAACGTAGCTCGCTACGCTTCTTCGGCCTTGAAGCCAAATGTACTCAAAAATAGGCTAAGCACAACTCAAAGCTAATTTTTAGAACATACCTTAAGAAAAAATGATTGGGATTCTTGTTTTCTTTGACGAATATGGTGTCTTTCTTAATTCTTAACTCTTAATTAAAGTATTTTGTTCGCTAAATAGCGAACAGGATACCAAATCGAGAGCCAGCCGACGGCGAGGACGGTGACGAGAATGAGCAGAATATCAGATAGATGGACGCTCACAGGATAGGATTCGATGATGAAGCTGCCTTCGCTGTCGCCCATCGTGACAAGGCCGTACTCTTGCTGAACCCAACAGAGAACGGCTCCGAGCACCAAGCCCAGCAAGGCACCGGCAAGGCAGATGATGTGGCCTTCCAGTCGGAAAATGGTGCATATCTGCGAGTCGGTTGCGCCGAGGCTGCGAAGGGTTTGGATGTCCTGCCGCTTGTCAATCATCAGCATCGAGAGCGAACCGATGATGTTGAAGCAGGCCACAAGCAAGATAAAGGAGAGGAAGAGGTAGGAAATGAGTTTCTCGATGCGCATTACCCGGAAGACATCGTTCTGCTGCTCATAGCGGTCTTCCACCTTGAAGCGGTCGCCGAATTGTGCCCTGAGCTGTTGCTTAACCTTCTCTGTCTTAGCACCTTCTTTGAGTTTCAGCTCTATGGCCGACACCCTGCCCTCGCGGTCGAAAAGTTTCTGGGCGAACCGAAGGCTGGTGAGGATATAGTTGGCATCGTACTTGGCCTGTCGAACCATAAAGACGACACCTGGACTTTGCAGTTCATCGTGATTGAAGGAAGAGAGCGGATTGCCGATGTTCACGCGCTCTCCGGGCTTGGGGGCATAGACTTGTAAAGGATTTTCGAAGAAAGCAGCAAGTCCGAGTTTCTGTGCCAACTGAATGCCAAGCACGCCGTACTCCAAGATGTCGGCATGAAGGCAGAAAGAGCCGTCGCCATAAAGAATGTCCTCGATGTGCCCCTGCTTGGTGAAATTGTCGGCCACGCCTTTGATGGTGACAACCTGCTGACGGCCATCCTGAACGACAAGTGCCTGACCTTCAAGGACTGGCGTATAGACTTCCACGGCATCGTTCTTCTTGAGCCACAACAGGTCTTTGTTCTTCGCATCGATGGTCTGCCCGTCGGTCGGGGTGATACGAAGTTCTGCATCAAAGGCCGTAAAGAGGTCAGCCACAAGGTCTTGGAAGCCGTTGAAGACGCTCAGCGTGACCACCATCGCCATCGTAGCCACCGCCACACCAAGCACCGAAATGCCACTGATGATGTTGATGGCATGATGGCTCTTCTTGGCGAAAAGGTAACGCCTTGCGATGAAGAATTCAAGCCTCCCCCATCCCCTCCAAAAGAGGGGTGAACCTGAGTCACGTCCCATTTTAGCTTCTTAATTCTCCCCTCCTGAGAGGGCAGGGTGCGGGTTGGGGGAGGCTTTCAATAGCTCATCGATATGTTCCACATAGTCCAAGCTGTCGTCAATGAAGAACTTGAGTTCGGGGATGATGCGGAGCTGTTTGCCGACGCGGGTGCCGAGTTCGTAGCGCACTTGTCGCTGGTTGGTGTTGATGTTCTGCACTATCTCCTCTGCCCTTTCGCTCGGGAAGACGCTGAGATAGACGCGGCACACGCTCAGGTCGGGGCTGACGCGGCACACACTCACGCTCACCAGCACCCCTCTCATCGCACTTGTCTGCTTCTGGAAGATGTCGCTCAGTTCCTTCTGAATGAGGCGTGCTATCTTGTTTTGTCGGGTTGTTTCCATAACTACAAAGTTAAAACTTTTCCAGTTAAGAGTTAAGAGTTAAGAATTAAGAAAGATACCTGTGCATCAAGATTCCATTACATTTTTTCTTAACTCTTAACTCTTAATTCTTAACTGTATCTAATCTTCTTCGCTAAACATCGGGTCCCAGGCTGGCAGGCGGACAGGTTTCTGCTTCAGCAGGTCGAGGACGGAGGCGGGGCAGTATTTGCGGTTTGCCACTATGCGGAACATATACTCGCGGAACCATTCGTCGGTCATGATGATGTAGCCGTTTGCGCCGCTGTCCGAACCCCAACTGTTCTCCACCTTCCACTTCTTCGCCTTGCCTTCGCCGTCGAGGTCAACAGCCATCAGGGTCATGGCGTGGGTGCTGCCGCTGTCGAAGGTCTCGATGCGCTGCTTCTTGTTCATGCCGAAGGTTGTTCCCAGAAGGCTTCCGTAGTCGAAGTTCTTAAGGTCGGCAATGCCTGTCGAGCGGTCGAGGAACTTGTTGACGTCGCAGCTGAAATAGATTTGGCAACTGTCTTTGAGCGAGGCGATTGCGATGCTCTCCACCTCTTCGATGGGCAGGTTGACGTAGAGCCAGTTGTGTCCGTCATAGACATGGCGGTCGTAGTCAATCTCATAGACCTTGTTATAGGGGCGGCTGGGGTCGTTCATCAGCATCACATAGTCCCTGTTGAGGTCTTCGCCATCGCTGACGCAATAGGTCTTGAAGAAGTCTTGCGGGGACCCTTCCCAACCTCCCCTTAAAGGGGAGGAGTTCTCCCCCTTTAAAGGGGAGCTAGAGGGGGTCTGCCACTTGAACGTCTTTGGCGGAACGCCGTAGGCCATTACAAGCATCTTATAGACGGTGCCGAGTTGCTCCACCTTCAGGGCTTGCAGCTGCTTCTCGCTCATGCCTGCCTCGCTCTTTTCGCGAAGGGTGATGCCGAACTCGCGAAGCTTCCGTTTCAGGTGGCCGCAGAACTCGCTGGTGCTGTTGCTGACGTAGGTCTCGGGCATGATGTCGGCAGGGATGACGCCGTACTTTGTGGCGAGGTCGGCCACGCCTGTGTATGTGCCGCCGTCGGAGAGCGGATGCTGGAAGAGCCAGCGCACCATTTCGCTGTCGAGGGGCTGCTTGCGGGTGTCGATAATGCCTTGCAGGAAGAGGTTGCTCTTTTCCAGTTGGTCGTAGAAGAAGAGGTAGCACTGGCTGAGCACGAGATTCTTTGTGCCGAGCTTCTTCATCGCTCTGCCCCTCAGGATGTTAAGCCCTGTAAAGAGCCAGCAGCGGCCACTGCTCTTCTGGTCGGTAATGCCCGTGTTCTTAATCTCGATGCCGAAGTTTGTGTCCTTCGCACCTGCGTTCTCCTGATTGATGGCCATCTTCGAGATGCCGACGTTGCTGATGGCATTGCGGAGAGCCTTTTCAGCAGGCGTGCCGGTGTAGCTGCCCTCCAGCAGTTTGAGCACCTCGGGCGTGATGCTTGTCTGTGCGTTGAGCAGCGGGCAGAAGCCCACTACAAAGGCAAATAGAATAGTCTTTTTCATATCTTTCTGTATTATGTTTGTCGTATTTGAGCGCAAAGATACGAAAAAAAACAATTATATCGCCCATATCGCGCTATAATATAAAAATAATGTGTAACTTTGTTGAGCTTTCAGAGACAAACTACAGAGATGGAACAGGATTCTGGCCAGCAGAAGAACGCCTTTTTTCTAAAACCTACCATTCACAGCATGAAGCGGCGCAACATTGTGCATGACTATAGCCGATGTGGATACTATCATATCACCATCAGTGTGGCACGTACGCTGCAACAACCCTTCGGACGGATAACCGGGCGGCTTGAAAGTCCTGACGGAGCTGATGATGCTCCGCATGTGGAGTTGTCAGCCATTGGACGGATGGCAGAGGAGGAACTTTGCGAAAGTATTCACAAGTATTATCCAATGTTGGAGGTTCAGGATTATGTTATTATGCCTGAACATCTGCATTTCCTGCTGGTAGCCCATCGAAATGTCGTGTCCCAAAATGGGAAACCCACGCATTTGGGGCATGTCATCGCAGGGTTCAAGTATGGATGCAATAAGCGGTATTGGGCAATGACAGGGATGATAAGCCAGGCGACAAAATCGCCAGGAACAGTGAATGATGAACTCCCGTCCGCAACTGCACTTGGCGATTCCGTCGCCAAGCCCGTCGCCAAGCCCTCCCTGCCGCACCTATTCGATGCTGGATACTGCGACGTCATGCCAGTCGATGAAGCACAACTGGCGACACAACGCGCCTATATCCGCTCGAATCCTCGCAATCGCCTACTGAGGCAGACATATCGCTCACAGCTCCATCCTCAGCGCCGCACCGTCGATACGGCCGTTTCTCTCAAAGCCCTACGAGGCTATCTGGAACGCGAGTGTCCTCGACAATTGACAACCGAAGCTTTTGTCTCGCTTGAATGTAGGCTCCTGCAAGAGGCAGGACGTATCAAATGCGACAGTTTTGGCTCCCTGGCATTGCTAAGTCGCCGGCTATTGCCCGTAGTGTGTCATCGAAAAGATGCAGCCTTGTTTGCTAAACAGAAAAACCGCTGTCTGGAAGAAGCTGCATCGGGAGCCGTGCTCGTTTCTGCTCGCATTGCCAAAGGCGAACAGGAAATCATGGATAGTGCTCTTCATGCGGGTTATCCGGTTGTCCGCATAGAAGACAATGGATTCACCGAAATCTATCATCCCTCTGCCAATCGCACGGATGACTGTGCCGCCAATCTGTTATTGTTGCTGACCCCTTGGAGCTATCAGTTCCGACCTCATGGTGAAAGTATCCATGTCCTTTTTTGTAAGACCATGAACTGCTTGGTTCAAGCCATTTGTCGGAAGAAGGATGACTGGTGGGAAAAGAGTTGCTAATGTAAAGTTGAGGGTGTGACCCATTTGATATGATAGTCGTAATGCCAGTCATTTTCGTCGGAGGTAATATCGGATTTCATCTGACGAACCATTTGCTGTTCGTCTAACTGGTATTCAATCTGTTCGACGACATATTTTGTCTTGAGACCCTCGGGCAGATTCTTGCAGGCAGAACCAAAATAACCAGTATAGAAAAGAGGCTCGAAGTCGTACAGGTAAACTCTCGGGTCGCTTAGGGGTAAGGAACCTGTCAGCGGAGAATAATGATAGGTCCATACCGTTGTGTCGCGTGTATTGGGTTGGATGCAGGTCTTCTGGATGACGTTTCCGTCCTGCCATTCCAGCGAGTAATACTCCGACCACCAGGGCTTATCCGACTGTTTATGCCAGGGATAATGAAAAACGTTCTCGTTCTTGATAGAGGTCATTTCACCACGCTCGTTATAGCGGAACTTGATGTGAAAACTCGATTTCTGGTATCTTATGGCTCCTGCGCAACTGTCCACTCTGCCATCAATAAGAAACAAGGTATCGTCGCGAATGATATCGGTGCTACCTTGCACTTTCTGGTGCTCCCCATCAGGCAGTTCCTCGAACTCCTGATAGGTGATGTAAATGCGGTCAACGTCGTATTTGTACTCTGCCAACTTCCTTCCCATGTACCAGGGCCACCATGTGGAGTCGGAGTGCTCGGCATAGATAACTCTGCCTAAATCGTCGTAGGTGTAGGCGATGTGCAACTTGCTGCCATCAACGGAAAACAGATTTCCAGTATTTAATAAGATAGGATGCAGGTCAGGGTCAACAATATTTTCGGACGACTCTTTCGAACAGGCAATCAATAACACAGCGGTGAAGGCAAAAGCAAAAAGGTGTTTCATATATTTTTCTTTTTATCTAAATAACGGATTGGGGCACTATTATATTGCTTTCGGAACTGAAAAAGCTCGATATGGCAGACAAAACATTTTACCCCATTGGATAAAAGTCTTTTCTATAGGATTTATAATTATTTTTAAGCCTTGAATATTTATTTTCAAGGCTTGGTTTTATATTTTCAGGGCTTAATTATATATTTTCAAGCCTGAATAATTGTTTTTATCCCTATATTTCGTATCTTTGTACCCAAGATTAAAATGTTTTATCCTTAATAGCACAGAATTTTATGCCGCAGTACATTAAAAAAGAGATGCCTGACCTGAACGGAACAGGCGAAAAGAAGGCTTATTACAAACTGAAGACCTGGCGCAAGCTGGAATTCAAAGAGTTTATAAAACGCTGCAGTTCCATCCACAGGGCTTACGGGAAAAGTGTAATCGAAGGCGTTATGACAGCTGTCTGCGAGCATCTGGCATACGAGATTTCCAACGGATACAGCGTAAAGATTGACGGTTTGGGTACGTTCACGGCAAAGCTGGGGGTTCGTGAGGACAAGGAAATGGACGGTTTTGAGGAAGGAACCACCAAACGCAACGCCAAGAGCATAGAAGTTACTGGCGTGGGCTTCAGGGCCGACAAAGACCTGGTAAAAGAGATTGACCAGAACTGCGACTTGGTGCGCGGAGGGGAAGAACGCCTGAGAAAACCCAAATTCCCGAAAGAAGAACGCATAGAGAAAGCCCGTAAGTTCTTAAAGCAAAACGGCTATATGCGCGTCGATGAGTATGCCCAGCTGACAGGCCTATCCTATTCCACTGCGTCAAGAGAACTGCGCAGCATCGTCTCCGACCCGTCATCCGGCATCACAAGTCAAGGCCGCAAAAGCGGAAAACTGTATCTTCTGGCAAAGGAAGGCCAAGATTAATGACATTTTTTTGATTTTTCCTCTTTCTTTTGCCATTACCTTTTGCCGTCTCGATTGTTTTCATTATATTTGCAAAGGAAATACACTATTTTATGAGGAAATCCAACTACGACAAGCAACCAAGCACGCATATCGACGGCAAAATCATCTGCGGCTGGGACAAAATCGTCCAAAAACTCTCGGAAGTTTGGGCAAACGAGCCTGTGTGGGTAATCGACCTCTACCCTGGCACCTACGAAGAGGACTTCATCAACGCCTTCAGGCAGACCGGAAGAAAGATTATCAACACTCGCGACCTGATGCGGCCCGAAAATGAAATCCGCCAGCTCACAGAACGCTTCATGACGGACGATGTGCTGTTCGGATACCTCTCAAACATAAGGTTGGAAGAATACTTTAGCCCCCTCCCCGCTCCCCCTTTGGGGGAGTGCTCCAATGGCTGCGTCATTATTGGCACAGGGGCGTTTTTCGTTGCACAGAAGCACTCCCCCAAAGGGGGAGCGGGGAGGGGGCTTTTCGCTGATATGGCTCGTTGGGAGATTCAGCAGCGGTTCCGCCGCCATGAGGTGAAGGCGCTGGGCATTGACAACCACGAGGACAGCCCTTCGGTGCAATACAAAAGAGGCTATTTCAACGACTGGAACATCATAGACCGCTACAAGGACGAGCTGATGCAGAGCGGATGCATACAGTTCTGGATTGACTCGAACTGCCGCCAGCAGCCCAAGATGATTACCGACGCACAAATGCGGCAGGGGCTGGAGCGGACGGTGCACAAGCCTTTCCGAGTGGTGCCCTTCTTCGACCCTGCGCCTTGGGGCGGTCAGTGGATGAAGGAGGTCTGCGACTTGCCTCGCGAAGAAGTCAACTATGGCTGGTGCTTCGATTGCGTGCCCGAGGAAAACAGCCTCTACCTGGAAGCCGAAGGCACACTCTTTGAGTTGCCATCGCAAGATGTTGTCTTGGCTCACAGCCGCGAGTTGCTCGGCCAACAGGTTTGGGCGCGGTTCGGCAAAAGCTTCCCCATCCGTTTCGACTTCCTCGACACAATGGGCGGCGGCAACCTCAGCCTGCAAGTCCATCCCACTAACGAGTTCGCACAGAAAGAGTTCGGTCTGCCCTACACTCAGGACGAGAGCTACTATCTGCTCGACGCTGCCCCGGATGCCGTTGTCTATCTCGGCCTCAAAGAAGGCATCAATCCAAAGGAAATGATTGAGGACTTGCGGGCGGCACAAAGGGGCGAGGGGCCTTTCGATGCAGAGAAATATGTCAACAAAATTCCTGCAAAAAAGCACGACCACTACCTCATCCCAGCCGGCACAATCCATTGCTCGGGCGCGAACAGTATGGTGCTCGAAATCAGCTCTACACCCAGCATCTTCACCTTCAAGCTGTGGGACTGGGCGCGGCTCGGACTGGACGGCAAACCGCGTCCCATCAACGTAGAGCGCGGCAAGTTCGTCATTCAATGGGAACGCACAACGCCCTTTGTGAAGGCCGAAATAGCCAACCATTTCGAGGTGCTTCGCGAAGAAGACGGCATCAAGGAAGAGCGTACTGGCCTGCACCCCAACGAGTTCATAGAGACGCGCCGCCACACCTTCAGCCGTCCCGTCGAGCATAACACCGGCGGCGGCGTGAACGTCCTCAACCTCGTTGACGGCGAAGCAGCCCTTCTCGAAAGTCCTGAAGGCAAGTTCGAACCCTTCGAGGTTCACTATGCCGAGACCTTCATCATCCCCGCCTGCATCGGCAGATACACCATCAAGCCCTTGCACGGAGAATGCATGACAATCAAAGCCTCAATAAGACCCCCCTACCCCCTTTAGGGGGAGAACAGATTAGATGAAATAACCAAATAAAACAAACTCAACCCCGCCGAATTCTCCCCCTAAAGGGGGTGGGGGGGGTCTAAATCTATCGACTATGAAATCAACCAACAAAATCGTGCTGACCCTTGATGCTGGCGGCACAAACTTCGTGTTCTCCGCTATTTGCGACAATGAGGAGATTGTAGAACCCGTGCGCCTGAAAGCCGTAACCACCGACACAGAAGGCTGCCTGGCGACCCTCGTTCAGGGCTTCACCACTGTGAAAGAAATGCTCGAGACAGAGCCTGTTGCCATCAGCTTCGCCTTCCCTGGCCCCGCCGACTACGAGCGCGGCGTGATTGGCGACCTGCCCAACTTCCCCTCTTTCCGAGGCGGTGTGGCACTTGGCCCCTACTTGGAAAGTGTCTTCAAAATTCCTGTTTATGTGAACAACGACGGCAACCTGTTTGCTTATGGCGAGGCTCTGGCTGGAGCTTTGCCGCGCATCAACAAAGCACTCGAGGAAGCTGGCTGCAAACGCCGATACAAGAACCTCGTCGGCATCACCCTCGGCACAGGCTTCGGCGGCGGAGTGGTGATTGACAAGGTCTTGCTGAAAGGCGACAACAGCTGCGGCGGCGATGTTTGGTGTATGCGAAATGGGATGTACCCCTTCGTGATTGCCGAAGAGAGCGTCAGCATCCGTGCCGTCCGCAGAGTGTATGCCGAGATGTCGCACGAGCCGATTGGCGACCTCACACCAAAGGACATTGGCGACATAGCCAACGGAACCCGTCCGGGCAACATGAAAGCCGCTCAGGAAAGCTTCCGCCAATTGGGTCAGGTCACAGCAGCCGCCCTGGTAAATGTGCTGAATATCGTGGACGGCATTGTCGTGATTGGCGGAGGTCTGTCCCATAACTCAAAGTGGATTCTGCCAGGCATGATGGAAGAGTTCAACCGCCCTGTCGGTACCTTCTCCGGCAACCTGCTCCCCACCCTCCAATCGGAAGTCTATAACTTCGAAGACCCAGAGCAGAGAGCCGCTTTCCTCGAGGACAAGGACGTTTATGTCAATGTGCCCCACACAGACAAGAAGGTGCTCTACTGCGCCCAGCGAAAAGTAGCCGTCTGCATCTCCGAACTCGGAGCCAGCAAAGCCATCAACCTCGGCGCATACAACTTCGCACTGAATCAGCTAGAGAAATAAGGCCCCCTCCCCGCTCCCCCTTTGGGGGAGTGCCTAATTTTGAATTTTGAATTTATAAATTTTGAATTGTTTCATGAACAAGAAATTGGTTCCCGTAATGCTATGCTTCTTCGCCATGGGCTTTGTGGATATGGTGGGCATAGCCAGCAACTATGTGAAGGCCGACCTGAGTCTCTCCGATTCGATGGCCAATATGCTTCCCTCGCTTGTGTTCCTGTGGTTCCTCATCTTCAGCATTCCCACAAGCCTGCTGATGAACAAGATAGGCCGCAAGAACACGGTACTCCTGAGCCTTGTAATGACGTTGGCGGCAATGGCAATTCCTGTGTTCTCACTCAATTTCATTATGCTGCTCATCTCTTTTTCGCTTTTGGGAATCGGCAACGCCATCATGCAGACCTCGCTCAATCCGTTGGTGGATAGTGTGATGAAAGGCGGAGCATCAGCCAGCACCCTGACCTTCGGGCAGTTTATCAAGAGCATTGCCTCCTTCCTCGCTCCCCTCATTGCATCTTGGGGCGCATCCACAAACGCCTTCGGCTTTGGCTGGCGCGTGCTCTATCCTATTTATTTAGGTGTGGGAGTGTTGGCAACATTGTTGCTGTTCGGGACTAAGATAACAGACCCAAAGACCCCCTCTGACTCAGGACTGGAAGTCTCCCCTTTAAGAAGAGATTTAGAGGGGTCCTTGCTTGGGGCTTTCTCATTGCTTGGCAACCCCTTCATACTGCTTTGCTTCCTCGCCATTATCTGTCATGTTGGCATTGATGTGGGGACGAGCGTGACCGCTCCGAAAATACTGATGGAACGCACAGGCATCGCCCTCAATGATGCCGCCATTGTCTGCACCATCTATTTCATAGCAAAGGCAGTAGGCAGTTTCAGCGGCAGTTTCATCATGAGTTACCTGAAGGACTGGGCTTTCCTGCTCGTCAGTGTTCTGATGATGGTTGCAGCCGCCGTCGGTCTCATCTTTGGCGAGAGCACCGCTGTTATCTATGCAAGTGTGGCCTTGATGGGCTACGGCAACGGCAACCCCTTCAGCATTGTCTTTGCGAGAGCCATGCAAGCAGTTCCTGAAAAGAAGAACGAAGTCAGCGGCCTGCTCATCATGGGCATCTTTGGCGGCACCATCTTCCCGCTCTTGATGGGCTTTGCCAGCGATGCAATCGGACAAGTCGGAGCCGTTCTCGTAATGTCCGTCGGCATCCTCTATCTCCTCGGCTTCTGGCTTAAAGGGAATGGCAAAACAGCGTAATCAATCCATTTTGACAGCAAATTATCATTAAGAACAAAAGTCAACAACTCACCAATGTCAACATCAACAACAATCCAGACAGGAAACGCCAATACTCGGATAGTAAAGAATACGTTGTTTCTATTCTTGAAACAAGTAATAGTGCTGTATGCTTACATAGCGACCATTCGTATCATTCTTGATGCTTTAGGAGCAACTGATTTTGATCTGCATAGTTCTGTGACAACTATTGTAAAGGTGATTTATTTTCCAGCTATAGGCAATGCCACAAGCCGTTATATTGCCTATGCCGTTGGCAAGGGAGACGAGAATGATTTAAAGCGTGTCTTTTCATCCAGTTTTTTCGTTCATCTTATATATATTGTTCTTGCTGTATTATTATGTGAGTCGATTGGCTTGTGGTTTTTAAATTCTTCTGTGAATATACCAGAAGGAAGAATGACTGCAGCACTTTGGATATTTCAGTTATTTATTCTAAGTTTTGCTGTAGGCGAAATACGTATGCCATTTGAAGCTGAGATAATGGCACACGAGAAGATGGGTTTTTATGCTTTCCTGTCTGTTTTCGATGTTGCAATAATGTTGTTGCTGATATTATTGATAAAAGTCTTACCATTCGACAGTCTTATTTTGTTAGGCATATTCTACCTTTTCGTCAAGATGATTATTACTGTTTTAATGGCAACCTATTGCATTAGGAATTATCCTGAGACACATAGTGTCAAGCATTTAGACAGGAGATTAATCCTTAAGATGGTTGTTACTGCCGCGTTGATTGCAATAGGAGGTTTGGCGACAATCGTTTGGACTCGATATAGGTATCCCATACTCCACATCCATTATGGTGTCACCATACTTGCTGCAATGAGCATCGTAACGCAATTATCGGGAACGATAAGTGGTTTTATTAATAAATTCCAAATCGCAGTCTCACCTCAGATAACCAAGACTTATGCCGTGGGAAACTTAGAAAGGATGCATAAACTTGTTGTCAGCAGTTCCAAGTTTACATATTTTCTCTTCTTTATCGTTTTTCTTCCACTGTGTTTGGAAGCCAAACAGGTTTTACTTTTATGGCTTCCTAAAATGCCTGAACAGACAGTTCTATTTTTACAACTGGCATTGCCACTCATACTAATAAACCTCTTGCTGCAGACATTGCATACTGCCAACTTAGCCACTGGAAATTTAATAAAAATACTCGCATTTCAACTAATCAGGGGTGTTCTTCCACTGACACCACTATTTCTATTGACATCTTGGACACTAAACCTGAAATTACCTGCTGAAGCCTTCTATATTATTCCTCTTCTTGTAACAACGGTCATCTTCATCATACAATTGTTCATCATCCGATGGTCTATAGGATTGTCTCTTCGCCACTATTGTAATGAGGTGTTTGTAAGAGCCTTGCTCGTTTCAATCATTGCTCCCATCTTACCCATCTTGGCGTTCATCAGTCTGCCAGACACTCTCACATCTGCGATAATAGTTGCTTCCATCAGTATTATTTCTGTCGGCTTTTGCGTATATAGATTTGGACTTAACACCAGAGAAAAGGAAATCATCAAAGGTATAATCTTGCATCCGTCGGAAATAGTACAAACTGCAAAGTGAACATGAACATAGAAAAGGAGCAACCTCGCGGCTGCTCCTTTTTCGGCTGTTAGCTAATGTTTTTTTGAGAAACCTTGTTTTACAGCACAATTGATTGTTTTATAATGTTTAAAAAAGCAGAAATGTTATCTTGTCAATTCGCCAAGAGTGTCGATTGAGACGGTTATGAGTTCCGCTGACTGCTGCTCTGGTCGAGTCGCTATTGAATCATTGACCATTGACCATTCGCTATTGGCCATTGACGGTTGTCTGTTGTCTGTTGCCTGTCCCTCATCGGTGAAGCTTTGATGCGCTGCATTGCCGATGGTGAGCAGAATGGCGATAAGCCCTGCTGCCCTGTAGAAGGGACGCAAGCGGCGCACGATAGTCAGACGGCGAGCCTTGCAGGAGCCTTCTTCCGACCTTCCCGAAGGTTGACTTTCTTCTCCAACCATTGCAAGCATCTTGTCAGCAAAGTCTTCGCTGAGGTGTTCGCCTGCCATTTTATCCTCTTCGATGAAGAGCTGTCGGTAGGGAAGCAAACTTGCGGGAACGTCCTCTTGACGGAAGAAGTTGCGAAGGATAGCTTCTTCTTCGAGTGTCGTTTGGCATTCCCAATAACGCTCCAACAGTTGTTCTATGTACTTGTAGTCCATAACAGTTCTCCCAATTATGGGGGAGTTAGAGGGGGTCTTTTATTCTTTCCTTTACTTTCGTTCTTGCTCGATGCAGATAGACTTTCACCTGTGTCTCGCTGATGTCCAGTGCCTCGGCAATCTCCTGATAGGTTTTGCCCTCGATGTCTCGCAGCACCATTATAGTGCGTTGAAGTTCAGGCAGTTCGTCCATGATTTGGCGGACGAGAGAGATTTGTTCGCGAGCCTCCAAAGACTGCAACCCATTGTCTGCTGTATGTTGCCGTTTGTCAACCACTTCAAGGGATGCGGTGTTGCGACCAGCCCTTTTGACAATGTCGAGTGCCCTGTTTCTGCAAGTCGCGATTGCGAAAGCTTCGAGATTCTTTATCTGCTCCCACTCTTTGCGCTGCTCCCACACTTTCATTAGTGTGTCCTGCACCACATCCTCGGCCTCTGCCCTGTTCATCGTAATGCGCAGAGCAAGGCGGAAAAGCCTGTCACTCAGCGGCAAAACGGTGGTTCGGAAGCTGATGTTTTCCATCTCTCTATTTATGAAGACGATTCAAAACTGCAAAAGTTACAGGCAAAAGTTGAAAAATTAAAAAATTGAAAAGTTAAAAATAAATGGTCAGGTGTTTTTCACCTTTTTACCTTTTCAACTTTTCACCTTTTATTGTTGTTCCCTTTGAGCCATCAATGTTATCGGAGTGGGTGATAACAACTTGTCGAACCCCTTTGTGGATGGCTTCGAAGGCGTTCTCTAGCTTCGGAATCATGCCGCCGG
>JAEEGL010765415.1_pt1 | contig 13866 bp, 11 predicted proteins | sample 9134231 | NCBI WGS metagenome assembly JAEEGL01 (sample SAMN16246548, study PRJNA631951) | gut metagenome | biome: gut microbiome; feature: rumen; material: fiber-attached | host: Bos | place: Iran: Karaj | collected 2018-10
CATCGGTTCTACCTCCATATACTTATTCCGCGGAACTGCCCTGCAGCTTTTCCAGTGCGTATTTTAAGAAACATTCTGCAGCAGGCGACCGGTTCTCCTTTTTAGGAGCTGCAACTCCGATCTCCACCTCAAATAAGGGCTGAGTCGGAAGAACTGCAATACCGGTCAGTTCCATCCCGTGACCAAGCATCGCGTTGTTCAGACTTACGCCGAGTCCTGCAGCGACCATGGCTCGCGTTGCATTAACGTCTATGGACATATACCGCGCATGAGGCTCCAGACCGTTTGCCCGGAAAGCCAGACAGTTGTCTGTTTCCTGACCGGGATAAGTGTCGATATATGCGTCTGTTACGAAATCTCCGAGCGGATAGAAGCCGTCCTTAACACGTGGATGACCGGCCGGCACCCAGGCAAAGAGAGGATCTTTCTTCAGAAGAAAGAATTCATTATCATTTTCCCGTCTGCTCACGATACACAGATCTATGCTGTGAGCATCCAGCTGCGCATACAATTCACTGCTGCTTCCCTGTAAAAAGCTGATCTCTATACCGGGATGAAGCTTGGAGAAACTGGCTATTGTCTGCGCAAGCGTGTCATAGTAGGCGCTGTATGCGCTTCCGACCCGTATGATGCCGACTTCCAGACCACGGACGGCGTTGCTCCGGTCTGCATAGAGCTTCCCCAGACGGGCAAGCTCATGTATAGTGGGCATCAGAAGGCGGCACTCTTCCGTCGGGACTACACCTGCTTTGCTTCGCAGAAGCAGAGGGAATCCTGTCTCGGCCTCAAGCGATGCCATCATCCGGCTTATGCCGGAAACGGTGTATCCAAGTTTTTCGGCAGCGCCGGTAATGCTGCCGCTTTCCAGAACACACAGCAGGGCTGAACATTTTTCAGTATCCATATATCGGTTGTTCCTTGACGATTACGCAAATATTAATTGATATTGTGTCGCTTTACGCAAAGATATCATGGGAGTATACTCTGTGTCAAGAAAAAGACATGGAGGGAAAATGCATGAAAAACGGCAGTCTGTCCCGCGGCTGGGCGGAGCTGCTCCTTGCCGGAGTGATCACGGCACGTTCGACCAGCTATCTCTTTTCCAAACTCATACTTGCGGGAATGGGCGTGTTCAATCTGCTGGGTGTCCGCTTCATTCTTGCTTCTGTGATACTTATAGTGCTGTTTTTCAAACGGCTGAGGCACATCAACCGAAGGAGCTTCATTGCCGGCGTGATAATGGGATGCATGTTTCTCCTTGTTATGGCGGCGGAACTGAGCGGGCTGAAGCGCACTTCCTCGGGGAATGCTTCCTTTCTTGTAAATACGGCCATAGTGCTGGTGCCGCTTCTCCAGGCCGTGCTGAAGCACTGCTTGCCGAGGAGAAATGTTATCCTTTCCTGTATACTGAGCCTTGCCGGCGTAGCCTGCCTAAAACTGGGGAGCGGAGTGAATATCGGCACCGGAGAGATCTTCTGCCTGCTGGCGGCGTTCCTTTACGCCTGCACGATCATAATGACTGATCGGCTTGCGCATGGAGGTATTGATACGCTCGCAGCCGGGATCATACAGGTATGTGTTATCGGGGTGCTCAGTCTGACGTCGGGCATTATCTTTGAAGAACCCAGGCTCCCGTCGGGGACGCTGGAATGGTCGGCTATAATCATGCTGGCCGTTGTCTGCACCGGTTTTGGCTTTACTCTGCAGCCGGTGGCTCAGAGCAGAACCACAGCCGAAAGAGCAGGTATGTTCTGCGCATTGAATCCTTTGGTGGCAACTGCGCTTGGTATAGTTTTTCTGCACGAACAATTCACGGTTCAGAGCGCCATAGGAGGTGCTTTCATTTTGGCCGGGATACTCATTGCCGAGCTGCCTGAAACGAAGGACAGGAAGAAAGAGATCACTGCATAAAAGCAGACTTTCTCAGGCCATTCCGTGCAGAAAAACAATGCATCTGGATGCAGGATATGCTATAATATTATTATGCAGTAACGGAACACCTGTCAGCAGAGAAAAGGAGTATATCATGGAAAAGTTCATACCGTATGAGAAGCTCTCCAAGAAGAATAAACGGGAGCAGGATTCCCGGCAGCGGACCATCTGGACGATCTCTCCCGTGACACGCATGCCGGAGAATCCCAAAGCATATAAGAGAAAGAAAACACAGGATCGGTACAATGATACAGATCCTGTGTTTTTGTATATATTAACGCAAAACCGGTGCTGGCGGTAAATAGTTTTTGGCTTTTTATCCTAAATCGTTGACGCTGAAATGCTTAAAGGGTATATTTATCATTAGACATTACCACTTGGGAAGGGGGCCTGTTTTTATGTATGAGACCCTGCTGTCTCCGATGAAGATAGGCAGTATGACAGTTAAGAACCGCACCGTTATGACGGCTGCGGAGTTCTCTCTCGGCCGGACGGACGGCAAGCCTACGGAGCGGCTTATGGATTATTATGAGGAGCGCGCCAAAGGCGGCGTCGGTATGATAATCCCCGGCATCTGCCGCGTGAACGACATGGGCGGCGCATCCACTTTTACCCAGCTCGCAATGAGCCATGATTACCATATCGAGCCCATGAGGGGGTTTGCCGAAAGGCTGCACCGTCACGGGACAAAGCTCTGCATCCAGCTGCACCATCCTGGCCGTCAGGGCATGGCCAGCGCCATCAACTCTCTTCCGCTGGTTATTCCCGTTGCAGACCGTTGGCCTGGGGTGATGGATAAGATTTTTAAGTGCACACCTGTTCTTCTCGGGTTGGAGGAGAAAGGCATATGCTTCTCTGTGCAGGCGCCTTCCAAAGTGGAGCCTGCAAAGCACGGCGCCACGAGGATGCATGCCATGTCGAAGCATGAGATCCGTGCGCTTATCCGTGACTTCATCGATGCCGCAGAACGGTGTAAAAAGGCCGGGGTCGACTGTGTTGAGCTCCATGCAGGCCACGGATACATTATCCAGCAGTTCCTCTCCCAGCATACCAACCGCCGTACCGACGAATATGGCGGCAGCTTCGATAACCGCATGCGCTTTATAACAGAGATCATACAGGGCATCCGCGAGCGGTGCGGAAGGGATTATCCGCTCACCGTGCGCCTGACTGCGGATGAAATGTACAATAGAGTAGGACGTGCGGGTACGGGTTATGATATAGAGACAGGCAAACTGATTGCAAAGAGACTCGAAGCGCTTAACGTAGACGCCATCAATGTGACGTCTGCATGCTATGATGCCTATAACTACTGGCTGGAACCCACATCCTTCGAGCCCGGTTGGAGAAAATATCTTGCTCGGGAGATCAAAAGCGTGGTTTCCATCCCGGTAATAGCCGCCAATGTGATCCGTACGCCTGAGCAGGCGGAGAAGCAGCTGCTCGAGGGAGATCAGGACTTCGTGGCCTCTGCCCGCACCTTCATCTGCGATCCGCACTGGGTGGAAAAGGCCGCGTCCGGCCACCCGGAAAATATCCGTCGCTGCATAGGCTGCCTCAACTGCATCCGCTCATTCATGACGAACGCGGGCGTTGGCAAGCCGGGCGAGTGCGCGCTGAACATGAGCATCGCGCATGAAAAAGAATATTTCAACATGCCGAGGGACGGCGAAGGCAGGAAGATGATAGTCGTCGGCGCAGGGCCGGCAGGTCTTACCGCCGCCCAGACCCTTGCCATGAGGGGTTTCGACGTGACGCTGTATGAAAAGGAGAAAAAGCCCGGAGGGCAGGTGATAACAGCTGCGGCATGCAATTTGAAGGATAAGCTGTACTGGTGCATCGAGGACCTTATGACGGCTGCCTGCAAGGCCGGTGCTAAGATAGAGCTTGGCAGGGAACTGACCGCAAAGGAGATAGCGGAGATGGATCCCTGGGGCGTTGTGATAGCCACTGGAGGCGAGCCGATCATCCCGCGCTCGATACAGGGAATCGGCAGGGAGAATGTGTTCACGGCGCCGCAGATCATCCACCGTGAAAAGGTACTCAGCAATTCAAGTGTTGTGGTTGCAGGCTCCGGAATGACTGGTCTTGAAACGGCAGAGATCCTCAATGAGACCGGCAACCATGTCACAGTGATAGAGATGGCGGACGAGATCGCCCCGGGGACATGGTTCCAGCTGGTGGATGACGAGATGGAGCGCCTTTCCGGAACCGGCACGAAGTTCGAGACCGGGTCGAAACTCATATCCGTGGGCGATGACGGCGTGATCACTGAGGACGTGAGGACAGGGAAGAGAAGATATATCCAGACGGATTACCTCGTCCTGTCCCTTGGTGTCCGTCCGGCTGGAAAACTCGCACGCGAACTTGACGAGATGAGCTTAAGGCGTATATGGCGCGTGGGCGATGCCATGAAGAGCGGCACCATAGCAGATGCCTGCCACAGCGCGTATGATACCGTGATGTCTATCCGCTGAAACGGATAATTATATACAAGGAGCGTGACACATAAATGATCAGCAACAAAAACATAGTCGTCACCGGTGCCTCAAGCGGTATCGGAAAATCTATTCTCACAGAGCTCGTGGCGCAGGAGGGGAACCGCATAATCGCAGCGTCACGCGGTGCGGATAAGATAAGCGGCTATGGAGAAAACGTGATCCCGTTTTCATGCGATCTGAGCACAAAGGAAGGCGTGGATGCTCTGTTTGCAAAGGCAGAGGAGGTATTCGACAAAATAGATATCTTCTTCTGCAATGCCGGCGCCCCGTACTACGAGCGCTTCGACTATGAGGACTGGGATCGTATCGAGAGGATATTCGATCTCAACACTGTTTCGCATATCTATACCTATTCCAAGTATCTGAACCATCTGAACGGCCGTAACGGCAGGCTTGTGTATACGATCTCCGCCATGGGAGAGATGGCTATTCCGGGCTATGCCCTTTACGCCGCAACGAAGTTCGCAATGAAGGGCTTCCAGCAGGCAATCCGGGATGAAACTCCGGAGAACCTTCAGATCTCCTGCATATACCCCGTTTCAACGAAGACCAACTTCTTCAATGTTGGCGGTGGCGGACGCAGGATGGAGCCTCCTTTCCCGGTACAGGCTCCGGAAAAAGTCGCCAAGGCGGTCGTAAAAGGAGTAGATAAGCTCAAGGAGCACATCTACCCATGCGCGGTCTATCTGCCGAGCAAATATCTGATGAGCATCGTCCCGCCCGTAAAGAAGCTTTACATCAAGGCCCAGAAGGGAAAGCTGCGCCGCTTTGTAAAGCGGGTCAAAGCCGAAGAGGAAGGCATAATAGAAGATATCAGGCTCAAAAAACATTGAAATAAGGAGACACTGACATGGCCAATATTCATGACATTTCACGCAACGCCTTCATGCTGCGCGGTCCCCTTGCAAAAAAAGGATATGACTGGTGGTGGCATTCCCTCACAGCGGAGAATGCTGAGACAGGCGAGAAGAAACCTTTCTATATAGAATTCTTCGCTTGCAATCCTGCGCGTGCGGCGGACGAGCCGGTCATTGTCTGGAACGACCCCGGAAAGCAGGCGAAAGGAATCCTGCCCTCGTATGTTATGGTGAATGTGGGCTTCTGGGGAGCCGATCACGGTCAGCTGCACAATTTCTATGCCTGGAAGGACGTGAGCCTTCATCCTGATGCACCATATGCGATCTCCTGTGGTGGATGCACCTGCTCCGAGACGCACACGGAGGGCACGGTTGCAGTCACAGCTGAGCAGCGCGACGCGCATCCGGAGTGGATGTGCGATGCGGGAACGATGAGCTGGAAACTTGATATCGACAAGCAGATCGCTTTCCATGTGGGCTACGGAGCCGGCAAATTCTTCCGCGATATAAACGCCTTTGAGATGTTCTGGCATGCCGAGGGCATGAAGAGCAGATACAGCGGCGAGATCATCCTCAATGGTGTGAAGTATCTTGTAAAACCAGAGACCTGCAACGGCTATGCCGACAAGAACTGGGGCGGCGACTTCACCTCCCCTTGGGTCTGGCTCTCAAGCAACGAACTGCGCAGTAAAATCACAGGGAAAAAGCTTGAGAATTCAGTATTCAACATAGGCGGCGGGCGTCCGAAGGTCGGTCCGGTTGCCCTCGACAGGAAGCTGCTGGGCGAGTTCTACTACGAGGGAAAGGACTATGAGTTCAACTTCTCCAAATTCTGGACTCTCTCCGGTACGAAGTTCGACTGCGAGGAGACGGCGGACAGGATCCACTGGCACGTGGTGCAGACCACGGCGACTGCCAGGCTGGACACTGAGATCTGGTGCAATAAGTCCGACATGCTGAACATAAACTACGAAGCGCCTACAGGTCTCAAGCGCCACAACAGGCTCTGGAACGGCGGAAACGGCTGGGGCGTGCTCAAGCTCTATAAACGCGGACCCGGCGGGAAAGAGATCCTGATAGACGAGGTTGAGGCGACCGGCATAGGCTGTGAATACGGAGAATACGATAAATGAACTCTTTTGCAGGGAAAATACTCCATGTTGACCTGGGTTCCGGAAAAACTGCGATCCTCAGCGTGCCTGAAGAGGTCTATCAGGCCGTGCTTTCCGGCAAAGGGCTCGAGGCATGGTATCTTTATAATCATATCCCTGCGGGGGCTGACCCTCTTGGCCCGGACAATATCCTCGCTTTTGCCTGCGGCGCTCTTTGCGGCACGGGCGCGTTTCTCACGGGCAGATGGACTGTCGCATGCAAGAGTCCTCTGACCGGCGGCTGGGGAGACGCAAACTGCGGAGGACTCTTCGCACCTGCTGTAAAACAGTGTGGTTTTGATGCCATATTCTTTTCCGGAATTGCGGAAAAGCCGGTCTATCTTTTCTGCGACGGAAAGACCGTTGAACTGAGGGATGCCTCAAAATACTGGGGCATGGATGCAGTGGAGACTGAGAAGGCACTTCATGAAGATCTTGACCCATTATGCAGGAAAAAGCCCTGCATTGCCTGCATAGGTTCTGCAGGCGAAAAGCTTTCGCTCATAGCAGGAATTAGCAATGAGGGCGGACGCATGGCAGCGCGCAGCGGTGTCGGTGCCGTTATGGGAAGCAAAAGACTGAAGGCGGTTGTTCTCGCAGGAGCGCTCCCGATACGCTGCGCAGATCCGGACAAGGTGAAGGCCATTTCAAAGGAGCTCGGCCGCAAGCTGCTGAAGATGACGCTCCCAAGCGGACTCGGAGTATTCATTGGCTTCGGAGGGCGCATGATAGGCCACCTGCCCTATATGCCGATGGACGGCTCACTTACGGCTTATATGTTTCGCGAATGGGGCACGCCTGCGAACACTCCTCTGGCAATCACCAGCGGTGACGGGCCTCTGAAGAACTGGGCCGGAACGCCGCAGGATGTTCGCAGGATGGATGTGGCTTATAACCCGGAGCATATCAATAAGATAGAGACAGCTAAGTATCATTGTTATTCATGCCCTCTCGGATGCGGCGGAAAACTGAATATAAGAGGGCGGAAATATGTTGCGTTTGATGAGACACATAAGCCGGAGTATGAGACCATAGAGGCTTTCGGCCCGTTGCTCATGAACTGGAGCCTTGACTCGATATTTCAACTCAACGAACTGCTTAACCGCGCCGGTATGGACAGCATATCCGCCGGCAACACCGTGGCGTGGGCGATAGAGTGCTTTGAAAACTGCATACTTACAAAGGAACAGACCGACGGGCTAGAATTGAAATGGGGCAATACTGAAGCCATTCTTAAGCTCGTGAAAAAGATGATTGACCGCGAAGGTTTCGGCGATGCCGTAGCGGACGGCGTGAAGCGTGCTTCAGAACGCTTCGGCGGCAGGGAATACGCCATGCACATAGGCGGGCAGGAACCCGGAATGCACGATGCGCGGAATGACCCGCAGCTGGGCGTGCACTTTGTGGCGGAGCCGGCTCCCGGTAAGCACACCGTCGGCATGGGCATCGAATACGGCGCCATGAGCCTGAGCGATATCTGCTCCTGGGCACCGCCTGCGAAACTGCATCCTAAGAAGGACGACCTTGAGGATACTGAGACGCTTGCCTGGATCACCAAAGCTAATGCCTGCTATACTATGCTCACTGACGGTGCCGGCGGATGCTATTACGGCCAGATGATGGGCGTGCATATGTGGAAGCTCGTGGAGTATCTGAACGCCGCCGAGGGCTGGGATTATGACGGCGACCATTATATGGAAATAGGTGAGCGGATCCAGACACTGAGGCAGCTTTTCAACATAAAGCAGGGGATCGACCCGGCCTCGGTTAAGCTCCCGAAGCGTATGCTCGGCGAGCCTCCGCTTCCTTCAGGCCCGCTGAAGGGAGTTACGCTCGATAAGAACCGCGCTCAGGTCTCGTCCCATTGGAGAGCCTTTGGCTGGGATGGCAAAACAGGAGTGCCTCTTGGCGAAACGATCGAGCGCCTCGGTATCAACAGGCTTACGGAGGTTGATGCAGTATGAGAAGGATGCCGGTATTCGATTATCTGAATTGTGTCAGCTGCGGTATATGTGCGCAGGCTTGTCCTGTATCGGCGCTCGGAATGAAGAAGGAAGGAAAAAGCGGTAAATACCGCAATATTTTCCCTGAACTCGTGAATGACAGATGCATCGGCTGCAGTTCATGCTTGCGGGCGTGCCCGATGGACGTTATTATTATGAAAGAGGTGGACGGGGATTAAGATCAAAGTCTACCCTCCCCACGGTTGTGACCGGAGCAGACTGGACGATCGGGGCTGGATGGAGATAGAGGATGAAAGTTCTGTCAAAGACGTGCTCAGAACAATAAAATGCAGCCCGCTCAAGGCGAAGCTGCTGCTTGTCAGCGTGAACGGCGAACGGGCTGATCTTGAAAAGAAACTTCAGGACGGAGACGTGGTGGGCTTCTTTTATCTTATCTCCGGCGGCTGAAAAAAGCTTTCTTAACTATTTACATATCGGATTTTTTATATTAAAATAGAATTTATGAAATATATTATAAAAAAGGAGACTCCTATGGAATATCTTAAGATCAAAGGCATAGACAGAGATTGCAGCCGCTTTATCATCGGCACCATGACCATCAAGGATCCTGACGGTCCTGAATCCGAATTTAAAAAACTCGATGATGCATGGGAACAGGGCGTCAATGTCATAGACGCTGCCCACAGCTATGGTGCACCCAGAGTTGGCTCTACTGAGATCGCCCTCGGCAAATGGGTCAAGAGCAGAGGCCTCAAGAGAGAGGAATACACTATCACCACCAAGTGCGGCCATCCCCGCTATTTCGATTTCAACCCCTTCCTCTCCAGAAATGCGGTACACTCTTATGACATGGAGTCAGAGCTGAACGACTCACTCTGCAAATGGCATACCGACTATGTCGATGTTCTTTACCTCCACAGAGATGACCCCAATACCTCCGTTGCTGAGATCATTGAGACCTTCAACAGATTCAAGAAGGAAGGCAAGGTCAGAGTGTTCGGCGCTGCCAACTGGGAGTTCGACCGCATAAAAGAGGCCAATGACTATGCGGAAGCCCATGGACTTCAGGGCTTCGGCATCGTTGAGGAGCATTACTCCGTAGCAGCCATGTATGCCGATCCCTTCGGTCAGGGCAGCGGTACTGTTTCCGGACCGAAATATGCTGAGATGAGAAAATACCTCAAAGAGAAGGGTATCATCTGCGCTTCCTATTCCGCCCTTTCCGGCGGCTTCTGCACCGGCAGGATCACCCGCGAAGGATTCGCTGCGAATCCCGACAGCGTCCCGGAAGGAACAAGAAAAGCCTACTGCCACCCCGATAACTTCACCAGAGTGGAGCGTGCAGGTGAACTGGCAAAGGCAAAAGGACTCACCATCCCGCAGGTGTGCATGGCCTACACAATGTGCGGAGACTTCGAAGTAATGCCCATCATCGGTGCAAACAACCACGATGAACTCATGTCCACTCTCTCCACGCTCGATATAAAGCTCACCAGAGCCGAGTGCGACTGGATCGACCTCACCTCCGACGAGAGACCTTTCTGAGTTTTCCCTTAAAAGGATCAAAAAGCCGCCCGACAGGGCGGCTTTTTTCTGCGTTATTCAGCTGTACATTTTTCCGATTACCCAATAGGCGAATCTGTACGGCAGAAACCTGAAAAGGAAAACGAAGAGCCTGAATTTGGCCCCGGCAGTATACAGCGGCTTGGGATCCTTCACGGTTGCAGCCTTAACTATCACTGAAGCAACATACTCCGGAGTCATCCCGCCGCGCTCATCCTTTTCCATGGCTGCGACTGCAGAGGCGTTATGTGTATATACGCCGTTGCCGGAATCATCCTTTATCCTCGCGTCGGTAAAGCCGGTTTTCGTGTCTCCGGGCATAACGGCGCATACCTGGATCCCGAAGTTCTTCACCTCGTTGCGCAGTGCGAGCGCCATTGCGCTCACAGCAGCCTTGGTGCTGGAATAAAAGGACTGATAGGGGATGGACATGACAGCCGCGACTGAGCTTGTGCAGACTATCCTGCCGGAACCCTGCCTGCGCATGTGGGGAAGCACAGCCTTTGCACAGTATACCTGACCGTAATAGTTGACCTCCATCTGCAGCTTCATGTCTTCTGCGGAGGTGAATTCAACGGGGCCGGATATACCCATTCCTGCGTTGTTGATAAGTATATCTATCCGGCCTTCCTTCTCGGCCACGGAATCAACGGCGGCCTTAACAGCGGCCTCATCGGTTATCTCTACGGCTACGGGCTTTACGCCTTCCGCTGAGGTCCCTCTTCTTGAGAAACCGTATACGGTGCAGCCTGCTTCGAGCAGCTGCTTCGATACGGCAAGACCGATACCGGAACTTGCTCCGGTAACAATTGCCACCTTGCTCATTTAAGGAATCCCTCTTCTCTCATAAGTTTTGCAAGGGAGGACACAGCCTTCTCAAGCTGCTCCGTGCTGTGGGTGGATGAAATGGTGAAGCGGAGCCTGCTTTCGCCCATCGGCACTGCCGGATACATTGCCGGCGGCACGAATACGCCCTCGTCAAGGAGCTCGGTGGATAGGCGGGCGGCGTCCTCGTCTGTGCCTATCATTATCGGAACTACTGCGCTCTCGCCCGCGAGGCAGGTGTTCATCCCTTCCTCTTTGCAGCGCGAGACAAAATAGCGGATGTTCTCGTGGAGTTTTGTCGCGGCGCTGTTGTCGCGGCGGATGATCTCTATCGCCTTCATGCAGGCAGCGGCCAGCGGGGGAGATATACCGGCGGAGAATACGAATCCGTCCATCATGTAGCGCAGGTATTCCACGATTTCCTTATCAGCGGCAATGTAGCCGCCGCAGGTGCCGAGAGCCTTTGACATGGTGCCGTATTTAATGTCTATGTCGTGCGGTTCGAGATGGAAGTAGTCGTCGCAGCCGCCCGCATGGTCACCGATCACACCGCCTGAGTGTGCCTCATCAACCATGAGGAAGCAGTTGTATGCCTTCTTCAGCCGAACGAACTCAGGGATAGGTGCTATGTCTCCGTCCATGCTGTATACGCCCTCTACCACTATAAGGACCTTGTTGTATTTGTCCTTCACTCTTTCGAGGATGCTCTCAAGAGCAGCAAGGTCGTTATGCGGGAATGCTTTGCTCTCTGCTTTGGAGAGCGCCACGCCGTCCGCTATGGAGTTATGTGACAGAGCGTCATATACGATGAAATCGCCTGCTCTCATGAAACTGCTGATGAAGGTGAGATTTGTAGCCCAGCCGCCGGTGCATACTATGGCGTCCTCAGTGTGCTTCCAGTCGGCGATGGCTTTCTCCAGCTGCTGATAAAGCGTCTTTTCACCGGCAAGCGTCCTGCTGCCGCTGGCGGAGGTGCCGTATTTCTTTATCGCGTCTATTGCGGCCTGCATGGTCTCCGGATGGCCTGACATGCCGAGATAGTTATATGAACCCAGATTGATAACTTCTTTTCCGCGCACTATGCTCGTGTCGCGTATAAGGCTGTCGTGCGGAACGAAATAGGGATTGAAACTATCGTCCGGAAGCGTCTCCTCCATACGCTTCTTCAGCGCTTTATATTCCTCGCTGTCGGCAAAGTCGGTTATGCGGCGATACTCAATATGCTCGTCCGCGGTGCTTTCCTCGACTGCGGCGGAGATGCCGTTCACCTTGTTATAAACAAGCTTTGAGATATCTTCTATAGTCGAGAGACCTTCGATGTCCGAATCATTGAGGACGATTCCGAAGCTGTCCTCTATCTCGGTTATGGCGCTGTATACGGCAAGGCTGTCAAGTCCGAGCCCTGTTGAGAAGTTGACGTCGTCTTCGAACTGTTCCGGGTCGAGCTGCAGCTCTTCTGCAAAGATAAGATGGATCTTGTTCAGAATATCTTCGTACATGCGTCTTTCTGCCGCCTGCTGCCAGGAGCGGCTGCCTTTCATAGATTTATGTGGGCATTATAGCATCGTCAGGAAGAAACTTCAAATATTTTAAACAAAAAATGTGAAGTTTATAACAAAGATAAAAAACCCGGCTCACGAGAGCCGGGTCATTGTGTGATATATACTTAAAATCAGTTCACACTGAAAAGAATGTCGCCGTATGAAGGGTATGGCCAGGCGTACTTTGCGGTGATCTGTTCCATCTCGTCTGAGATCGAGCGCAGAGTGCTCATATCGGCGAGCAGTCTGTCTCTTGTGAAAACCGACAGCTCTGTTTTGTCAGTGATGGATTCAGCACCGGCAATGTCGTTCTCAAGGATCAGGGCGGCAGCGGCGGCAGCGGAGAGCAGATCGCTGAGCCTGCTTACTGTCTGCTGCTCATAGCTTACGTTGGCTGTATTGCAGAAGGCAGCCTTATCTGCACCCGAGCGGGCTATGGAAGCTGAGAAAGAGCTCACTGCAGGAAGGATATCCTTCCGTATCATGCTCAGGAGCGTTGATGCCTCTATGCGCACTACCTTATTGTACAGATCGAGCTTCATATCGTAGCGCGCGGCCATTTCCTCCCGTGTAAACACCTTGTGCTTCTCAAAGAGCTCAACATTCTTTTCATCGAGATATGCGTGAACTGCGTCGGGAGTGGTTCGGAGATTTGAAAGTCCGCGTTTCGCAGCCTCTGCGACCCATTCGCTGTCATAGCCGTTGCCGTTGAAAATGATGCGTTTGTGTTTCTTTATAACATCGCGGATGAGGGAATGGAGAGCGGCTTCGGGATCTTCTGCGGCTTCGAGAATATCAGCATACTGCCTGAGCGATTCCGCAACAGCTGTGTTCAGCACCACGTTTGCTCCTGAAATAGAAGCTGATGAGCCCGGCATACGGAATTCGAACTTGTTTCCGGTAAACGCAAACGGCGAGGTGCGGTTGCGGTCGGTGGTGTCTTTGGGAAATTTCGGAAGCACGTGCACACCTACACGCATCTGCTCCTTCTCTCTGCCGCTGTAAAGCTCATCATTCTCTATGGCGGTAAGGATGGTGTTGAGTTCGTCACCGATATAAATGGATACTATAGCGGGAGGAGCTTCAAGTGCTCCGAGACGGTGGTCGTTGGAGGCGGACGCTACTGAAAGCCTGAGCATCTCCTGATAATCATCCACGGCCTGTATCACAGCGCAGAGGAAAAGCAGGAACTGGGCGTTCTCGCTTGGGGTATCGCCCGGCTCAAGAAGATTCGCTCCCGCATCGGTCATCAGAGACCAGTTGTTGTGCTTGCCGCTTCCGTTAACGCCCTCGAAGGGTTTTTCGTGCAGCAGGCATACCATGCCGTGCTTCTTGGCGATCTTCTGCATCAGTTCCATAATAAGCTGGTTGTGGTCGGCAGCGATGTTCACGGTGGAATACACGGCTGCAAGCTCGTGCTGGCCGGGGGCAGCCTCGTTGTGCTCTGTCTTGGCGGGAACTCCGAGCTTCCAGAGTTCGCTGTCGAGCTCCTTCATGAATGCGGCTACGCGCGGCTTGATAGTGCCGAAGTA
>JAEEGL011268551.1_pt1 | contig 13866 bp, 14 predicted proteins | sample 9134231 | NCBI WGS metagenome assembly JAEEGL01 (sample SAMN16246548, study PRJNA631951) | gut metagenome | biome: gut microbiome; feature: rumen; material: fiber-attached | host: Bos | place: Iran: Karaj | collected 2018-10
GGTAAGAAAGTTGATGAAAAAGACTTAACTGAATTATTAAAAACATTAGGATTAGAATCTAGAAGAAAACATTTACCTAATGAATTATCAGGTGGTCAACAACAAAGAACATCTATTGGTAGAGCAATGATTAATCATCCAGCTATTATCTTGGCAGATGAACCAACAGGTAACTTAGATAGTAAAGCATCAGATGAAATTATGGAATTATTAAAATTATCTAATAAAAAATATAACCAAACTATTATTATGATTACACATAACTTAGAATTAGCTAGTCAAGCTGATAGAATTATTAAATTAGAAGACGGTAGAATTGTAGAAGGTGAATAAGATGAATTTATTACATCGACTTACAAAAAAGAATTTACAACTCAATAAAAAAAGAACGATTGTAACAATCATAGGTATTATATTATCAGTAGCTTTAATAACTGCTGTATCAACAGTATTTATGAGTGGTTATAAATCTATTGTTCAATTTGAGAAAGTGTTCTATGGAGATTATCACATGGTATTTGAAAAAGTAGATGAAGATAATTTCAATAGAATTAAAAATAATAGATATGTGGAACATTATTTTTATAGTAATGAAATTGGTTATAGTAAATTAGAAGAAGGAAAGAATACTTATAAACCTTATTTATATGTATTAGCTTTTAATAAAGATGGTTTAGATAAAGCTGGTCTTGTATTATTAGATGGAAGATTTCCAGAGAATGAAAATGAAGTAGTTATTTCTTCACATATTAAGACTGATGCAAGAGTTAAATATAATATTGGGGATACTTTAGATTTAGATGTTGGTAAGAGAACTATTGAAGGTACTCAAGTAGGTCAACATATTATGTACGATACTGAAGTTGGGGAAGAATTAGTTGATATAACACATAAGACATATAAAATAGTTGGTATTATAGAAAGGCCATCTAATGTTGTAGAAGATTATAGTGCTCCTGGTTATAGTATTATTACTTATACTGATCATCCTTCTGAAAACTCTAGTATTTATCTAAGATTCAATAAAAATGGATTAAAGAATAGTAAGAAAGCTATTAGTAGTTTAATGAATATTGATTATTCTTTATATTTAAAAATGAATGATGATGATCTTACTGAAGAAGAAAAAGAGCAACTAATTAATGATGTTAATTATGACATTAATGCTAATGAATATTTAATGACACTAGAGGGCGGCATTTTTGATAACAAGATGTTTGAATCTTTAGGTAAGATAGTTGCAGTAGTAATTGGTATTATTATTGTTACTTCAGTATTCTGTATTAAAAATAGTTTTGATATTTCTATTGCAGAAAAGACAAGACAATATGGTATGTTAGCAAGTGTTGGTGCTACTAAAAAACAAATTAGAAAGAATGTATTCTATGAAGCATTTAGATTGGGTTTAGTAGGTATACCTTGTGGTATATTATTAGGTTTATTTGCATCATGGATATTAATAATTATTACAAATGTTATATTTAAGAATTTCTTAAGTGTGTATGATTATAATTTCTTGATATTCAGTATTTCAATACCAGCTATATTAGTATCTATTGCACTTGGAATAGTTACATTATTCTTATCAAGTTTAAGAAGTGCTAGAAAAGCTAGTAAGATAGCTCCTATTACAGCAATTAGAAATAGCGAAGAAATAAAGATTAAAGCTAACAAAGTTAAATCACCAAAAATAATTAAAAAAATATTTGGTGTAGGTGGAGAAATATCTTATAAGAATTTAAAAAGAAGTAAAAAGAAATATCGTACAACTGTTATTTCAATAATAGTATCTGTAGCAATATTTATTTCATTATCTTCTTTAATGAGTTTGTTATATAAATCTATTAAACAAGAATATTCTGGAAAAGATTATACATTAGCAGTTAATTATAGATTAGAAAAAATGGAAAATGAGAAACAAAAAAGAGAACAAATAATTAACTTAGATGGTGTTAAAGATTATGCAATTACAAATGCTATGGGCGGTTACGTAATTGAAAATGAAGGAGTTAATTTCACTGAAAAATATAGAGATGTAACAGAAGAAAATGTTAATCCATATAATGAATATAGTGGAGAATATAAAGATTTAATGTTAGGTCGTATTGGTGATCATGCTTATAAGAATTATCTTAAGAAGTTAGGATTAAAAGAAGAAGATGTTAAAGGTAAGGCTATTCTATGGAATTATGCTCAAGTTTATAGTGCTAAAAAAATGGAAATGGTTAAAGTAGAGTGTTATGACATTAGTAAGAGTGTTAAGACATTACATATTTCACAATTACAATATAATGAAGATAAACATGAAGAATATACTGTTCATGTAGCTGATTTAGATTTAGTAGTAGTTACACAAGAAAAACCATTTGGTATTACTGTTAATGGATCTCCAACTTTAATATTAGATGATGAAACATATAATAAATTAGTTACTGATCAAGTACCTTATAATGAAATATTAATTGATGCAGATAATGCTGATGATTTACAAGATCAAATAGAGAAGATTTTAGATGGTGATGATTTTACTATTACTAATATATTAGAAGAAGTAAGAATGATGAGATCATTAGTATTATTAATAGGTATTTTCTTATATGGATTTATTACAGTTATTATATTAATTGGTGTTACTAATATCTTTAATACAATTACAACTAATATGGAATTAAGACAAAAGGAATTTGCAATGTTAAAGAGTGTTGGTATGACTAAGAAAGAATTTAATAGAATGGTTAGATTAGAAACATTCTTCTATGGAACTAAAGCATTATTAATTGGTTTACCAATAGGTATTGCTTTATCAATATTGCTATATTATCTACTAACTAATGCCACTTCTATAGCAAATTATCCAATACCTTATGTTCCTATAATAATTTCTATTGTAGCAGTATTTGTATTAATTACAGGTATTATGAAATATTCTATTAGTAAGATAAATAAACAAAATATTATTGAAACTATTAGAAATGAGAATATTTAAAAGAACTATTTATATAGTTCTTTTTAAATATAATGATATAATACAGGTAGGTGGTTTTATGCACATATTATTAGTAGAAGATGATAATGATATAGCTAGTAATTTAGATATATTATTGAAGAATAATAACTTTGATGTTGATGTTAGTAATTGTGTAAGTGATGCATTAGATAAATTAGATAAATTATATGATTTAGTAATACTAGATTTAACTTTACCAGATGGTAATGGTTTTGATTTATATGAAGATTATATTAAAGAAAAAAATATAGCAACGATATTTTTAACAGCTAAAGATGATGAAGAATCAATTGTTAGAGGTTTAGATATTGGAGCAGAAGATTATATAACTAAACCATTCTCATCAAAGGAATTAATTGCAAGAATTAATAAGATCTTAGCAAGGAATAAAAAGAATAATAAGATTAAAGTTAAGAACATAGAATTAGATTTAGATAAGATGTGTGTTCTAAAAGATAATGAAGAAATTGTGTTAACTAGTTTAGAGTTTAAGATATTAACATTATTATTTACTAATTTAAATAAAGTTATTACAAGAGATGTAATAATAGATAATGTATGGAACTGGACTGGTAATGATATAAATGATAATACAGTTACTGTTTATTTAAAAAGAATAAGAGAAAAACTTGATACAGATATTATTAAAACTATTAAGGGAACAGGTTATAGAATAGATGAAGAATAAAAGAATATTAGTATTAAGTTTATTATGCATTATTACATTAATAGCTTTAATTATTAATGGTTATTATTTTAATAAGAAATTAGAAGAAAATAATAATAAAGCAATTACTAGTATTTTATATATCTTAGATGAAAAAGATGTTGATATTAGTAGAGATGAAATAATGGATATAATAAATTGTAAAGATTTAAGTAAGTATCAAGGATTAGAAAAATATGGAATAGATAAAGATAATGAATATGTATTATTATCTAATAAAAAAATAGTAAGAAATTATTATATAAGTTTAATTGTAATAATAGTAATTACTTTCTGTTTAGTAATAATGGTATTAATTTTTTATAAGAAAAAAAGAGATAAAGAATTAAAAGAATTGCTAAGTTATTTAAAAAGAATAAATAAAAAGAATTATAAAATAGAGATAAAGAAGAATAGTGAAGGTGATTATTCATTATTACTTAATGAACTATATAAAACTGCTGTTATGTTAAATGAACAAAGTGAATTAAGTAGAAAAGATAAAGAATCGTTAAAGAATTCATTAAGCGATATATCTCATCAACTTAGAACACCTTTAACATCTATTAATTTAATGATTGATAATGTAATGAATGAAGAAACTCCAGAAGCAGAGAAAAAGAAATTATTAAGAGATATTAATCATAAGATTAAGAATACATCTTTCTTAATAGAGAATTTATTAAAGTTATCAAAGTTTGATGCTAATACTATTAATTTTAAAAAAGAATATATTTATGTTAGTAAGATATTAGATGATGTTAAAGATAATTTATCTTTGTTATTAGATTTAAAAGATATTAATTTAAATATATCTGGTGATAAGAAGATAAGAGTTAATGTAGATCCTAAATGGGAAGTAGAAGCTATAAGCAATATAGTTAAGAATGCTATTGAGTATTCTAATGAAAGTAGTAAGATAGATATTACTTATGAACACAATGATATTTTTACTAAGTTGGTAATTAGAGATTATGGATGTGGAATGAGTAAAAAAGATCAAAAACATATATTTGAAAGATTCTATAAAGGAGAAAAATCTAGTGGTAATAGTATAGGTATAGGTATGTCTTTAGCTAAGATGATTATAGAAAAAGATAATGGTACTATTAATGTAGAATCTAGTGAAGAAGGAACAAAGTTTATAATTAAATATTTTAACAATTGAGGTGAGTAAGAATGGCAAATGGTGTTTATAAACTATTTATGAACTATCAAGGTAGAGAAGTTGATGATAGTTTTACAAATCAAGCATTTGAAATGATGATGGAAGATGAAAAATCATTGGGACCTCATGTTAAAGGTTTGAAAATAGAAGAAGATGAAGGCAAGAATATTGCTGAATATAATTGGGGGGATAAAGTTATTAGAATTTATAAACCCAATTTTATAAAATATAAAAACGAAGTGATGCCTAATAAAGAATTACAGATGTTGAGAGTGTTAAAGCATGAGATAGAACATGCACGTAACTATAGTAGGATGTTAGAACAAAAACAAGATATTGAATCAACAATAATTAGATATTCATTAGCGGGTTTTCCAACGGGAACAGAGTTAGATAAAATGGACCCACGTGAAGCTTTAGAAATAATGCTTAGATGGGGTAAGAAGAAAGAAAATTATACTATTGATCCAGAAGAAAGATTGGCTGATATTAGAGCAGCTCAATATTTAGTTAATTTATTAAAGAGTCAAAATAAAACACCAGAATTATTGATGGCAAGAAAGTTTTTGTTTTATTCTTTGATTAGAGGTTATAGAGACAATGGATATTATTTGGATCCACCAACATATCAATTCCTTTTAAAGATGAGTATGTATCACGATTATTACTTACTTAAGAAAAGGGTAGAGGGAATGCCAGACACTTTTGCAAGTGAAGAAGAAAAGGTGGCACCACCAAGAGAAAAGTATGTGTTTGAAACAAGACTTACTTATGGGCTTCCTATAAGTCAACAAGAATTTGCAGAGGAAATACCAAATAGGGTTAAATTGTTGGTAAGAAAAAAGTAAATAATATGTTATAATTAATACAAGATATGAGGTTGCAATATGAAAACAGAAGAAACAGATATTATGGAGTTTGAATATAAATTCCCTAAGAATGTATTTGTTAATGATTTAGCTGCAATAACTGGTTCTTTTATGATCATTATTTTAATTATGGGTATAATTAAAATGATATTAAAAGGATATTTTGCTGGTTTTTTGTTAATCATTTTTTCTTTAGTATTGCTTGGATTATGGATATATATTAAGTATTATTTAAGACATAATTTTTTAAAAGTTAATAAAGGTTTAGTAGTTATAGATATTAATAGTATTATTAAGTCTTATAAGATAGATAATATAGATAGATTAGTTTATATTACTTATGATAAGTTAGTATTTGGTAAACCATCTCAATATGTGTTCTATATGGATGATGGAGTTAAGTATGCTATTGAATCTTTGGAATATGATAAGGATAATGTAAGAGCTATTAATTATATTAAATCTAAATATAAAAAAGATATTGAAGTAATAGAAAAGAAAAAGAATTACTGGTTAGAATTAATAATAGGTATACTAGTAATGATAATAGTTGCTTTAATTAAGATATTATTTATGTAATTAATTAGATGGGGGATTTCTATGGAGAAAGAAAACTTTGGTAAAAATGATTTTGGAAAAGATAAGAAATGGAATGAATACTCTGGTGAAGAGAAAAGTAATATTCTAAATTTCTGGTTTTATTATTATGGTGGTGTTTTAGTTACACTTGAAGAGATTGAAAAGTTTAGACAACTAGCAATGACTAGACAAGATGAAATATTTAATTATATTGTTACTAGTTTTTTATTTCATAATACGATTCAAACTAATGTGTTGGTTGCAGCCATGAGACAAGATAAAACAGAAGAGTTGTTTAAATGCTTGCTTGATGAAAAACAATTAGATGATGAATTAAGAATAAGAGTAGAAGCTACAAAAGATTGTTTAATTAAAGAGATAGTTCATTCTTATTTATTCCCAGAACCTCCTGTACCGATGAATATACAGATTATGGTACAAGATGATGATGATCCAAAGATGGGATTTTAAGTAGGTTTATCCTACTTTTTTTGTGCTATAATAGATTATAGATAAGGTAGGTGGTTTAAGTGATAAGAGTAGATAGATTACTATATTGTTTTATCTTGGCTTATGTGGTTGTTTCTTTATTAGAAATAATACATGTAATAGTTAAGATAAAATTCTTTTCAATGAAACCACTTGATGCTGATATATTTAATGATTTGTTTAAAAAGAATAAAGCATGGAGACCACTATATACTGTAATAGTGTTTAGTATATTGGGTTATGCATATGATAGTAGTTTATTTCAATGTAATTTATTGTCGTGCTTGATATGTGGACTTATTTGGTTATTCTTAGTACTGATGTTTGATTTGGTTTTGAGAATAGCTATAAAGAGTCCTTGTAGTTTTGATTTAGATGAGTTTTATAATGATAAATATTTATTTGTAATATTAAATTATGGATTAGTATTAATTAGTCCATTTGTGGGTTTATTATTTTTGTAGATTGGATAGATAGTTATGGAAAGAGAACAAAAAATAATTAGAACAAGTTTTGTTGGTATAGCAACTAATATTTTTTTAGCTGCTTTTAAAGCAGTAGTAGGATTTTTATCTAATTCGATTGCAATAATGTTAGATGCATTAAATAACTTAAGTGATATTTTATCATCTGCTATTACAATTGTTGGAGCTAAGTTGGGTGGTAAAGAACCAGATAGAGAACATCCTTTTGGTCATGGTAGAGTAGAATACTTAAGTGCAATGGTGATTTCAGTAATTATTTTATATGCTGGATGGGCAGCTTTAATGGAATCAATAAAGAAAATTGTTAAACCTGTAGATCCGCGATATACAGCGGTTACTTTATTGGTTGTTGGTGTTGCTATATTTGCTAAAATATTCTTGGGTTTATATGTTCAAAAAGTAGGAGAAGAAGTTAAATCTAAAGCGTTAGTTAATTCTGGTAAAGACGCTATGAATGATGCAATAATATCAATATCTACTTTAGTGGGAGCAATAATATTCTTAATATTTAAAGTTAATTTAGAAGCTTATATAGGTATTATTATTTCTTTAGTTATTATTAAAGCTGGAATATCTATGTTAAGAGAAACATATAGTCAGATACTTGGTGAAAGAATAGACAGCGCTATATCACTTGGTATAAAGAAGACGGTTAATAGTTTTCCTGAAGTAACTGGTGCATTTGATTTAACACTTAGTGACTATGGACCAGATATGTATCTTGGATCAATTCATATTGAAGTTAAAGATACAATGACTGCTGCAGAAATAGATAAGTTAACAAGAATTATTACAGAAAAAGTTTATAAAAAGCATAATGTTATATTATCTGCAATAGGAATTTATTCTATTAATACTAAAGATAAAGAAGCTATGAAGATAAAAGAAGAAATTGAAAAGATAGTTAAAACAGATAAGAACATCTTACAATTACATGGGTTCTATTATAATAAAAATGATAAAGCGATTAGTTTTGACATGGTAATAGATTTTGCTTGTGAAGATCGTGATAAGGTTTATAAAGAAGTATATGATAAAGTTCACGAATTATATCCCGATTATAAAATTAGAATTACTGTCGATGTTGATGTAAGTGATTAAAAAAAACTAAATGATGGTTAAAAAGATAATATGGTTAATTAATTACTTATAAAAAGAATAAATGAATATATCAAAATGAGATTTTGATATGTTTTTTTGTACAAAAAAGAATTTTTAGTTGTTTGACTTACTTAATCTAAAGATTTATTTTGTTTTTCATGAAGGGGGATGAAGCAGAATGATAGGATTCATTATAGGTTTAATGGTTGGTGGTTTTATGGGCGTTGCCATTATGTGTATGTTACAAATAAATAGGGATTTAGATTAAGTTATTTAGTTTAATCTTTCTTTCTAATATGATATAATTATAAATGATATGATAGGTCGATATGACTTATAGAATATTCAGGAAGGAAGATTTCTAATGGATAAGAAAGAACTCATTAAAAAATTTAAAGAAAAAATATTATTTTTGAAGAGTAAATTGAGTGAAGAATATGAAGAATTAGTTAAAAGAAATAGTATTATTGAAAAACTAAGATTGTTATTCGAAAATACTTCTATCAATGATTATACTAATGTAATCATTAATCTACCTTCTGAAGAGATATTTGAGTATGCGTCTTTCTTTGGGATAAGATGTACGATTGATGAATTAAACAAATATAGATTTGTAGTTTCTGAATCAGCTTTTAAAGGTTCATATAGATTTAAAGAAGCAAAAGGATATTTTGACAATATTGCTTTGAAGTTAAGAAATGAATCTTTGAAAAGAACTAAAACTGATAGAGTGGAATTCTTAAAAGAAAATATAGATTATATTGGTTACTTAGAAAAAAGAATTAGTAACGGAAAGATAAAAGGTCCAATAGATAATATTGATAAAGCAATGGAATTATTTGATATGGCTTCAGTTAATGGGTTTACTGACTCTGAGAAGAAAGCAATTGTTAAAGCAATGGTAGTTGCTGATTTAGATAATTTAATGAAAGCTAATTCAAATATTGAAGAGATTGCTTTTGAAGAACATGAAGCGGAATTGGATCAAGAAGAAGAGGGTCCAGAGGAAGAGGTAGTGGAAGAAGAAACTCCAGTAGTTGAAACTCCAGAAGTTGTTGAAGATATTCCTCTAGAAGAACAACCAGCTGCAGAAGAAGAAATTAAAACATATAGAAGTGTTGTTCCTCAAGATAAGATTAATCTATTAAATATAATTGGTTTATATGCAGATGGAACAATAGATACATATTCACCAAAGACACCTACACATGAAGAATATTTAAATAATATAGTTCCACAAATACTAAGTGGTGAAATAACAGTTGATATGTTAAGGGATGTGTTGGTTGTTGATAAACAATATGCATATGTTTTGGCAGTATTCTTAAGAGATTTAGTATTAGATTTAAATGACTTCTTGAATACAAAAGAAGAGAATGATGAAGCAACAATAAATGAATTGTTCAATGAACAAATGGTTGAAATAAATGCTGTTTACTTTGTATTAAAAGAAATAGTAGAGAAGATTAATAAAACATTTGAAGATGAAAGACCATCTGAAGATGAATTAACTGAAGATGGCAAATTCAAAATAGTATTTGTTAGAAATGGTTTAGAATCATATTTTAGCAAGAGTTTATTAGAATTGAGATCTTACGAAAATATAGCAAATGTAGAAAAGATGTTAGTAGAATTAGAAAATGGTAATTTTGCTAATGATAGAAAGATAAAAGAATTTAAATATAAAACAAAAGGATCTTTTGCAATATTCTATAGAGTTAAAAATGGACATGTACTAGTATTTAGTATAATGCTTGCAAGAGATATTTCTAATAAGAAAACAGATAAGATATTGTCTCTATTTGATTGGGTAGACGAAATTAGAGCAATTAGAGATAGAACACCTGAATATGATGAAATGATTGAAGATAGTCAAAAAGAGAGAGAAGAATTACAAGTTATGTTAGGAGTGGCTACAAATGGTATACAGTTCTAATGTTGCTTATGAAGATTTATCTTCAGAATTAAAAGGATTAATTGATGGTGTTATAGATAAGATACGTTCAAATATAGAGAAATATAATATTGATCTTCATGATCTAAGTAGAGAATTGGATATGGATTATGAAGTATTAACTGATTATATAATGCATCCAAGAAATGATTATTCTGGATATTTGGATATATTAGCTGCAATAAATAATATGTTAGGAAGGTGAAGCAATGAGTAATAATATAATTGATGAATTATTAACTATATTATCTGGTAAGATTAAAAAGTTTGAAAAAGAACTTAGAAAACAAATGGCTGCTGATCCTAGCAAAGAAGCAATAAAAAAGATTATCGAAAGTATTAAAAACGATCGATACGCAATTGCAAATATAGATAAAAAAGAATTATTAGATTATTTTTCAAAATTTTTGGTTTCTACTCATGAACTAGAGATGGATGAAATATCAACTTTCATTGAAGAGAGATATAAAGTAACAGAAGCTGTTGCTAGAGGTTATACTCAAGGTATCATGATTAAATATGATAAAGAAGATGAAAAGACCGTTGATAAATTAATTGATTATTTAGAGAGATGCTTAGTTGCAATTGATAGTTTATATAATGGTGGTATTGGTAGAAATCTTAATAAAGAAGAGTTTGCTATCTATTATAAATTATTTGATAAACTTCATTCAGAAAAAGAAGTAGAATTCTTTACTGAAGCAGAAATAGAATTAATTGAAGAATTAATAGCTGATAAGAATTTCGAATATTATAAACAAGTAATGGGATTTGTTTATAGATATAATAGAAGAGCTTATGATAATAGATTAGTAGATACTAAAAATTCATTAGATAATATTGGTAATGAAGAGGAAGAAACCACTGGATATACCATAGATGAGAATGAATTAAAAAGAGTATTTGATGAATATGGTTTCACATTAGCTGGAATGCCTGAAGATATTTATGAAGCATTATTAACTACATGTGATATCAATAAAATAATAGATATATTTGAGTTTGTTAAAACAAATTCTAAATATGGATTCTTAAAAAGTTTTGGTGAAACATCTTATATTACTGAAAATGATAAAGGTAAAAAAGTTGAGATACCAAAGAATAAGACTTTAATAAGAAGAGAATTTGTTGTTTTATATCAAATATTAAGATTCTCTAATAAGAGTATATTGAGATCTTTATTAGAAGATTGTGAAGAGAAAAATATTGATTTAGAAGAGTTACTATTAAAAGTAAAAGGTGTTGTTAAACATGTTTCTAGATCAAAAGATAGAGTAAATGGACCTGGTGAAGATAATCCTAATGATTTAAATTGTGCTGGTACTTTTGAGAACTATAAATCTAATTCAAGTGAATTGATTAAGTTATCTAAAGAACACAATGGTATTGATTATTTAGGTCATGCACTAAATTGTGAAACGTATACTGCTATACTTGGTAGTGAAGCTAATAGATTTAGAACTAATATTCAATTGTTAGAAAAATATGGATATAAGTTTGAATTGTTAAATAATCCAAAGAGTGTTGAAAAAATGCCTTGGATGAGTATTTTACATTTGGATTCTGATTTGATGCTTTCTAAGATTGATTTATTAATTGAAAATGGCGTAAGAAATGGAAGAAGAGATGAGTCTTTCAGATATTTCTTAAGATATCCTTCTGTTGTTTATTATGATAATAAATTATTAGAAGCAATAATATGCAAGAGTTATACAGGAGAGTTAAGTTATTTACCTAATGGTAAACTTCAATCTATAAGAACAGAACTATATGATGTAGAAGATGATTTCTATTCTAGACAATTAAAACGTGAAGAACTTGATGAACTAAGAAGTGAAATTCCTGAAAAGTATAAAAAAATTGCTTTAGAAGCAATAGAAATTGATTTCGACTATAGCGATGAATACTTAGATAGATTGGAACCATATGTATTTGGCGAAGAGAGTGACTTGTTTGGTTTAGCTTACTTAGTAGGTGATGTTGTTGTATCTTTACCAAAAGTAAAAAGAATATGGAAAGCAATTAGAAATAATTATAATGAAGATTTTGATCTTGATAAATTATTTATGTATGCATTAACATATGGAAGTTATTATGATAGTTCTGAATTACTATCATTAAGTTCAATAATTAATGGAAGGAAGTTTGATTAGTTATGAATTTTTTGAAGAAGATTGGAATTAGTAATAAAACTGTTCAAGACATGTTAAAAAGATATGAACCTAGTGTTATTAATAATGCTATGTTAGATGAAAAGAAAATTGTTGAAGTAGTATTCTATTTAAAAAAGAATGGCTTAACTTGTATAGAAGAGTTAATGTTATATGATTTAACATTCTTGTTCTTGGGTAAAGATAAAATTGAAGAACTATTAGAAAAGAATGGCTCTATTAGTGAGAATATTGCTAAGATTAATGAAGATGTTAAATATATTGATGAATTAAAAGAGATGTAATAATAATTACATCTTTTTTATATATTCAATAAAATCGGGTATTAATTTATTTGTTGATGTTGTGATATAACCGATATCGAAGTTTCTAGTTGGCAAATCAAAATCTGTTTTAATAACTGTATATTCTTTTTCTTTATAGTTTACTGGGTTTCCAATCCCGATACCAAAACCGTCTCGGATTAATTCACGGCAAAGACTATAGCTACCAAATTCATAGGTTGGCTTATAATCGATACCTAAGGATTTTAGATAACGATCAAAGTTTCTTCTGCCGTGATGAATATCTGGTGTTAACAGAATTAAAGAGTAGTTATCTAGTAATTCTTGAAGAGAGAAAACTTTATCTTTAAACTCTGGAAAATAATTAACTGAAGCAATAAATTTATCATCTATTTTGAAATCTTTAACTTTCTGGAAATTAGCTATCTCTTGATAGTTGTTTTTTATTAGAATATCAAGTTTTCCTATTTTGGCATAATCTGCTAAAACTCTTATTTCAGCTTTAACAATGTTGATATGAACGAGTGGGTGATCTTCTTTAAATTTCTTTAAAGCATCTTGAACAAACAAACCAAAGTTGGTTGTAGTTGTTCCGATATAAATGATTCCACCTTTTTTATTTTCTTTTTCTATTATATTAATAGTATTAGTAAGATTATCTAAGATTTCTTTTGTATGTTCATAAAGGATTAATCCTTCATTAGTAGGGATTACTCCTTTTTTATTTCTTTCAAATAGTTTTGTATTTAATTCATCTTCTAAATCTTTTATAGCTTTTGTAACAGCTGGTTGTGAAATGTTTAGTTTGTTACTAGCTTTAGTAATGTTTCCTTCTTTAACAACAACGTAGAAATATTTTAAAAGATTCAAGTTTAAATTGTTTAACATAGTTATCACCGGGGTTTATTATAACATAAAAAATAGTTATTGATATCATATAAAACATATATTTTATTTATAAATATCATATTGTTATATTTAAGGTGAGGGAGGGAATTAATAAAAAAATACAAAGTTATTAACAAAATGTTAAAAACATATTGACTTTTAAAA